>Ga0181573_10000477_pt1 | contig 41738 bp, 28 predicted proteins | sample 101ome_25_FD_148643 | JGI IMG/M metagenome (GOLD analysis project Ga0181573, IMG submission 148643) | Coastal salt marsh microbial communities from the Groves Creek Marsh, Skidaway Island, Georgia - 101409BT metaG (spades assembly) | ecosystem: Environmental > Aquatic > Marine > Intertidal zone...
GCCCGATTGATACCGAGATTGGAATTCTGAGACTCGATCGAGTCGACAGCGGAAAGCCTCTTGCTCTTGTCTATCAATTTGCCTGCCACCCCATCCAGGGCATCCCATCCGGCGACAACACCGCTGACGTGACTGGATTTGCTTCTCAGGTAATCGAAGAACATCTCGGTGATGGAACCGCCATGGCTCTGTTCCTGCAGGGTTGCGGTGGTGACATCAATCCAATCCGCTACAAATCGGTGACAACACCTCGCGACGGGGAGCCTCTTGGCACAAAACTCGGGCTCAGCACGCTGGCGGCTGCGAAGATGATTAAAACAACGAATGACTCCGAACTACATGTTCTTTCGAAAACGCTCGCCGTTCCCCGGGCCGACCTCACATCCCGCACCGCGGAAATGGAAGAAGAAATCGCGGCCCTGACAAAGTCACTTCGTGGGACCACCCTGAACTTCGAGAGCTTCGTCCCGCTCTTCGTGAAATACCATCTCTCCGGCGATTACCCGAGTGAAGCGGCTCACCAATACCTGCAGGATGATCTTCTTGAAAAAGGTGATTGGAAAAAACTCGATGAGAACAATCGCGCCGCAATGGCTTCCTACCTGAACAACATTCGTACGATGGAAAAGTTGACGAGAAAACAAATCAACCTCGCCCTTCTCGAAAAACACCAGGCAAGAAATGAAGAGGCGGGCCCGACTGCCACCGCCGAGGTGGCCGCGCTACGTGTCGGAGACTTTCGACTCGTCACTTTCCCGGCGGAGGTCGTTGTGCAGGTAGGGCTCAACATCAAAGAGCAAAGAAAATCTCCGCACACTTTCGTATCCGGCTACACCAACGGTTATCTCTACTACGCGCCGACGGTCGAACAGATGAAAAATCGCGGCGGCGCGCAGGAAGACAGCGATTGCCTTCTCGCCCCAGGCTGGCAGGAGATGTTTGAGACGACCGCCTTGGAGTTGCTCAGCGAGCTCTGATCTTCGATTCCCCTAGGCCAGGACTGGCTTGATCAAGTGCCCGAACACATCTGTGAGTCGGAAGTCCCTTCCCTGGAATCGGTACGTCAGACGGAGATGATCGATCCCTAACAAATGCAACATGGTCGCGTGCAAGTCGTGAACATGCACGGGATCTACCACAGCAGCATACCCCAACTCATCGGTCGCACCATGAGTCACGCCGCCGTTTACACCTCCACCGCAGAGGAACATGGAAAATGCATTGATGTGGTGATCACGTCCGCTGCCCTGAGCCATCGGAGTTCGACCGAACTCCCCGCCAAAAATAATGAGGGTATCTTCTAACATTCCCCTATCCTTGAGATCACGGATCAGCGCCGCCGTTCCCTGATCGACGAGATTCGCCGTTTTTTCGAAATTGGCTTTGATTCCGCCATGGTGATCCCATCCGCGGTGATAGAGTTGGATGAATCGCACACCGCGTTCCGCAAGACGCCTTGCGAGAAGGCAGTTGGCAGCGTAAGAGCCATCACCGGGCTGGCAGCCATACATCTCAAGAGTCTCCGGCTTTTCTTCTGAAACATCCATGAGCCCCGGAACCGAGGCCTGCATTTTAAAAGCCATTTCGTATTGCGCGATACGCCCCTCGATCTCAGGATCGTGCCGCGTTTTTCCGAAGAGCCGATTCATCTTGTTTACCGAATCGACGAGATCCTCCTGTGCATCGCGAGTCACTCCGGGAGGGTTTGCCACGTAGTGCACGGCGTCCCCTTTCGACTGGAACTGAACGCCCTGATATTGGCTCGGCAGCCAACCGCTGCTCCACTGTCGAGATGAAATCGGCTGCCCCTGTCCTCCACCTTCGCTCGTGAGAACAACGTATCCGGGGAGATCTTCCGCTTCGCTTCCGATACCGTAATTCACCCACGCGCCCATGCTGGGTCGGCCGGGAATGATCGACCCGGTGTTCATGAATGTGTGCGCCGGATCGTGATTGATCTGCTCGGTCTGCATCGAACGGATGATTGCGATCTCGTCCGCCACTTTCTGGAGTTGAGGAAACACATTACTGATCTCCTGCCCCGATTTCCCGCTCTTGGTGAATTCAAACTGCGGCCCCATGCACTTCAACTTCCCCGCCTGCTTCTGCAGTTGCGCGAGCTGTTGGCCTTTTGTGAAAGAGGCAGGCATCGGCTTTCCATCGAGTTCGGCCAACTTCGGTTTATAGTCAAAGCTCTCCAAATGTGACTGACCGCCAGCCATGCAAAGGTGAATGACGCGCTTAACTTTCACCGGCACATGACGCTTCTCGCCGAGAATTCCCTTGCCGTTTTTCGCTGCAGGAATTCCAGAAGGCGCACCCAGAGAGTCCTGTCGCCCTAACAAACACGCAAGGGCAACTGCCCCGATTCCGGTAAAAGAGTTTTCGAGAAATGTCCGACGCTTGAGATGATCGAGAAAATAGGGATTCATACGGCCTAGTATCGGGTAATGGTTTCCTGGAGATTGAGAATGGCGCGCGCGACTGAGGTTTTGGCCGCAAGTTGAGAAGGGTTTTCCGCACTGACTTCCTTCATGCCCACACCGAGAAGCTGCCCCACTGCTTCCGCATCTGCAGCAAATCGAGATTCTTCCGAGGCGAGGAGTTCCTCAAGAACCAACATTTCCGAAGCAGTGGGTCGCCTTGTCAGGGTTCTCTCAAACATATCAAGGATGTCTTCACTTTCTGCGGCGAGTGCCTTGGCGGCTTCAACAAAGGAGGGATCGTTCAGCAGGACCAGAGCCTGTAGCGGAGTGCTCGATGATTCGCGAACCATCGTGCACTCTTCCCGGGCTGGAGCATCAAAGGCTTTCATCGATGGATGGAGAAAGGTCCGCTGCCAATGCGTGTAGAGTCCCCGTCGATACTGATTTTCGTTTAGATCTTCCGCGTATTTTCGTCGGGGAAAATTGAGATGCTGGTAGTAACCCGCAGGCTGATAAGGTTTCACGCTGCGACCTCCAATTTCTGGATTCAGTAAGCCGCTTACGGTAAGAGCATTGTCCCTGATCAACTCCGCGGGAAGTCGAATTCCACTCTGACGGGCGAGGAGACGGTTGTAGGGATCCCGCTCTTCCAGTTCCGGCGAATTCTGGGAGCTTTGTGCGTAGGAATCAGAAAGAACGATCGTGCGAACGAGCTGTTTCACATCCCATCCACTCTCGAGAAATTCTGCAGCAAGCCAGTCGAGAAGCTCGGGGTGAGTCGGCCAGACACCCTGGGATCCCAACTCTTCCAGCGCGGACGAAATTCCGTTTCCGAAAAATCTGGCCCAGAGGCGATTCGCAAAAGTGCGGGCCGTCAGGGGATTCTCGGGCGATGCAATCCAATGCGCCAGTTCGAGACGGGTTCCTTTCCCTTCCTTCACTTCGATTCGAGGAAGAAAGTGAGGTGTCGCAGGAGTCACGACATCGCCGCTCTTATCCATCCAGTTACCGCGAGGCAGGATTCGGATTTCTCGAGGTGCCGCCGAAATTGTCGCCGGAACTGTGCGGATGCTGTTCTTCAATTTCTCCAACTCTGCTTCCAACTGCGCGACCTCCGTGCGAAGTGGCTGAAGTTCCTCGGCAATGGTTCGATAATGAGCGAGAAGATCGTTCTGATCTTTTTCGGATCGCTCTCCTTCAGGTTTTGTCAGGATTTTTTGAATCGCTTCTGGTAGGTCAGCCAGTCGGTAGGCCTCGGCGGTAGTATGAATTCCGGCAGTATCCCAATAAGCGAGCCCTCCAAACTGCGTAAAAGCGAGCTGCGTGATTTTCTCGCCCGACTTCAGCCCCAACTCGGAGACCGGTACTTCGAGGCGCACCCATTTTCCCGACTCAGGCAGATTTCCGCGCTTGAGGTGGCGATGATCGTTGGTCGTTCTGCCATAGGGAATCAGAGCTTCGCTCCCCCACCACGCCCGATGATTCCACCCGGCTTTTTCATGATGAAACTGCAGCATGATCTGCTTTGGCGGATTTTTCGGGTCTAGCCAGACGTAGGAGAAAAAGACGCTGCCCTCACTGACGACGAGCGGTTTCCTGGATCCGTTCACAATGTGCTGCACCAGTTCGCCGGAAGACTGTGATCTCGCAAATCCGCCCTGATGCACCTTACCATTTTTCGCTGTGACAAAAGTTGCGCCGCCAGTGTCGACCTCGTTTTTCTCTCCCTTGTCTTCGAGATACACGTAGTCGACCGGCTCTGTTGATTCGAGGCCCTTTCCGCGTTCTGCCGCCCAAGTGCGCGCCGCCGTCTCCAACTCCGGAGTCGTTTTCTGAAGCTCAGACTTTGCCTTATTCAGCTTGGAAAAAAGCATTTCCTGCCGGGCGCGCTGCTCATCCGTGGGCACCTCCAACTGCGGCCCGCGATTGGAAAAGCGATAGCCCGCTCCCTGGTATTTCCCCGTGTCTTCCTGATAGGATCCGTCACCGGTGTAAGCTCCCTTTTCGAGGATGTCAGCGAAGAAAGCAGCAAAGCGGTAGAAGTCCTCTGCCGTGTAGGGATCAAATTTGTGATCGTGACATTCCGCACAGGCCATTGTTGCTCCGAGCCACGCCGTCGATGTCGTCCGAACACGCTCGGACTGGTATTTAGCCAGATATTCCGCATCTTGAATCCCACCCTCATTGCTGCTCTGCCCAATTCGGCTGTATGCCGCAGCGACCTTCTGTTTGAGGTTCGCATCAGGAAGCAAATCGCCGGCAATCTGCTCAATCGTGAACTGATCAAACGGCTTGTTTTCATTGAAGGCATTGATCACGTAGTCGCGAAACGGCGAGACCTCAAGCGTCTGATCGCCATGATATCCTACGGTGTCAGCATAGCGCACCGCATCGAGCCACTCAATCGCCATACGCTCTCCAAAGTGTGGTGAGGCTATCAATTCATCCACATACCGTTCGATCCCGATTTTCTGAAACCGGTCGAGATCTCCCAGCCGGGGAGGCAAGCCCGTGATGTCAAAATGGAGGCGACGCAGCAGAGTGACATGATTCGCCCGCTCCGATAATTTCAGCCCCTCTTTCTCCAACTGACCCGTGACAATCTCGTCGATTGCCTTCGATCCCTGTGGAAACCCCTGCGGGCGCTCAATAGGAAGATACGCCCAGTGCGCCTCATACTCGGCGCCTTGCTCGATCCACTTTGTAATCAGCTTTTTCTCGTCCGCAGTCAGGCTTTTGTGCGACTCGGGCGGTGGCATCAACTCATCCTCGTCGTCGGATGTGATTCGCCAGTAGGACTCACTCGCTTTCACGTCACCGGGGACAATCGCTTCCATTTCTACCGCAGCTTCCCGCACATCGAGGCGGAGATCTGCCTCTCGTGTGTTTTTGTCAGGCCCGTGGCAGTAGAAACACTTGTCCGAGAGGATCGGGCGAATATCGCGATTGAACGAAAGCTTCTCTTCCCCCTTCGCAATTGGCAGGGTGGTCGCGAGAACGAGGATGGTCAGGAGTGGGTGTCGCATTCTGAAATTACGGTTTTGTGACGCAAAGAACCCAATTTGGGCCCTTCCCAGTATCAAGCATTTGCACACTGGAGAGTTCGCCGGTTCCGGAATCGATTCGGAAAACCTCCAGTTTTGCAGCCGTCTGCCCTGCAACGTAGAGAAACTCTCCAGCACGGTCGATGGCAAAAGAACGCGGCACCTGCGGGCAATGGGTGTGACCGATAAAGGTCAGCTTGCCAGACTCATCATCGACACGAAAGCCGACGATCGAGCTTTTTCCCGTGACTGCTTTTCTGTCGGTCAGGTCGCGATTGGAAACGTAAAGGAATTTTGCATCAGGCGTGAGATGCAGGTCCGCGGTCGTGATGGCCCCCTCGAATCCCTTCGGAAGAGTAATGATATTCTGCAGGAGGGTCAGGTTCCCCTTCGATTCATCCCACTTCCAGACGCCCACTCCGGGTAATTCGCGCTCCAGCGTCGTGTAGGCAATTTTCCCGTTCGGGTGAAAGCGGATATGTCGTGGCTGTTGTGCGGTCCCCTCGCCAGTTGGGCCCGGCACGGCAGTAGGATCGTTTGGCTGAAGCGTTCCCATTTTCTCGTCGAAGCGAATCTGGAAAACCTTGTTGGGAGTGGTCGCAGGAACGAGGAGGTATCCGTTGCCGGGAGAAAAAACCGATGAGTGAGCTGCCTTCTCCAGCGCCATTTCCGCCACGGGCTCGCCTTTTGCAATGCCGTCCTCTCCGATGCCCCATACCGCGACACTTCCGCCCCCATAATTGCTCCCCGCGAGAAAGCGTTCCGTCTTATCAAGCCCGAGGAAGCCGCCCCTCGCCTCAGTCGTCGCTTTTCCGAGAGAGCGCAGCTTTCCGTTTTTCTGAATCTGATAGGTTTCGATCTCTTCTCCTCCGACCCGGTAGAGCAGTTTTTGATTCTTCGTGATCGCGGTAAGGCCCATTCCTGGGTTCTTCTGAATCTCGGTGAGTTCACCTGATTCAATGTCGACCTGGTAAACTGTCACGGCCGCGCCCGCGGAAGAATAAACGAAACGTTGCTCAGCGCGGAGGGAAGCCGCGAGCAGGGAGAACACCAGAAACAAAGAACAAGACAAAAGGATTCGCTTCATCAAATAAACAGGAGCACCTTTCCTTTTGATTTTCACGTCGAATTACTCTCGAAAAATGGCGTAATTTTCATGGCGAAAAAGCATAAGATCCCAGACGACGAACTCGAAGGCACCGCTCTTCTTAAAGAGACTGCGCGTCGTATTCGGTTGGCCAAAACGTTCTGGAAGCAGCATCGAAACAGTGCCTGTCGGAATGAAAGACAACGCGCCCTATCGCTCTACGAAAGACTAACAAAGGAGCAAAAGGACCGAATTCCCCAGGAACTCAGAGTCTGGCTGAGATACCGGAGCGAAAAATACTTTGGTGATCACCGAACCAAACCTGGATCCGGTCGCAAGTAACCGCCCTTTTACGACTTCCGATTCAAGGCGTATTCCTCGCGATTGAATTCAACGTATTCCGGAGAAAGATCGGAAGTGAACAAGCTGTAGCTCCCCTTCCCAATATTCAGATTGATGCAAACAGTGAACTCGTCTTTTTTCACCGCGGCGGAAAGCTCATCGATATTTGTTTTGGCTGCGAGACCGTTCTGACAAGCGATAACACCATCGAAGTGGATCTCGACCATTTCCTCCTTTACCCGCGCACCGGAGTAACCCACAGCGTGAATAACCCTTCCCCAATTCGGATCATTCCCGTTCCACGAACATTTCACGAGCTTCGAATTCCCAACTGCACGAGCTACTCGCTCGGCGTCCAACCTCGACGCTGCCCCAGTGACTTTTACTTCAACCAGTTTCGTAACGCGCTCGCCATCAGCTACGATCATCTTGGCAAGATGAAGCATGACTTGGGTCAGTGCCTCTCGAAAATCTCCAGACCCGTTTCCGCTTCGCACGATGCGATCGTTTTCCGCCTGACCATTCGCCATGACGATGACAGTGTCGTTAGTGCTCATGTCACCATCGACCGAAATTCGATTGAACGACTGAGCTACAGCTTCGTTGGTCGCCGCCTTGACTTCGGCCTGGGAAATATTGGCATCAGTCGTCACAAAACAAAGCATGGTCGCCATGTGTGGATTAATCATTCCCGCCCCCTTTGCGACGGCACCAATACGAACTTTTTTTCTGCCAATTTTGAACTCGGCAGCAACGCTCTTCGGCTGAGTGTCACTCGTCATCACAGCTCGAGCGATGTCATCGCCGTCTGCCTTCAGCGACTGCCCCAGGGGAGCGATTTCTCTCTCGATACGATCCATCGGAAGCGGAACTCCAATGATTCCGGTCGAACAGACCTGCACCTCCCGGCGCAGAATGCCGAGCGAATTCGCTGTCGAGTCAGCCATCGTCCGGGCGTCGAGCATCCCCTGATGGCCCGTACAGGCATTGGCATTTCCACTATTTACAATGATTGCCCGGGGCGGGTGAGATTTCAGATAACTGGAGGAAAGGCGAACCGGCGCCGCGCAAACTTCGTTCTGCGTGTAAACAGCCCACCCTACGGTTGGGGCTTCCGAGTAAATAAGCCCGAGATCGAGACGTTTTACTTTGGGATCCTTAATTCCACATCCTACTGCGGCAGATAGGAATCCCTTCGGGGCACAAATCCCCCCTTCGATACAAGTCACTTTTTTGGCCATGTGCGGTCTGTGTTTCGTCGAGCGGGAGAGTTGGCTTCACTCCCAAGGTCACCTTGATCAGAAATTCAGCAGTCCGCAAGTCTCATGAAGCGAATTCATCAAATTAAAACTCTGAACTCCCTGGCTCGCGGCTCCTTTTCCGAGATTATCCTCCGCGCTGGAGAGGATCAGTCGATCCGCACGGGTGTCGACAACCCAGCCGATATCCACGAAATTGGTTCCGGTCACATTTTTCGTGTCCGCAAAAGTGCCTTCGCCAAGGATCCGAACAAAAGAACGTCCCTCGTAGGCACTGAAGAGAGTTTTCTCGACAGCGCTGGAGATTACTTCCGCCGCGCCGGAAAACTTGCAGAAGATCGTCGTCGCGATTCCCGCTTTCACTGGCATGAGGTGCGGGACAAAGCTGATTACCACATCTTTGCCCGCCGCTATGGACAGTTCCTGCTCTATTTCACTGAGGTGGCGATGTTTTGGCGCTCCATAGGCCCGCAGGCTCTCATTCACTTCGGCAAACAGGAGAGATGTATCGGCTTTCTTCCCCGCTCCGCTAACGCCGGAGAGGCTCGACACGACGATGGAATCCGGATCGACCAGCTCCGATTTCACCAAAGGAACAAGCGGCGTAAGAATGCTCGTCGGATAACATCCCGGAGAGGCTACCAGGTCCGCACCTTTGATTCTCTCTCCGTACAACTCGGGATGCCCAAAAACGGCCCGATCCAGCAATTGGGGCGCAGGATGAGGATCACCGTAAAACTCTTCGTAAACGGCCTTACTCCGGAGCCGAAAATCCGCGCTCAGATCAATGATTCGCAGTCCCCGCTCCAGCAGAGGAACTGCGTATTCCGATGCGACGCCATGGGGCAAGGCAAGAAAAGCAAACTTTGCCCCTGTCTCGACGACCGCATCGATGTCGGGGTCCATAAAAGTAAGAGACTCCGTGCCTTCGGCACCTCTCAATCGAGGGAACAAATCTGTCAGCTTTTTCCCCGCTTCCTGCCGCGAAGTAACCGCAACGAGATCGACGCGAGGATGCATCACGAGCAGGCGCAATAGCTCCTGCCCGGTATACCCGCTCGCACCAACAACCGCAACCTTGATTCCCTGTTCACTCATAGGGTCAAACGATGGCACAGATTTCGTGCGAGTCGACGGCGATGTGGCGGAAGAAAAGCTCGGGATGGCGCTCGCGGCGACACAATAAAGGACCTCACCGAGGAGGGTAATTCAGGGCAAGGCGGCCCGCGCATCGTAGCCATAAGCATCTGGTCCATCGGAACGGGCCTCGGCCACGGCGGCCGCATCGATGGCCTGTTGGGAGAGGGCTCAGGCGTCGTAATAGCTCCCCAAGGTTCGTATCTGACTACAAACTAATCTCTCGCTATTAAGAGATAACATACGCGGGGAGGGATTTGAACCCCCGACCAACTCGGTGTAAACGAGCCGCTCTACCACTGAGCTACCCACGCGTTTTGGTTCGAAAAGATATATTCCGAACGGGCGGGAAAATACATGCGTTTTTTGCTGGTTCAAGCACGGTTTTTGTGACGAATCAAAAAACGTTTTCCGAATGGCACCCTAGAGGGCAGAATGAATGACCTAACCTTGTTGGGTCGAGAACGCAACAGGGTTGAGTTTCACCACGAATCTGTCCGGAATGGGCTCGCGGGAAGGCCTTCTTTATTTCCGAAGTTGATCTTTTCGGGATTGGATTTCCACGCGTAGCGCACGGCACGCGGTCCAGGGACGTTTTCGGATTGGACGATCAATTCGCCTCCGGAAATTCTGGCTTCGGCAGGATGAAATTTCTGATCGGCTCCCGCAATTTCGAAATGCCGCAGTGGCTCATCGTCGAAGGAGGTGAGCCCGCCACCGACATGATCGAACCGAAGATGAGCTGCCGCCCCCTCAATGCGAACACTTTGATATATGGGGCCGGAGAAAACAATGTCCTCTCCGTAGGCGTTGGCGCGGGCAAAACGGGCGAGGCGCTCTCCGACGGGTTGCTTGTCACGGGGGTGAATGTCGTCTGCTTCTCCTTTGTCGATCGCGACGACCATACCGGTGTTCTTTCCTTCCTGCCAGAAACGGAGCATCTGCTCGCGGACGCCGGGCCATCCTTCGGGACTGCCTCCGGCAAAGTTGGGAAGCTGGACGAGGTAAAAGGGAAAGTCGCGACGCTCGATTTCTTTTCCGGACGCGGCAGCCCAATCGGCACGCCAATCTTCAACTAGGGCAAACATGAGATCGCGGTAACCGGGATAAAATGGGACACGCGAATTGGCTTCACCCTGATACCAGATCGTGCCGCGAATGGCGTAGGGCTGGAGGGGAGCGATCATGGCGTTGTAGTGACCAGCCGGACGCTTAGGATTGTTCGGACCTTGCGGCGGTCGGGGGGAGCGCTTTGTGAATTCTTTCCCTTCCGCCTTTGCCGTTTTGGCTGCTTCTCTCCAAGCGTCGATAGCTTTTTCATATTTTGCATGAGCGACGGGATGTGATTTGAGGGCCGCCGCATAGTATTTCCGCGTTTCTTCGGCAGCGGGATCGTTGGCGAGAGTGTCGGAATTGATCCAGGAGTAGGCATTGGTGCCTCCGTTTGCGGATTGGATCACGCCCACAGGAACGGAGCGGTCCTGGGAAAGCTTCGCTGCAAAGAAAAAACCAACCGCGGAAAAGCGATCGACGCTCGCGGGATCGGCTTCGGACCAGCTTGCTTTGACGGTGTCGGCAGGTTCGTCAGCGCCTTCAACAGGAACACGGAAGAGACGGATGTTTTTGAACGCCCCTTCGGCGGCGGCTTTTTTCGTAGCCTCTGCTTGAAAGGTGCGGCTCACAGACTGCGCCATGTTGGATTGTCCGGATGCGACCCAGACCTCTCCAATGTGAATATTCGAAAGGGTGATGCTTTTTTCACCGGCGATCACTTTCAGCTCAGAGGCCTCGCCCCTGGCGACGAGAGGCGCGAGTATCGCCATCCAGCGCTCGTTCTCATCGGCCTTCGCGGTGACTTTTTGCCCGGCAAATTCCACGGTAACGGACATACCAGCTTCTGCTTTGCCCCAGACGGGAACGGGCAGATCTTGTTGCAAGACGGCATTTTCGCTAAAGAGCGGATGCAGCTCGAGCGCGCTAGCAGGGAGGAGCAGCGCCGTGCTTAGGGCGACGAGAATGGATAGGGGCAGGATTTTCATGACCGCAAAATGTGATGTTTCAGCCTGCGTTTGTCGCATTAAGGCCAAAAAGGTCACGTTATCATCCACGTTTCGGCTTGAATCTGCAATCTCTCCGTTCAAAATCTCGACACTACTATGAGCAACGAGTTTTTTCCTGAAATCCCTACGATCGCCTTCGAAGGTTCTGATTCGAAGAATCCTCTCGCCTTTAAACACTACAATGCGGACGAGCAAGTCGGCGGAAAGTCGATGAAGGAACATCTCCGTTTCGCCTGCGCTTACTGGCACACGATGCGAAACGACCTCAGTGACCCCTTTGGTGTCGGAACTGCAGTCCGCCCCTGGGACGACGGAAGTAATTCGGTCGAGAATGCACAGAAGCGTGTCTGGGCGATGTTCGAGTTCATGCAGAAGTGCGGAATCGAGTATTACTGCTTTCATGATCGCGATGTCGCTCCCGAGCTCGGCGATCTGCAGGCTTCCAATGATGCACTCGACGCTGTGGCTGACGAGCTGGAGAAGGCTCAGAATGAGACGGGCATTAAGCTTCTTTGGGGCACGGCCTGCCTCTTTGCTCATGAGCGCTACAACCAGGGTGCCGGCACATCACCTTTCGCTGACGTTTTTGCCTACGGGGCAGCCCAGGTAAAGAAGGCTCTCGAAGTCACTCATCGCCTTGGTGGCGAAGGCTACGTCTTCTGGGGCGGTCGTGAGGGCTATGCCACTCTCTATAATACGGACATGGGCCGTGAACTGAATCACCTCGCGGCACTCTTGCGCATGGCGGTGGACCACAAGAAGAAGATAGGCTTCACAGGCGACTTCTTTATTGAGCCAAAGCCTCGCGAACCTTCTACGCATCAGTATGACTCGGACTCGGCTGCCTGTTTGAACTTTCTCCGCGAGCACAATCTCATGGGAGAGCTCAAATTGAACATCGAGACTAACCACGCGACTCTCGCGGGTCACACGATGATGCATGAGCTAGAAGTAGCGATGGCAGCTGACTCTCTCGGTTCGATCGATGCCAACACGGGCGACGAACTCATTGGCTGGGATACGGATCAGTTCCCTACAGATATTTATCTTACCACTCAAATCATGCTCTGCGTGCTTCGCATGGGTGGATTCGACAAGGGCGGACTGAACTTCGATGCGAAGTGTCGCCGCGAGAGCTTCGAGCCAGTTGATTTATTCCACGCGCACGTCGGTGGTATGGATGCATTTGCCCGCGGTCTGAAGATCGCCCATGCCATCATCGACGATGGCCGTCTTGACGGATTCAAGAGGCAGCGCTACAGCTCATTCGACTCCGGTATCGGAGCTCAAATCGAAAATGGAGAAGTGGGGCTGGAAGAGCTTTCGGCCTATGCCCTAGGAAATGGCGAACCAGAAACCCAGAGCGGTCGCCAGGAAATGCTTGAAAACCTGATCAACGACTTTCTGTAGTCTGCACTTTTACACTTTCCGGCGCTGGCCGGGTGAACAGGTGGACGTCGCAATGCAATCTCCACCTTTTTTTGTATTGCTACCGCAGATGAGAAGAACGGAAAAAAGCCATTTAGCAGCCTAAGGCGATTCATCGAAATAAACGCTTTGAATCAACTCTCGCAGCGGCTTCTTCAATGCAGGCGGCGGAAGCGGTTTGATTCACCATGCAGGACTTGAGAAAGAGTTCGCTCTGTGCAACGCGGCTTCTCTCCTTTTCCCCGGTGGGCGCGTTTTTACTCAGGGCAATGCACTTCACGCAGGCGTTAGCTTGAAAGTGAATTTCTAAACCACTGCTTTTCCGGGGAATCTTCCCCAAAGAACTTTTCAAGGCTGGACTTCTCTGAGGTCCAGCCTTTTCTTTTGCCCATGCTTCAGTTCCGACTTTTTGGATATCCGATCAAGATCGAGTGGTTTTTCTTCCTCCTCTGCCTCTTCCTCGGAATGGGATACCTCGATAGCGGGGGGCCTCAAGGATTTGTGCTTTTCTTCGTCTCATCCGCGATTCTCTTTTTGTCAATCCTGCTTCACGAGTTGGGTCATGCCTGGGCCAGGAAAAAATACGGTGCTCCCTATTCGGAAATCGTCCTCCACGGATTCGGCGGCTACTGCACGGGACCGGGCAAGTTCTCACGAAATCAATCCATCGCCATATCGGCATCCGGACCGGCAATGAATCTCGTTCTCGCAGGACTCTGCTTTTTCCTGCTGGAAACCTTCCCCACCTTGCCTCCCATCGCCAAAGTCGCCGCGGTTTGGGGCTGGAGACTGAATATCGCTCTGGCGCTCCTCAATCTTATTCCTCTCTATCCGCTTGATGGTGGACAGATTCTCGCCCAGCTGCTGGGCCCCAAACACTTTCGCACCGTCCTTTGGATCAGCATTGCACTCGCCATCGCCATCGCAGCCTTCGGGGTGTTGAGTTCAGCGATTTTCCTGGCCATTATATTCGGAATGATGGCATGGGGCAATTGGCAACGGCTTCAGGGACAGCGAAGTCAATTTCTGTAATCTCCAGCAAATCAAGGATACAAAATAGCTATGGAGGGCTTATTATTTTCATACCGCCTCTTCCCCAGCTGCTCCTTCAATCCGCTCTTTCATATTTTTTCTCGTTGGCATTTTGCTGCGCTCTGACTATCCAGAGTGCTGAAGCCAGTGATGGCCAATTCGCCAAAGTCTCCCCACCGTCGTGATTTTCGGAACGTATTTCCTGCGATCAAAACGTGTCGCATCCATCTTTCGTCGACACATTCCCGAAGAATTCACCGGATTTGAAACTGCAGAGTCTGCATCTTCACACGCCCAACCACCACCCCTTCCAGAATTTCCAGTTGAGGTAAAATCTGTCCCGAATTCCGGAGAGGCACTACTGAACGAAAGTGATGCGTCCAACATGTTTGCTCCCTCTCCAGAATTTACCGAAGCAGCTCCACTGCCCATTCCACAGCAGAAGGAATCAACCGAAACTCTTTTTGGAGAACCCCTCAACGCACCGGCAGATTCGATATTGGGATCGTAGGCGGATACTCCGCCATCTCCGTTTGAAGATACGGATCCAGATGCCGCACCTACTCCTTTCGGATGAGATACTTCTCCACCAAACGCATCGTTACCCGGCCAGTGACCTCCAAGCTATCCGCACTGATTTTATCTAGTGTATCGCCCGGCGTGTGCCAGTAATCGAAATCAAAATCGATCAGATCGATGGTTGGAACTCCCGCTGTGACAATGAGAGGAATGTGATCATCGATTATGAAATCCGGGCTAATGCCAACCTGATTTCTCACTCCAAGATCCTCCGCGGAAGCTAGCAGATTTTTTGAGATTTCCTGCAATTCGGATTTCACCTCCTCAATGTCGACCCGGTAGTCCGCCTTTCCCTTATCTGCCAGATCACGGAGCGAAGCTCCCGGCACTTGAATCGCAGCCCGAATTTTCAGGTCTTTATCGCCGACCATATCCAGGAGAACGCCCCACTTCGGCCTGATTTTTCGGTCTGTCAGTGTCAATTCTGCAGCATAGTAGCGGCTGCCAAACAGCCCGTCTCTCGCTGAAATATTAGGCCCGAAAGCTTCTTCTCCATCGAAAAACACCAACTCAAGTCGCTCAGCCAGCCAGGGTTGCTCCGCTAAAACGGAGGCCAACTCAATCAGCAGACCCGTGCTTGATCCGGCATCGTTTGCACCGACAAACTCGAAGCCTTCGTATAACTTGGTGTCGTAGTGGGAACAGAGTAAGCCATCAATCGGCTCGTCCCACCGACCTTTCCCATAGCGTACTCGCAGATTAACGAACTCGATTTCACCGTCCGGAGTGCGCTTGGAAAACGCCTGACGCTGCAGTTCCCATCCAGCGGCCGCGAGTTTCTCTTCGATATAGAGACGCGATTTCTCGAGATTATCCGAGCCAGCCGGACGCGGTCCAATTCCTACCAAAGCCTCAACATGCTTGAATGCACGCTCTCCGGAAACTTCATTTTCCAATGCCGTCTCTTCTGAAAATTCCGGTAACGCTTTCCCGCAACCGCTTGTCAGGAGAATGGCGAGACCACATAGAAAAGAGGGAACCAGACACGTCCTCATCGGAATCATCAATCCAACTGAATTCCCATCAGCTCAAGAATGCGCCCGAGATCTTCGTTGCCGTAGTATTCGATCTCAATCTTGCCGCGCTTATCACCATGCTGAATCGCGATGTTGGTGGAAAAACGACCTCGTAACTCATCCTGAATTTGCCGGAGGTAGGCTTCGACCTGCGGAGAAGCTTTTGTCTTGGAAACCTTCTTCGTCGCGGTCTTCCCGTTGATCTGCTCGGAAACGAGCTTCTCCGTGTCGCGGACGTTCAGCTTTTTCTTTACCACAATATCGGCGAGGAGACGCTGCTCGGCTATGGTCTTCGCTCCCAGAATCGCTTTCGCATGCCCCGGACTGATCAGGCGCTGGGAAATCAGGGTTTGCACCGACTCATCCAGGTCAAGCAAGCGTATCGAGTTGGAAACTGTCGCTCGGTTCTTGCCGACGCGTTGTGCGATTTGCTCCTGTTTCAGACCAAAATCTTTGGCTAGTCGAGCGTAGGCTTCCGCTTCTTCCAGCGGATCGAGGTCTTCGCGCTGAAGATTCTCAATCAGAGCCATCTCGAGAACATCCCGATCAGATGCATCTCGTAAAATCACCGGAACCTCATCGAGGCCGAGCTTGTTCGAGGCACGCCAGCGACGCTCCCCCGCAATCAGCTCATACTTCCCTTCCACATTCCGAACGATCAGCGGCTGGATCACGCCGTGTTCGCGGATCGATTTCACCAACTCATCGAGATTCTCTTCGTGAAATCGCTTCCGGGGCTGCAAAGGAGATGGAACCACCTTGTCGAGCTCGACTCGCAAGATGCGCTCCCCCGTTCCCGCATCGGACTCCGCATTTCCGGACGACTTCACCGCCACGGATTGGGGCGCTTTGATCAAGGCGTTTAGGCCCTTACCCAGGCCTTTTTTTGTGTTTTTTGCAGGCGGCATCCGATTAGCGGTTCGGGATTAAGGTGTCGAATTTGATCCCGGAATTACTCAATGATCCGAACGTTAGGCGCACCTTCAGCGCGTGCCGCAGCGTCCATCGCGGCGTGCTGCTCGTCCGTGCATGCAGAATCAATCGGCGCATCGGCCTCTGCGTCGCTGCCTTCGAGAACTCCGTTTTCGATCATCCATGCCTCGACCTCTTCTCCACTTACATCAGCGAGCATCGTTCCGTTTACCACGACACAGGGCGACAGCGGCTGGCCGCTCTTCTGCTCCATTTCCCAGCGGAAAGCGGGATTTTTGATGATGTCTTTCTCTTCGTAGTCCAAACCATACTTGCGGAAAATCGAGCGAACTCCTTCGCTCCAACCGCAAAAAGTTTTCAGGTATGCCGTAATTTCGATATTTTGTTCAGCCATGGTATTGATTGGTATACTATTGAAATCCGTAACCCACACGTGAGGGATTCGCAACCCGTATACAGGTTGTGAGGGCAGTTTACAGAAACCATTTCCCGGTTTTCATGAAACGGATACGCTTTATAATACGACAACAAACGATCCACTTCGTTTCATGAAAATTTCTCTGCGTCACTTCGCCATTTCCTGCCTCTTCCTTTCCTTTCTGATTTCCGGGTGTGAAAAAGCGACCTCTCTTGCCGATACCGTGAAACAAGCCCTCGATCGGGAAGTTGTTGACGAAAATGCCGAACCACCGATCGATCCTGCCGATATTCCGCCACCACCCGAGCCAGTAGCGATGGAACCGATCGTGAACAAGGACGCCCGCATCTCCATTCTTGGTTACCACGATTTTACTGAAGGTCGCTCCAACAACGACATGATCCTGAACATCGACGATTTCCGCTCGCAAATGCAGGCTATCAAGGACGCTGATCTTCCCGTGATCAGCATGCGGGAGTTTCTCGACTGGAAGCAGGCGAAAGCCAACGTCCCCGCCGAGTGCGTCATGATCATGATCGACGACGGGTGGAAAGCCACTAACACGCTCGCCCTCGGAGTTCTCAAGGAATTCGGATATCCCTTTACTGTCTTTCTTTACAAAAACTATGTGGGAGTAGGCGGACGATCGATGACTCACGAAGAAATTCGCGAACTCGCTGCAAACGGCGGCACTATTTGCAGTCACTCCGTGAGTCACCAGAATATGTCCCAGCGTCGCGGCAAATCAGACGATGCCTACACCGCCTGGCTTCGTGAAGAACTCGAAGATTCCCACAACTTTCTTGAACAAGCTTTCGGCGATACCGGAGCCGTCTTGAAGACCTTCGCCTTCCCCTACGGTATCTACAATGACCAGGTTCTCCAACTGGCTAAAGAGTTCGGCTACGAAGCCTGCTTCACCGTGAACGGCAAAAAGACTCTCTGGGATAGCGAGGATATGGAAATAGGACGCTATGTCGTTCACGGAACTACCCTCGCCAATTTCGATCCCGCCCTGAGTTTCGGCGGAGGAAACCTCGCTTCGTCCGGACGCAAGCTCATGACCGAGAGCAGAAACGAAGAAGGCGAAGTCGAAGATCCGCTCATTACCGTGAAGCCACCCTCCGGATCCATTGTCGGCAATCGCATGCCTCTCATTGAAGTGAATCTCGCCAAGCTCGAAGGAGTCCGCGCTGAGACCATCTCTCTGCGAATTACCGGATTCGGCAAAGTTCCCCATACCTTCGATGCCGACAGTGGAATCGTCACCTACCAGATTCCCCAGCGGCTGCGTCAAGAACACTGCGCCGTTCAGGTCGGCTTCCGTCATGCAGGAAACAAAGACGCTGAGATTATCGGATGGGAGTTTAAAGTCGACCTCCTCGCCGACTACATTTCCAGCGAGATCACCAAGCCCGGAAGCAACGAAACGATGGACAAACCAACCGTCGAGCCGAAAGAAGAAGGCGAGGAAACACCAACTGCGTCCCTCTAACAAAGCCCCTTTCCAAATCCGCGAAGCGGATCCCTGCACTTTCTTACCTTCTCACCTACCACCTTTCACCGCGCGCAGCACGATCATCATGTTTTCCTCTCTTTCAGACAACCTTCAGGAAACTTTCAAAAAGCTTCGCGGCCACGGCAAGCTTTCGGAAAAAAACATTTCCGACGCCCTCCGCGAAGTCCGACTCGCACTGCTCGAAGCTGACGTAGAATTTTCCGTCGCCAAAGAATTTATCGCCAAGGTCAAAGAACAGGCGATGGGTGAAAAGGTGCTGAAAAGCATCAAGCCAGGCCAACAGATCGTCAAAATATTCAACGACGAACTGGCCGAGCTCCTCGGAGGCGACGCCGCCCCACTCGATCTGAATCCGCCCGCGCGCATCCTCATGGTTGGTCTCAACGGAGCAGGTAAAACCACCACCTCCGCCAAGCTGGCGCTCCATCTCCGCAAAGAAGGTCGGCGTCCTCTTCTCGTTGCCTGCGACCTCTACCGCCCTGCTGCTGTCGACCAGCTTGTAACCCTCGCAAAACAGATAGACGTTCCCGTTTTCCGACCCGAAGCCGGAGAGAAAAGCGTTCTCAAAGTCGCCAAGCAGGCACTCAAATGGGCCGATGATCAGAACGGAACGGTCATCATTTTCGATACCGCCGGTCGCCAGGAAGTCGACGACGCCCTGATTCAGGAACTCAAAGACGTCCGCGATTTTCTCGATCCGAAAGAAACCCTACTCGTTGCTGACTCCGCAACCGGCCAACAGGCTGTCAGCGTTGCCCAGACCTTCGACGAGCAGATCGGCGTGACCGGACTCGTTCTCACCAAGCTCGACGGTGACGCCCGAGGAGGGGCCGCGCTCTCGATGCGAAGCATCACCCAGAAGCCGATCAAGTTTGTCGGTGTTGGTGAAAAGATGTCCGACTTCGAAGCTTTCGTCCCTGATCGAATGGCCGGAAGAATCCTCGGCATGGGCGACGTGGTTGGACTCGTCGAAGCCGCCGCTGAAGCTGTCGATCAGGATGAAGCGCTCCGCATGGCCGAGCGGATGAAGAAAAACAAATTCGATTTCGAAGATTTTCTCGCTCAAATGCGAATGATGAATCGCATGGGCGGCATGCAAAGTCTCATGGGGATGATTCCCGGAATGAAGGACAAATTGCAGGGCGTCGACCTCGACGAAAAGCGAATGAAACACCTCGAAGCCATCATTCTCTCCATGACGCCGAGAGAGCGAACCCGTCCCGAAATCATCAAGGCGTCCCGTCGCAAACGCATCGCCGCCGGCAGCGGAACCAGCGTCACTCAAGTCAATGCGCTGCTCAAACAATTCGGCCAGATGCGCAAGATGATGCGCAGCAAAGGCAAAATGAGCAAAATGATGAAGCAATTCGGCGGTGGCGGAGCAGGCGGTGGCCTCCCCTTTTGAGATCCATGAGGGTGTAGTCGATGACCCAGCAGGGTCAATTCGTCGAGTCAAAGGGGTTGGGTGTGCGTGGAGCTCTCACCACTTCGGAATTTCCGTGACCGGCAGCTCTGCGAGAATGATTTCCATCCCGTGCAGCAGGAGAATTTTCCCTTCTGAATCAGGAAGCTCGACCGAGAGTTTTCCATCATCCCCCACTTCGATTTCTTTTCCATCCCAGGTCGAAAACTTTGCGGGCGCGTCCGGCGCGAGCGGGCCGGGGATTTTGCCAGAGGATGAAATTTCCGAAGACGTGATTCGAATACGATAAGTCCCCGGTTTCACGCCATCGAGCCTCACTGTTTTAGCCCCCGCGACTCCAGAACCGGCGACCCATGGCCACCCCTTTCCTCCTCCCGTGAGAAAAACGGAATGTCGATAGTGCAGAGAGAGTTCCTCCAGAGGTGGATCGGTCGTCACCTCGATCGCTGGTGATGGACCGCCGACGTTGGGGATATCGAGCCAGAGGGTTCCGTCGCGGGTTGTGCGATCACCAGGCGCGCCAAAGTTGAGGCCAACTCGCTGGATCTTGCCCGAGAGTTCTTCCGCCGGGACCTCACCCCACGATGCCCATTGCTCGAACGTTTCCGGCATGCCGACAAGAGCGAGCGACATAGGGAGAGGATAGCTGCAGGTGCACCCCTCGTAAAAATACGGGAGATTCAATATGCCATTGGCGGGGACAACGCTATTCGTGCAACCGCTCCGCGGGCCGCTGATGTTGATCGTTCCGCTCTCGACCGTTTTGTCATAGACGGCAGGGGTTCCGCTTCTCATCGAATAGACAAATCCGTAATCGAAACCCCCATCACAACCATAGCTCTTGGGGAAAGTGCGGGGTTCGGTTTCTCCGGTCATCGGATTGATGCGCTCCCCGGCCCGAGGGGCATCGGGCTTCCAATCGTCTTTCTGTCTGGGAGGACGATATTGCGACGGTTGTATCGTTTTGTTGTCGAACTCAGAAAAACTTTGCCTCAACTCGGGCTCTTCCTCGGCAGCCAAAACCCGGCCGGTGTAGGCATCCGTGAAAGTGGTCTCGAGCAGGCGGTAATCGACCTTTCCCTGTCGGGTCGACGCGTCGGTCCAATCTTTCGGATTCGAAATCATGACCCCGTCGATAAACTTCGGCTGTGGCGATCTCTTGAAGTGAGTAACGGAATCGCCAAACCAGAGCAGACCAAAGGGCGCTTTGACGAGTTGATCCTCACTGGTGGCCCAGTCGGCCTGGGTGTTTTTGGTGCCGGGCAGTGACCCGGAGCGTTCGATCACAGACCATTCATCTCCCACAGTTCTGACAGCAATCGAATCAGGATGCTGCTCCGCCAGGGAAGCGATTTCCGGATTTTTCGTAAGAAGCATTCCACCGAAGGGGCGCAGCGATTTATGGAGCGCCGCAAATTCTTCTGGCTTCAATGAAACTGATTCATCAACCCATACGAGGGAAGCAAAGTAGGGCGGAAACGAAAGGGCCGGACCTCCTGCGGTGAAGTTGCTGCCTGAGATCACGTGAATTTTGCTCGGAAGGTGGTTCTCTCCGCGCAAAGCCTGCGCTTTCTCTCCATCTGGAACCACGCTGGTAATTGGAAGGTCAGTGCCCTTTGCGATATGCGAAAGCGATGCCACATCGGTGACTCCATACGCGACAACATATCCGTGCCGAGGCAGGGTAATTTCTCTCGGAAAAGGCGATTCGCTCTCCCCAGTCGAAGATGGAGAATCAATTGGGTGGTGAGTCGGTTTTCCGGAGGAAGCACCCAGTGCGTAAAGACGATTTTCTTTCGTCACGGCAAACAACTTCCCGTCTGCACTGAGAAGCGATCCAATTTCGCCTTCGACTCCGGGCAACTTCTTCAGGAAAGAAATTTCTGTATCACGAGTTCGAATCGTGTTGCGAACGCCGGTGACACCTTCCGACCGCATCTTGTCTTCGTGCGGTTTTTTATTCACTTCATCATCAAACAAAAGACCGCGACGACGGAGCTTGAGAGCCTCTTCCTCCGCCGGAGTGGAGGCAAACCACCCACCGGGAAGGCGCCCGGGAGCAGGGAGAGCGAAATCTGTCAGCTCACCCGTTTCCGGATTGAAGCGTGCTGGATAGGCCTGGCTGCAGGGAACAACAAGGTCTTCTCCATCCAGCAGGAGGTAGCCCTGCGGTGCCACGCCACCGTATGCTTCCGCGTTGTGCGGATGAATCCCATAGAGGTAGGCAGAGCTGTCATTTCTCCAGATCGTGTCCCCCGTCTTTGCATCGACACAGAAAATAAAAGTTCCTTCGAGCGGCCAGACACCTGCGGTAAAATAAACTTTTCCCTCCTGCAAAACCGGACCGCCCCGTATTGGCCAGACAGAAATGAGACGCTGGTTTCCGAGGACGAGACGCTCGGAAGGAACGGCGCGCTTTTTCCAAACCAGAGATCCGTCACGGAGCTTGAGACAATACACGCAGCCATCGTCAGATCCGAAAATGACGCGGCCTTCTCCCCCTAAAGGAGCAAAACGAACCGGCCCGTTGGTGGCGAATTCCCAGATCAATTCTCCGGTCTCAGTGTCAAAGGCGGCAACTCTGTCGGTTGAATTTGATCCGACAATCAATCTTTTCCCGACAACGATGGGTTCCGCGACACGATCAAACTGAAGTCGCGCGTCCTGATAAGCGGGCTCTGAAGCCGGCAGATCCCGAGACCAGATTACCTCCAGAGCTTCGGGCAGGGTGCCCGGTGAAGCAGCTGTTCGACCGGCATCATGCCGCCACATAGGCCAATCAGCTGCGGAAAGTGCTCCACAAGAAAGGAGTAGAATCGAAATGAGGAGGCAGGCGCTCTGTCGCATGCGATGACTTTAGGAAGATTGAATCGCCGGGAAAAACACGAACACTGCCTCGATCACGTCACTCAGGAGGGCGAGACTAGTTTCAAATCCTCATCTTTTCCTAATCCCTCCCGCCCGAATCTGGTAGGTTACCCGAGCCGCAATATTATGAGAGTCCTTGTCGTAGAAGATTCCGCCCCTATTCTCCGCGCCGTAGTCGGCTCGTTGGAGGAAAGCGGCTTCGCGGTCGACTCGATGAGGATCGAAACTCTCACCTCAGCTTCGATGAATTTGCTTCCCTCGCTGAAGGCAAGCGCCCACCCATGGTCGGTGGCAAGTGCAAGGGAAAAGGCCCGAAAGGGCGTGATCGCTAAAAGAAGACAATCTTGGCGATCGTGAAGTAGATCACTGAACCGCTCACATCGACAATCGTCGTGATCGCCGGAGATGCTACAACAGCAGGGTCAAGCTTGAGAATTCGAGCCAGAATCGGGAGAAGCGCCCCAAACAAAGTCGACGTGAAAATCTGCAGGGTCAGAGCGACCGCAACAACGAAGCTCACCAATCCCATGGACAGCCCTTCAGGAGCAAATCTCTCCGGAAGAAAGAAATACACCTGAACAGCAACACACAGTCCCAAAAATACCCCCAGCAAGATCCCAACCCGACTCTCTTTCCAGACAACTCGCCCAAACTCCCTGCTATCCAACTCCCCTAGCGACATGGCGCGAATCACCATGGTTGCTGATTGAGCACCGGTATTTCCACCGGCAGCAACGACCATCGGATAGTAAATTGCCAGAACAAAGTAGGCTGTCATCACGTTCTCGTAACCGTGGAGAACGAATCCCGAGGCCAGAGCCAGAAATCCCAGGACAAGGACCCAGCCAAAGCGACGGCGAAAGTGAGCCATCACACCAGTCTGCAAATAGGCATGGTCTCCTCGATCACCACCGATACCGGAGATTTTCTCCATATCCTCGGTCGACTCTTCCTCCAGGATCTCGAGAGCGTCATCGTGGGTGATGACTCCGAGCAGGCGCTTTTCCTCATCCACCACCGGAAGAGCGAGAAGGTCGTAGCGGGCGATCATCTGCGCGGCCTCTTCCTGATCCGCCATCGCTTCGATGGCGATCTGATCATCGTCCATCAATTCCCGGATGGGAGTATCCCAAGTACTGAAGGCCAAGTCACGCAGCAGAACTTTTCCCAAGATGCGTCGATCCTCATCGACAACGTAGATGCGACTGAGAATTTCAGCTTCGTCACGAACGACCCGCAGTTCTTCCAACGCGTCTTTCACCGAAATCCCTTCGGTGATCGTAGCCATCGCCATCGTCATGCGACCACCTGCGGTCTCCTCGGGATACCGCATCAGGTCTTCCGAGACCTGACGTTTTTCCTCGGGGAGAAGCTCGATATACTGCGGTCGATCGTCTTCCTCGATCTCCTGCAACAGGTCGACAAGTTCGTCGTCGGAAAGGGAATCAAGCACCTCACGCTGCTCGACCTTGGGCAATGAATTCAGTCGATGCTCCACGTCAGAGGCAGGCAAATAGTCGGCCCATTCCGAAAGAACTTCGACCGGCAGAGAATCAAGAACCTCCTCACGGTCTCCCTCAACGAGGCGCTCAAATGCCTGCTCGACATCTCCGGGATGAGCCTCCTCTGCAATCGCAGCAATGCGGTCAGACGAACCACTCTCGAGGGCCTCGAGAATGGTCTCGACCTCGATTTGCTTGTGACTCTTTGCTTCCGCATCCGACATCTTTTTCCAGTTTCGACCTCCTTTCTGGAAACGCAAGTGACCGTATCAACTCCTTCCAGAAAGTGTTTCGGAAAAGTATTCACCCACGCACGATTCGTGCTACGCTCCCGCACAAATGAAGCCATTTCTGCCCCCAGTTTTTCTTCTCGCCTTCGCCCTGGCCGCTCTCCCATCACAAGCCGATGACTCAAAAGGCCCCGAACGGTTTGAAAAATCCATCGCCGCTTTCGAAAAGCGTGACGCCGAGTCACCCTCCGCTTCGGGCACGCTTTTATTTGTCGGCAGTTCCAGCATTCGCAAGTGGAAGCTCGAGAATTCCTGGAGCGAGCAATCAACGGTGAATAATGGATTCGGCGGTTCGACCATCGGTGATTCGCTGCACTACTTTGACCGGCTTTTTCTCCCTCACAAACCGGAAGCCATCGTGCTTTACGCCGGCGAGAATGACATCTCCAATGGCCTTAGCCCAGAACAGGTTGCTGACGACTTCAAGAGCCTCACTGCCCTTCTCAAACTTGCACACCCTGATGTGCCCGTTCTTTTCATCGCGATCAAGCCCAGCCAGAAGCGCTGGGGACTCTGGACAGAAATGAAGAAGGCGAACGACCTTGTCGCAGCGCAGTGCGAGCAGGAAAAACACTTTTACTTTGTCGACATTGCTACTCCGATGCTGAAGGGCACAGGAGGTGCCCCAGACCCCAAATGGTTTATCGAAGACGGGCTTCACCTCAGTGATTTTGGGTATGAGCAGTGGACAGCCGAAGTGAACACTTTGCTTTCTACCGCAAAAAAGTGAGCTTTCCCCTGTCAAAAATCGCCCCGATTTGTTCCTAATTCCGGCATACGGTTCCGTTTGCCGTGCCGCCTTCTCAGCCTTATACTTAACATTTTTCAACCTCTTAGATGAACGAACTGTCATTCTGTCTTCTGGTTGCTACGGGGTTGGCGCTCACGTCTACTCCGCTTCATGCGGAGTATCTGCCTGTGAAAGCGAAGGTGCCAGAACCGAAGCGTGAATTTCGCGCTGCCTGGATTGCCACCGTCCACAACATCGACTGGCCCTCGACCTACACCCTCACCCCTGCTCAGCAACGTGCCGAGCTCATCGGCTTGCTCGATCTCGCCGCCGCCACCGGGCTGAATGCGGTCGTTCTGCAAGTCCGTACCGAGTGCGATGCCCTCTACAAGTCGAGCATCGAGCCATGGTCATTCTTCCTCACGGGAAAAATGGGAGTCGGCCCTTCCGATGGATATGATCCGCTCGAGTTTGCCGTTCAGGAAGCTCATCGTCGCGGAATCGAAGTCCACGCCTGGTTCAATCCCTTCCGCGCCAGCGCAACGGAACGCTCTGCGAAATCATCCCGCCACATCACACGCACTCATTCTTCCTTAATGATGCGAACCGGCTCGATGAAATGGGGAAATCCTGGGTCCGAGTTCATTCGCAATCGTGCGATCCAGGTCATGGTCGATGTTACGAAACGCTACGATGTCGACGGTATTCACATCGACGATTACTTTTATCCCTATCCGAAGGTGGTGAACGGGAAAGTCTACGACCAATTTGATGACTCCTCCGCCTACCGCTCCTACCGAGCCAAAGGCGGCAAGCTCGATGTTCGCGATTGGCGCCGATCAAATGTGAACACCTTTGTCTCAAGCCTTTATTCCTCCATCAAATCAACGAAACCACATGTCGATGTCGGGATCAGCCCTTTTGGAATCTGGAGACCTGGCTATCCGTCCACAGTCAAAGCCGGGCTCGATGCGTATGACCACATTTTTGCCGACTCCCGGAAGTGGTTTTCCAGCGGATGGCTCGACTACTTTTCTCCTCAGCTCTACTGGCGAATCGCCGGAGATCAAAATTTTACGGAACTCAACAAATGGTGGGCCGCACAAAACAGCCAGAAGCGACACCTCTGGCCCGGCACTGCAACCAGCCGAATCATGAGCTCCGAAGACCGCGGACGCCCTGCTTCCGAAAGCACCAAGCAAATTGACGTCACCCGCAGTGTCTCCTCTCCAATGGGCCCCGGCCACATTCACTGGAGTATCAAAGCGCTCAAAGAAGATCGTGGCGGCATCCGCAGCCGGCTTCGGACGACTTATGCCGAGAATGCAATCCCTCCCGCCTCCCCCTGGCTCGGCAACGAAGCACCCGGTCCAGTCTATGTGGCTCCAGTCGAAAAAAACGGAGGATTGGCCCTCTCTTTCAAAGCCGAACCTGACGCTCGTTGGCGTGTCATCCAAGTGCGCAAAGGAAACAACTGGTCCACTCTACGAATGATTCCCGCAGCGCAGGAAACCATCCAACTAGAAAATGCACCTTCAGAAGTTGCGATTAGGCATATCGGCCCGAGCGGTATGATCTCGATTCCGACCGTGCTGAAGAAACAGTAGGCCCCAACCGAACATGATTCGCAAAATCTCCATCGACATTCTTTCCACTGCCGCAATCATTGGCGCTTGCGCCTTCCTGACGGGTTGCAACAAGGATCTCGAAGAACGCATTGATCGCCTCGAGGCAGAACTTCGCTCGGTTCGCTCTGATACGCGTGACGAGGTCGTGGAACTGAAAGATCGAGTCATTGCTGCAGAGAACACCGTCGGAATGTCCGACAACAGCCTCACTTTTGCGGAGCGCCTTTCTGCATTGGAACGCAACTCAGGCGGAGAAGGTGGACCCGCTAACGGCACCGTCTATCTTCGCCCTAACCTGCAAGGTCACGCTCCACTCTCTACCGACCACGGCACCTTTCTCGTGCGGATAGAGGGCATGGAACTGAACGTCGAAAACAACAGCTATTCGGTTCACCTTAACGTCGGCAATCCCCATGCCATCGCTGTCGAGCAATTCACGCTCACTGGTGATCATGGCGGAGGAACGCCACAGCTTGATGAAGGCGAAGAGTATACTCTAGAAAATCCAAAGATTCGAGAGTGGCAGGCAAGCCTGAAGCCCTTCGAGTATCGCGTTACGAAAACGCTCGAACCATTTGCCTGGACCCCGTTCGATATCGAGTTAGAGGCTTCATCTCGCGAAGAGCTTGAAATGATCCGATTTTCCATGGCTATTGAAAATGCGCGGCTCAAGCGTGTCGGGGCCGGATCGGGAAACGGGGGTGAAACCTCGACCTTCGCCCACATCCGAGTCGACTCCAAAGGAGCTTCCGTTCTTCGAACCGAGTATGGTGCCTTTCTCGTGACGGTGAAAGGCACCGAGACAACTGAACTCGGCACACGAGTTCACCTCGAAGTCGGAAATCCGTATGGTTTTACGGTGAACCAATGCCGGCTCATCGGAGAACACGGTCCGGCACTTCCCGACCGAAACGAAAGTGCCTCGCCGCAGGAATACAGCGAAAAGATGCAAGCCTGGAGTGCCACCCTCCAGCCATTCGAATCTGCAATTCCAGATAAAATCTCCAACTTCCGGTGGAACAAAACATCGATCCTCATTCCCGGCCCGGAAGACAAAGTGAAATTTCTCCGCTGTCAGTTGCGAATCGAAGACGTCACTCTTCCCGCGGCGACGGATCGGTAAATCAGAATTCGAAGCTAGTCTTCGTCCAACTCCTCCCAATTCCGCATCGATCGGTGTGACTTCCTCCCCTCGGCGCGGTGCTCGACCTGACGCTTTTGCTTCAGACTGAGATGATCCTTTCTCTCCCATGGCCGTGCCCATGCATCGCCTGCCATGATACATCCGAGGGGAGTTACCTCCGCAACGACATCTGCCAATTCAAATTTCTCAATCTGCTCACGCACCTGTTCTGACGGCTTGTAACCGACCGAGCTTTCCGTCAGATCACCTTTCCCATATTAATAACGGATATTGAGCCCCTTAGTCGCGTCATCAATGGCACGCTGAACCGACTTTTCTTCGACCTCAACATTTGCCTTTCAGATATCCCGCATCGTCCGAGTCCGCGATTGAGTTCTTCCCGCACTATGCGGAGCGAAACTGAGAAATTCCTCATTGATGATCATGACGAGACTATAGCCCCAAAGTCAGAAAGTGGGAGAATGGCTTGCACTGTTAGATTTACTTGCTGATAAAAATGAATCTTACTTTTCACCCCCCAAACTCTCAGTCATACTACTTTTCATGAAGCTTTGCCTGATCGCTCTTCTCCTGCTCGCCTCTTCTACTGCGAATTTCGCGGCCGAGGTTGATATTGTGGATCGCCTGGGAGTGACCGAAGCTGACGGCCGACTTCCGGGAGTGGCCCTCGCCGAAGGCGTGTCTCAACTGACAGGCGTTGCCGTTTCTCCCCTGCTCGGGGTATCCATCATTGGCACGTGGAAATATTTTACAACGCCGGAAGAACTTCGCGACACGCTGCCCTGGATCTGCCACCCAATCTTCTGGTGCATCGGTTTCGGCGTGCTCCTGCTCTGTTTTTTCAAAGATACGATCGGAGCGATTGCTCCCGCCTTTGTGAAAAAGCCGCTCGATTTCCTGGAACTGTTTGAGGACAAGTTCAGCGCGATTATTGCCGGGTCAGCATTCGTCCCTTTTCTCGTGCAGCAGTATACGGCCTTTGCTCCCACCTCTTCGGGAATGACCGAAGGAACCGCGATGATCCCCACACCGATCCTCGCAGTGATTGATCCCGTTTGGATCTGGACGCCGATTGCCTTGGTCGGATTTTTTACGGTCTGGATCGTGAGCCATGCTGTAACGACCCTGGCGGCACTTTCACCCTTTCGAATCCTCGAAGTTTTTCTCAAGAGCGCCCGCCTCGCGCTTCTCGGATTCGTTGGATTACTCTACGTAATCAGCCCGGTCCTCGCCGCAATTCTCTGCGTGATCCTGATGGTGATCTGCGCATTCCTCGCACCGAAGGCATTTCGTCTTTCCGTCTACGGGACTGTGGTCGGAGTTGACCTGGTGCGATCACTGATTCACAAGCGACCTCTTGATAGGGAGAAGATACGCGGTTTCCTCATGAAACGAGGCTCCCGCCTTATCAAAGCAGGTTCGTTCGGAAAAGCGATTCCCTGCGAGGAAGGTGCTCTTGTTTTTCGCAGTCGATGGGCTTTTGTCGGAGTGGACCGAAAGCTGCGATTTCCATCGGAAACCAAACTGGTTTTGACCAAAGGGCTCCTGTTTCCCACGATTCGTATCGTTGACGAAAATGGCTCGGAATCCACGGTGATTCATCTCCTTCCGAGCGCCCGGCATCACGCGGACGAAATTGCAGCGCATCTCGGGCTCGAGGTTCGAGAGACACCGGTGACGAAAGGTTTTCGATCTGCGAGAAAATGGGTGTCGGACACTTTCTCGCGTTCCAGCATTCCCGGCGTTTCCACGAGCTCGGGCTGAGTTTTGGATCAGGCCGCGTCAGCAGCAACTTTGGTTGATTCTTCGGTCTCGTAGACTTTGCCAAACAAATTCCCGATATCGTGCAGAATCAGGTAATTGATCGGCACGAGGAACAGCGTAATCATGGTCGCGAAAAGAATGCCGTATCCGAGGCTGACTGCCATGGGAATGAGAAACTGGGCCTGGGTTGCTTCCATGCGGATCAGTGGAAACAACCCGGCAAAGGTTGTCGCTGATGTTAGGACAATTGCCCGAAAACGCGCTGCTCCGGCTGTGCTGACCGCAGTGAAGACGTCGTCTCCGGCTTTCCTTCGTCGATTTACATAATCGACAAGGACGAGGCTGTCATTCACGACAACCCCGGACAGAGCGAGCATCCCAAAGTAGCTGAGAAAACTCAGGGGCATCCCATTCGGATTGATGTTCCCCTCAATGAGATGCCCGGCAACAGCGCCGATCAGTCCGTAGGGAATTACGGCCATGACCATAAGAGGCTGGATATAGGATCGAAATGGAATCGCAAGCATCGCGTAGATTCCAAAGACAATGAGCAAGGCTCCAATCCAGATTCCCCCGGAGTTTTCGCGTTCCTCTCGAGCTTCTCCTTCAAAGCTGAAACTCATGCCGGGGTATTTCTGGATGACGCCCGGCAGCCATTCGGAAATATCTTCACGAACGGAGTCGAGATTCACGGCTTCTTTGTCAGCATCGGCTGAGATTTCGACGGCGCGGTTTCGATCGATTCGCTCGATCCTCGGGAAGCTCTGCTCGATCACGGCATCGGCAACCGAAGAGAACGGGACAGGTTGCCCGTCCGCCGTTCGAATCATCATCGACTCGAGAGCAGCGATGGATTTGCGATCCTCAAGGGGGAAGCTCAGCATGACGCGGACCTCTTCACGGCCACGCTGGATCTTCTGGATTTCTTCTCCAAAGAAGGCCTGCCTCACCTGGCGAGCCAGGTCTGACATCGTCAGCCCAAACTGCTCGGCCTCGGGACGAATGCGCAGCTGAATCTCATCGCGGCTTTCATCCAGCGAATCCGAGATGTCGAAAAGACCTTCGTAGGTGGCGAGTTTTTCTTTCACCATTCCGGCGACGTCGGAGAGATCATCAGCATTCTGACCGCGCAACTGCACTTCGATGGGGTCTCGCCCCCGTCCGATCTCGGCCCGGAAATAGAGTTCTTTCGCCCCGACAATTCCGCCTCGTTTCTGAATTTCCTCACGCCACTCGCTCGCAAGTTCACGCGTTCCCATTTCATAAGTTCGCTCCTCGGGTGGAGTGATCATGAAAACCACTTCGCCTTGGTGACTCTGACCCACTTTGTTGCGGGAACGAGATGAGGAGACGCCCTGCCCTCCGATACTGGAAAGCACATCTTCGATCACGGAAACACCATCTTCGCCAACGTGCTTTTTCTGCAAATCGCGAACAATGCCCTCCATCATGAGAACGTATTTTTCTGTCACCTCAAACGGTGTTCCCTCCTGCATCGTGAGACGACACGTAGCGCGTTCACTTTCTACTCGCGGAAAGCTCACCTGCTTGATTTGCCCTCCTTGAAATCCTCCGATCAGAACGATGAGGATCCCGAGAAAAACAGAGAGAACCGTGTAGCGATTCACGAGTACAAAATTCAGTAGCGGCTGGAAAATCTTCCTGACAAACAACTCAATGCTACCTGCTATTGCCTGCTGAAATCGGGAAAAAAAACCATAGCATCGAGCCAGCCACATCGTCACTTTATTCCCCACAAAAAAGCGGCTGATCGCTTTCAACCACCGACGCGGAGAATGGGTCAGGTGCGAGGGAAGAATCAATTTCGATTCCACGAGAGAAAAGGCGAGCACGAGAATCACAATCGTCGCGATCTGAGGCATCCAAGCCCCGTGAAATCCCGACATAAAATACAAGGGCACGAATGCCAGCATCGTCGTAAGCACCCCAAAAACGACGGGCAGAGTGACCTCCTTTGTGCCTTTGATAGACGCCTCGACTGGGTCGTCGATTTCCTTTTGCCGAGTGAAAATATTTTCACCGGTGACAATCGCATCATCGACGACGACACCCAGCACGAGAATGAATCCGAAGAGGCTCACAATGTTGATCGAGACTCCAACCCACGGCATCAGAGCGATAGCCCCCATAAAACAGATCGGAATTCCAATCACGACCCAGAGTGCCAGGCTTGGTCGGAGGAACAGCGTCAGCAAAATGAAGACGAAAAGCATCGATTTCCACGCCGAATCGAGAAGCGTATTCAATCGGCCGCGAACAATCTTCGAAGAGTCACTCCAATATCCAATTTCAACGCCTGGGGGGAGTTTTGATTGGTAATCCTCCATGAAATCTTTCACCTGATCGGCGATTCGAATCGCGCTCTGGCTGCCTTCGCGGAATACAGCTACGAGCACACAACGTTTCCCGTTCATGCGGGCGATGAACTGATTTTCATCGAAGCCGTCTTTCACCGTTGCGACATCGCTGACGGTGACGCGGCTTCCGTTTTCCCGCGCTATCAAGGTGATCGCTTCGAACTCCTCTTTGTTGTAGGCACGCCCCTTGGTGCGAAGAACTACCTCCCCCGACAAGGTTTCCAGAGTACCAGCCGGAACATCAATCGATGACTGCCGCAAGGCCTGCGCGACCTGATTGAAGCTAAGTCCGTATCGCTGAAGAGAATCCTCATCGACCTCGATAGAAATTTCATAGGGCCGAGTCCCCTGTAGCTGGGCATTAGTAATCTCCGGCAACTCCACAATATCATCCCTCACGTGCGCGCCCAATTCAGCCAGATCACGCTCGCTGAGATCCCCGCTGATCACAACGCTGATGACCCACCGACTTCCCTCAGCACGACGAATCACCACATTTTCCGCATCTCCCGGTGGGAAATCCTCAAGCGCAGCAACCCTGGCTTCGAGAAGATCCTGCACCTCACGTAGGTCGTAGTCTTCGTCGATTTCCACCGTCACATTTCCGCCACTTGAGTTGGCGGTAGAGACCATTTGTTCGATCCCCTCAACATCGGCGATCGCTTCCTCGACTCGAATAACAACGGACTCCTCAACCTCTTCGGGAGTCGCTCCTCGATAATTGACTGATATGGATATCGTCCTGCTTTCGATTTCAGGAAACACTTCAAGAGGAATCTGGCGAGAGAGGAGCGCATAGATCCCTGCAAGAATAATCGCGAACATCAGCAGGTTCGCGGCGACTCCGTTTCTGGCAAAAAATGCAATCATCTTCGGTCACGCTTCGCAGTAATCAGGATCGCTGAGGTTCCTTGGAACTTTTGCCTTCTCCTTTCCGACCTTTACCGTCTTTTCCTTTGGTCCCCTTTTTGCCATAACCCATTCCCGGTCCGCCCGAAGGTTGCTCAACCTCCGGCGTAATTCCGTCAATCGTCGGCAGCACAGGTGCTCCATTCGCTGGATAGGCCAAGGGGGTCAGACAGACAACTTCTCCAGCATTGAGCCCGCCTTCGCCAGCTGCAATGATCACCTTTTCGTCCTCGGACCAAATCGGATCAACCTGACGACGCTCGATCTTGTTCTCACTGTCTATCACGATCACCTCACCTCCGACGCGGACTGCTTTCCGAGGAAGAACAAACACGTTCTGCAATTCCTGCCCTTTCACGAGGGCATCGACAAACATTCCAATTTTCAGCAAGGGAGAGGCCTCGCCGCTGCGCAAATGATAGGGATCCTTGATTTCGGCGACAACAAAAAGCTGCCGTGAGGCTTCATCAATCGAGCTGTCAACGCGAACCACTCGCCCCTGCCATTGCTCGGAAGCACGGCCAATTTTCCCCGTGATGAGAACGTCAGGACCAGCAGCAGCACCGGGAGAAGGCAACTCCACAAAACTCAAATATCGGTTTGTCAGGGGAAGTCGAACTTCCATTATATCGGTCGCAAAAGCACGACCGAGTTCGGTATTTTGAGAGACGAACTGACCAACATCGACCATCTGCTCGACGATTCGACCAGCGAAGGGAGCTTTCAAATCCGTGCGCTCAAGATCGCGTTTCGCCTGCTTCACCTGAGCGTTAGCAGCTCGCAACCTCGCCTCGGCCTCAGCGAGTTGGGGTTTGCGCAGAACAAAGTCGGAAGGATTGCCGCCTTTGCCCAATCGACGCCAATTCTCCAGCGCTTGATCAGCTCGGATTTTTTCTTCCTGCAAGGCACGTTCGGACTCAGCCACGCCGGTCTCGGCGACAACGAGAGCGGTTTCGTAATCCACTTTTTCGAGGCGGAGTAGAACCTCATCTTTTTCAAAGAAGCCGCCGTCGCGGAAATTGGGAGATACTTCGACGATTCGACCGGTCACCTCGGGGACGAGCGTAGTTGTGGTCCGGGGCCGGATTGTGCCCTGACTGTCGAGGTAGACTTGGTAGGAAGTCGGCTTCAATCGCGTCGCCTCCACTTTCGTGATCTGCGGAGGCATCGAAAAAGTCTTTGGCTCCGGCTTGGATGCGATCAAGTGCCACGCCAGGAGCAGAGCGCCCACGACGATCACAAGTGGGGTCAAAATTCGAAAAAGAAGATTCATGTATAGCTGCCTGAAGAAACCCTGTACCAGCCTCAGAGTTTCAAAGGGATACGAAAGTAGCGGAAACTGTGGTCATCTGCAATCTTGCGAAGTCACGAAAAAACCCGCTCGATCCAAGAGATCGAACGGGTTTGCGCCTTCAACAACTGTATTTATTTCCCCTACGGTTTGTGTTTCAGCCGAAATGTAGCGACATCTCGCGTTTCACTGCCTCTTCCGTAAACCCCATGAACTTTGACGTTTGCCCGACGCGCCGATGGGAGAAGACTCCCGGCTGAGGTTCCCGGGCAATGATACCCGACCGATCGCGATCAGGTCTGCTCGCGCTTCGCTTGCCAGAGCCCGACCTTGTGGCATAGAATATTGATGGAGGCGATCTGATTCTGCAACGGGAAACCTTCACTTCTCCACAATCGCATGATCGAAATCGCCGCCAAGAGCGAGGTACAGATCGACACGGTTTCGGAGAAACTCGAGTCTTGCCGCGAGGAGCGCACTTTGAGAGTCGAAAGAACGACGCTGACTTTGTAACAAAGTGATAATGTCGACCAGCCCTTGTTCATATTGGCTCCGGCTGAGCCCTTCGGAGCGTTTTGCTTCGGTAGAAGCACGCTCGAGTGCAGCAACCTGTCCGATCAGATATTTTTCGGCAGCCAGCGCGGTTTCGACCTCGCGAAACGCAGTCAGCGCCGTCTCGGCATAGCTTGCCACGAGCGCATCTTTCTCTTCGTCATTGAGGCGAATGTTCGCTTTGATGCGCCCTCCCTGATACACGGGTTGAGTCAGGTTCTGGCCAATACTCCAGACGAGATTCTGAATATTGAAGAGATCACCGAAATCATCGGTTGTCGCGGTCCCGGCGTTGCCGGTGATGGCGATAGCAGGGAGAAGAGACTTCCGACTCGCTGCGAGTTCCTTCAAAGCGGCATCGACGCGAGCTTCTGCCGCAAGCAGGTCAGGACGCCGCTGGAGGAGCTCACTTGGCAGGCCGCCGGGAATCTTTCGCTTCACGCGGGGCAAACTGCTGAGTCCTTCAATCTTTCCGGAGGGATAGCGCCCCGTGAGAGTTTCGAGGACGCGCTTCGCTGCATCGTATTGCCGCTGCTCGACGAGCAAATTGGATTCTGCACGGGCGACGTCGGCGCGACTCAAGCTGATCTCGAGAGCCGTCCGATCATCGGCATCTCCAGCTTCGAGTTTGGAATTGAGAATGTCGAGATTAGTTCGCAGGCTGGACAGGTTGCTCCGAATCAGTGCGATCTGCTGCCGCGACTCCACAATTTCGAACGCGGTCTTGGCAACGTTGCCTGCAAGAGAAAGACGAGCCGCCTCGTAGAGGTTCGCTTCGGCTGTGACTTGATCGAGCTCGGCATCGCGAAGGTTTTTCACCCTGCCCCACAGGTCGACCTCCCACGAGAAGTCAAAATTGAAATTGAAATTGTTGGCCCGAACCGTTTGGAAAGCGGCACCTCGGAGATTTTGTGATCGCGTCGTCCGAACTCCCGTGGTGAATGATGGCAAACGATCAGCCCCGGCAATGCGTGCACGCTCCTCAGCTTGCAGGACACGGGACAGCGTCGCGGAAAGATCAAAATTGTTCAGCGCCGCTTCGCGAACGAGCGCGGTCAGCTTTTTGCTTCCAAAATCATCAACCCAGCCCGATACCGCATCGGAAGGGATCGTCGCGGATCCAGCAGTCCACCGGGAAGGCAAGTCTCCCACCATCGAAGCAGGGTCCGATTTTTCCAGGTTGTTCAGGACACAGCTTTGGGAGATCAGCCCAAGGCCAATCAAGAGACACCGCAGGAAGATGATTCGAAAGAAGCGCGGTAGCGCTTCCCAGTCTTTTTGTGTGTTTCGCACAACTCGACTATCAGAAACGAAAACGACGACTTGTCGAATCCATTTCTCACAAAAACCGCGCAATCACGAGAAAGATGCCGTATCCACTGCAGAGAACCGTGAGTGGCTGAACAATGGATGTTCGATACCAATCGAATCGACTGAGAAAGAGCAAAACACCAGAAGCAACAAGGGCCGCTGCAACCAGCCCCATCTCCGTACCGAAAATAAATCCAAGCAGGCGCACCGTCGAAACCGACTGGCCTTCAGCAAGAACCTCAGAAAATCCGGGAGCCATCGGTATGACCAGGCCGGAGAAAAATCCTGCGACCAGGGCAATGACATATCGCCACCACTTGCATTCGCGATTAAAGAGCGCCTCGCCAGCGACAACTGCAAGCAACAGACCCGCGATCGGAATCGTCCACGTAGAAGCTGCGACAATTCCAAAAGAAGCCAGGGCAATGCCGGAGCTCTGCCCAATGACCACCGCTGCAATCTGCCCAAAAACAGGTCGGGCGCTCAGAGTGAGCAATAGAATTGCAGTAGGAAGCAGCGCCGGGACAAGCGAGAACCCGAAGTAGGCCAGCCATCCTTCTATAATAGACGAGCGCTTTTGTACGGACTTTTCCTCACTCGTATCCTGGTCAGTCGAAGTTGGGTAGGCATCCCCAGGCTTCTCAACCGAAGGCGTAGCTTTCGGCTCCCCCTTCCCCAGCTCGGTGAATGGATCCCCCTCGACGAGTGGTTGGATGTTCACGGGGCGGCTATATTCACCAGCAAGTATGACCTGCATGCGCCGGGATGGCCGATCGTCCTTGATCGTCACCATCACGACAGCCATGGGGCAGCTCGGATCCAGGTAGAGGAGAAATTCTTTTGCACCTTCTGGAAATTCTCCCGTCATTTTCACCAGCACCTGCTGGCGTTGCAATTCTTCAGGCGTGTTTTCGTCGCTGGCAGTTTCAATGGAGATGGAAAGCTCCGGTTCGACCTTTTTCTCATCGCAAAGGATCTCAAGATACTCATTCGCAAATTCACGGGCCGCATCCTCGGGAGAAATCTGATCGTTCACTGCCTGATCTACACTCGGCACAACCTCCATTGCCGCATCGAGCAAATAGGTCCCCTTCTCCGTGTCGAGGTGAGAAATCAGGGAAACAGAGGAGACCTGATGAGCCTGTCCTCTCTCAGCCACAAACAAGGCGCAAAGCAGAGTAATTGCGGCTAGAAACAAGGCTTGCTTTCGATTCGTCTTTTTTCTGGTCATGCTTGATTATGAGGGCTTTCGTCTATTCCAACTGCAAATTGCGTCCGCTTGATCGCGTAGCGAATTTACTCTTGCCATGAGACCACGAAAAAGGCGACCGTGAATCATCTGACTTTTTATACCATGGCTGAGAAATCAACATCACAACAGGACTTTGATCGCGGAATTTCATTCGCACGGCGGCAGGCGCTACCGCTGCTGCCGGAGCCTTTGCAGGAGCCGCTCGTGGTGCGGGCGTTGATCCGGATACAAAGCTCAAGGTCGGCTTTATCGGAACAGGCGGTCGGGGAACCGGTGCTGCCTCCCAGGCACTACAGGCTGATGACAACATCGAACTGGTTGCAATGGCCGACGTTTTCCAGGAGCGCATCGACAAGTCGCTCGAGTCCCTCGGGAAAGATAAAAAGCTGGAAGGCAAAGTCAGCGTCCCATCCGAGCGGCAGTTTGTAGGACTCGATGCCTACAAGCGAGTGCTCGATTCAGACGTCGATGTTGTTCTTCTCACAACTTCGCCCGGCTTCCGCCCGCTTCACTTGCGCGCTGCCATCGAAGCGGAAAAACACGTTTTCGCAGAAAAGCCCATGGCAGTCGATGCCGCGGGTGTTCGCCACGTTTACGAAACGCTCAAGATGGCTGAGGGCAAACCGCTTTCCATCGTCGCCGGATTCTGCTGGCGCTACTCACCGAGCCGGCGCGAGGCATACAAGAAAGTAATGGAAGAAGGCCTCATCGGAGATGTCACCAGCGTCTACGCGACATACTACTCCGGTCACTCCAAGCCACATCTCGATCCTTCCCTTCGCACCGATGGAATGACCGACATAGAGTGGCAGATTCGTAACTGGTACAACTACACCTGGCTTGGCGGCGGAGGACTCGTCGAGCAGGCAGTTCACTCCGTCGACAAGATTGGTTGGATCATGGGCGACGAGAGCCCGATCCAGTGCCGCGCCACAGGCGGTCTTGCGGCGCCACAGACAGGAACCGGTAACATCTTCGACCACTACCACATCGCCTACGAATACCCGAACAACGTCTGGTGCCACCTTGGCTCGCGTAAGGCTCCTGGCTGCTTCAATGAAAACGCGGACTACGTTCGCGGAACCAAGGGCACCCTAGTCATCGGTCGCGGATCCGATCCTTACATTGAAGACAACGACGGTAACCAACTCTGGCGCTTCCGCAAGCCGCGCACCGGCGAGGACAACATGTATCAAGTCGAGCATGATGAGCTTTTTGATTCCATTCGTACCGGTAACCATATCAACGATGGCTCTCGTATGATCCATTCCTCGATGATGGCAATCATGGGCCGCATGTCGGCGCAGACCGGAAAGCAGATCACCTGGGAAGAAGCCATGGCAGCAGAAGATGACCTCTTCGAAAACGAAGGCGGCATGACCTGGGATCAGTCCTACGAGCCACACGATGTTCCCGTTCCCGGAGTGACGACCATTCCCGGAATCGGTGGTGTCGAAAAAGGTGCGAAAGCCGCAATGAGCGAGCTGGAGCGCCGTCCTTGGCTGAAAGCGTAGGATTGAGCGGTGTAGCGGAATTGGGAACAATTCCGACAAATCGCCATTCACCTGCGATCGCTTTATATCCGTCGGAAGTTTTCCAACTTCCGCTAGGTTGGGTTGCGTTTTGCGCTTCCCCCGAAAACTAACCGCTTATCGAAATGCTCCGGAATTCCGGTTTATCGATAAATGAACCGCCGGATCGAGAGTGGGAACAAACCCTTCTCCACAATGCAGCCCTTTTTGGCGATTCCAAATTGGTCCAATTTCTTCTCGAACAAGGTACGGACCGCTAGGCTCGTAATGCCCTTAGGCAACGCCCCATCAGCGCCATTTTTCAAGATGGTGAAGAAAAAATCTGCGAACTGCTCCGCATCGAAGAGACGAATGACGACACCATTTTCGATATCCCGACGAAACTGATCGAAGAAGCCTTTCTCGCCAAAATACCGAAACAAAGGGATTGGTTTTCCTCGCCCTCAATGGCAAAGATCCGAATGAAGCCCTATTAAAACTCGTCTCATCCCATTGGCCTGACGCAAAAATTCGACCAGCCTCGGCGAATTACGAAGTGTCGGTTGAGAAAGTTCGGGCAGAAAAAACCAACTCTTCCTTTCGCGATAGCGATAGCGATAGCGATAAATCGGGCCTTCTCATCGAATTGTGGGCAGAGAAAAAGGGCGACAAGTGGCATTGGCGACAACGCTTCGCAAGCGGCTTGTTTCTCTCCGGAGGAGGTGTCGAAGGCGCAGCAGAAAAGGCCTACGGCTACTGCATAGCAAAAAGCACCTCGTACTGGGACGAGTGAGAAAAGAGAATTCCAGCAGAATGGAGAGGGCTTGGAACGCCCGTCTTTTCTGCGATTCACACCATCCTTTTTCAAAAAACCGCTTCAATTTCGGCAGTTATGGGTAATGTTAGCAGCCGCTGAGACGCGATTTTATGGATAAAAACGACGATACGGTAGAACTAGAGGGAACAATTCATACAGTTCTCCCCGGGACAATGTTCCGGGTGGAGCTGGAGAATGGACACCTCGTTCTCGCCCACATTTCGGGAAAAATGCGCAAACGATTCATCCGCCTTGTTGCTGGTGACCGCGTGAAAATCGAGATGTCGCCTTACGACACCGAGAAGGCTCGGATCGTATATCGCGTCGATACCCGCAACAATCGCCCCGGTGGCGGAGGCCCTGGAAAGCGCCGTTCCCCCCGCAGCATGGCTCGTCCAGGACAGCCCAAGAAGCGGCCGAAGCCAAACCGCACTCCTCGCCGCGGTGCTGGTGGACCCAAGAAAAAGAAATAGGAGGTCAATTCTCTCCGGCGCACCAATTTTGTCGCGCTAACGTAATTTGTATCGTGAATGGCGAACTATTTCACGATTCTCGATTTACCTGCCAGCCTCGCACTCGATGTGGAAGCTGTCGAAGGTTCATGGCGAGAGAGAGCAAAATCGTCGGACGATGCCTCCCTCCACGAGGCGCGCGCGACCCTCACGGATCCCGTAAATCGACTGGAGCATTGGCTCGCTACTCATGAGGTGACGCCCGAGCGAGGAAGCTCAATCGATCCGAATATGATGGATCTTTTCTCCTGTCTCCACGGAGTCCTCGCCGACACCGACCGCGTCATCGAAGGACTTCGCTCGTCCACGACAGCTCTGACAAAAGCCCTGCTATCCAAGGATGCCATTGCCGCCCAACTCGAAATCCAGGGCTGCATGAAGACTATTCGGGAAGAAAAGGAAAGCCGGATCGCCCGCTTTCCCGAATTTGAAAAAGCGGCATCGGAAGATCATTTTGATGCCGCAGTCGGAACTCTGGGTCAGCTGAAATTCCTTCGAAAGTGGGAGCAGCAGTGCCAGGAACGACTTCTGACTCTGCTGGAATACTAGGAACATGGAAGAAGAGGAACTCATCATTGGAATCGACCTCGGAACAACCAATTCGCTGGTTGGCGTGGTAGACTCCGGCTTCCCCATTCTCCTGGCTGATGAAAATGGACAACGCATCACACCATCGGTAGTCGGCTATCGCGATGGTGCCTCACCATTGATCGGATGGGAAGCGCTGAGAGCAAAAGCCCTGTCTCCCGAAAGAACAATCAGCTCGGCGAAACGCCTCCTTGGCCGCCCGTTTTCTGATCTTTCTCCGGAGGAGCGGGAGACGATCTCCTATCCAGTCCGCGACGACGGGCGGGATCACATTGAAATCGACATCGGCAACGAGTCCCCCGTCACTCCCGTGGATATCTCTGCGGAAATCCTGCGACATCTCAAGCGAGCGGCCGAAGCAGCCCTTGAGACAGCGGTCCGGCGTGCCGTCATTACCGTTCCCGCCTACTTCAACAATTCCCAGCGCGAAGCGACCAAGGCAGCTGCTGAGCAGGCTGGGCTGACCGTGGAACGCATCATCAATGAGCCAACTGCGGCCGCTCTCGCCTATGGCCTCAACAAGATCGATGATGATCAGACTGTCGCCGTCTACGATTTGGGCGGAGGCACATTCGACTTATCGATCCTCCAGATGAGGGACGGTGTTTTTGAAGTGATTTCCACAGCCGGAGATACACGCCTCGGCGGCGACGACATCGACCTCGCTATCGCAGCAGAGTTGGCGAAAAAGCTCGAATTGGATGGTCTTTCCCCCAGTGAAACGGCGACGCTCCAAGCCGCTGCAAGGGAGGCCAAAGAGTCTCTTTCCGAGTCCGATTCCCAAATCGTCCGCCTCCCTTTCTTCCGCGATGGCAAAAGCTACGAGCACACTTTCTCCCGCGCAGAAATCGAAGCCCTCATTGTACCGGTGATCGAACGAACCCGCCCCATCTCTCGACGTGCCATCGCCGAGGCGGAAGGAAAAGGCGTCGCGAAAATCGACCATTTCATCCTCGTGGGAGGAAGCACCCGGATACCGCTGGTGCGG
>Ga0181573_10000479_pt1 | contig 41476 bp, 26 predicted proteins | sample 101ome_25_FD_148643 | JGI IMG/M metagenome (GOLD analysis project Ga0181573, IMG submission 148643) | Coastal salt marsh microbial communities from the Groves Creek Marsh, Skidaway Island, Georgia - 101409BT metaG (spades assembly) | ecosystem: Environmental > Aquatic > Marine > Intertidal zone...
GCAAGTGCGTGTTTTTCAAGATGTACGACGGCCCGCAGGCGATCCACCTCGACGCTTTGGGCGCGCCGACGGATGACGCGGTTCCGCCGATGATCCCGACGCCGCCGCGACCGACTTTGGACGTCGAGAAGGATTTCCAGAAGGCTCTCGCGCTCTTCCAGCTCGATCGGCGGCAGTGGGCGTCCGGCGCGTACGCCACACGCGATCGCGACGAGGCGCTCGCGGCCATCGCGGAGGTTTGGGACCCGGAATGCGTCGTGGACGTCCGGTACCCGTCGCGATGTTCGACGAACCTCAACGCCGTGCTGAGGGGGCACGAGGGCGTTCGTCGCTGGTGCGCGGTGCTCTCCGGGTACGATTTTCCCGGCTTTCGCGTATGCAGGACGGCGAGGGGCCCCGACGGTGACGTGATCGCCAGGCTGGCGTTCAACGCTAAAGTTAAATCGACAAAATCCGCGATGGACGAGCGCCAGGACTGCTTCGTTCGCGTCGTCGCCAGCCGACGCACGGGAAGGTTGACGCACTGCGTGGTGCACTGGGGCCCCGGCAAGGTGGCCGAGGACGCCGCGTTGGTCCCAAACGCGTCTTCGCCCGGACGGTTTTTCGTCGTCGTGCACCGACCCGTCGGAGAGGCGGAGGCTTCCGAGTGGTGGCGGGCGACGGCGGCCGCGTTAAAAGACCCGGCCGCGCTCCGTGAGTCGTTCGAGCGACAGTACGAGCTCGGCTACTACAACCACCACTTCCTTCCGGAGAAGGCCGGGGACCCGAACGCACCCGTCCTGTGCCTGTGGGAGAGCGCCAAGTCGGTCTCTGTCGACGAGTTCCGTTCGTTCATCGACGGCGCCGACGGACCGTTCCCAAACGGCGAATTCGTGAACGAAGTGCACTCGGTATCCGCGGGTTTGCCCGGGAAGTGCGTGGATTCTGCCGGAATCTACCGCTGGAATCTGCCGGCGACCGGGTTCATCGCGCCCGCGGACCCGTGGCACGCGCGACCGATGCCGACGGCCACGCGCGGCTCGCGCTTCTGGGTGCGCCACAGGTTCAAGAGCGAAGACGATCGCGCCGAGTTTTGGCAATCGGCGGCGGCGTTTACCGCCGCCGACTGGAAGGAATTCGCGATCGCGAACCACGCCGCCGGGTACCACAACCCCGTCTTCGCCCCGGCGGCCGAGGACGACGGCGACGTCTTCTGCGTGTGGGAGTGCGTGGATCCGACGCGTACGGTGGAACAGTTCGCGGAGTACGTCGACGGGCCGGCGTCGCGGACGAAGCTCCTGAAGCACTTCGTCAACGAGTGCCACGCGTGCGACCCGAACGTCGGGATCTGGCCGGATGCGAAATTCGCGAAACCGACGGGAGGCGCGATGCTGACCATCAAGCAGACGCCCGAGGCGGCGATGGCGGCGGCGACGTCTCGAGCCACCGCGGCGTGATCGCCAAAAGAATCGCCAAAAGAAACAAACGCAGAGGCGGCGAGCTTTCGCGCCAGCCTCTCCTCATCGCCGCGCGCAGGCCGCGGACTATTAAAAACAGACTACGATATCATTTAATACAGCGGGGTCATCGCGACGTCGCGCGGGTGCGTCAGCTCACGCGCGCGGATTTAGCGTCCGCCCCGGTCGCCGCCGTCGTCACCGTCGCCGTCGTCACGCCCTTCCTCGCATTCGCCTCCCTTTTCGCCTCCCTTTTCGCCTCCCCGCTCCAATCGAGGTCCCCCACGCGATGCTCGCGCTCGTCCGGCAGCGTCTCGCTCAGGAAGCCCAACGCCGCGCACGCGGCGGACCGTTCGACGCCTCGTCGCACCGCCTCTCGCGAGATGCGCGCGTCTTCATGCGCCAGGCGAACGACGTAGGAGATTCTGGGCGCGCCGGCGGTGACCTTGTGCAGACGCATGTTGTCGAAGGCGTTGCCCGCGCCGACGGTGTTTGGGGCGGTGGACGCGAACGCCGCGAGGAACGGACTCACTATGCGGGTCAGCAGCACGTGCGCGGTCGAGTATATGCCGAACGCGACGATGCACCGATACGTGAGCCACGACAACCACGCGGGCGAATCGCACGTCACGAGGGCGCCCCCGTCATTCGTCAGGTTGAAGTGCACGGACACGAAATGACGGTCGCGCATGGCGACGAGGGCGTCGCGAACGACGAACGGACCGAGGCTCTCGTAGTCGGTGTGCCACGCCGTCTCGTTCCCGCGCGATTCGAACACTATGTCGAAGGCCACGACGTGGCGCGGGTGCGCTCGCAGGATGGCCCGCTTGACGTCGGCCATCTCCGGCGCGTCGATGAAGAACGGCGCGTAGAGCCGTCGGCTCCACGTCGACGAGTGCGCCTGCGGAGTGGCGCCGTGCGCGTCGAACCTCGCGCGCAGCGAGCGCACCTGCGCGTCGGTCAGCGAGATCGCCATTCGCGGAGGGAGCGAGTGGCGAAGCGATGCCGGACCCGTCCTTGCGTTGTTACCGTATCCGAGGCAAATAAAACCGCGGGAGATGTGCCAGCGTGGCGAGCGTGTGATCCGGAGCAGCGGAAGGGCCACAGTGTGATGATCGGGTCTCCGCCTCGAGAAGTGCAACTCGGGCGCAGGACCTCCCATTCTGATCGGTGCCCTTCGGCTCGCCACTCGCCCGCGCGCGCGCACCGCACCGCCCCGCACACGCATCGCGCCGTCCACCATGGGCCTCATCGTCAAATCCGAGATCAACAACACCCTCTACCTCATCCTCTCCTTCATCGCGGTCTTCTCCATACCGGTGATCTCCTTCGTCAAGAAGCAGATGGGGCAGCTGGGGAACGGGCCCAAGGTTGTGGTGGGCACGGGCTACGGCGGCAAGGACGGCTCCTACACCGCGGCGGACGTGGCGAAGCACAAGACCCAGGACGACCTCTGGCTCATCATCGACGGGAACGTGTACGACGTCACCGAGTACGTGGACGAGCACCCGGGCGGCGTCGCGGCCATCATGAAAAACGCGGGAGGTGACGCCACGAAGGGTTTCCACGGGCCGCAGCACCCGAGCCGCGTGATGGACATCGTGGACGAGTACAAGATCGGCACGCTGGTGACGCGGGGCACGTCCAATGACGAGTGAGCGAGCGGCGACGAGCGCCCGGAGGATGGGACGGGGACGAGAACGCGCGAGACGCGATCGACCCGGCCGGCGAGAGGGAGGGAGATGCCCGGGTCGCCCCATCGCGGCGAAGGCGCGGGAGGTTTCCGCCGCGCCGGGGGACGAGATCGGCGCGGGGACGGGCGACGCAAAGGGCGAGGGAGACGACGACGAGGCGCGACGAAGGTCGTTTCTTAATAAATGAGGTAGCATTTCAAAGCAACACGCGAGCGAGGTCATCGTAACGATAAATAAACCGCGCGGGCGAGCGAATACGGGTGATACAACAGGGCACGTTCGACAGCCCCTGCGGCGCTGTCGACGACGGTGCGAGGGAAGAGTAAAGTTACACGGGGTTTTCTTAACTCACAATTCTAATTCGCCTCGTGCGTGTTTGCTAAGTGGCCGCGAAAGTGCCTCGCAGAACACGGCAAAACTCACCTCGCGGGCTCGGGCGTGGCGAACCCCCCGCGCGCCGCCCAGTTCTCCTCCTCCGTCTCCGTCATCCCCGTCGCCCCGGACCCGACCGCCGCGACCGCGTTCTTACGTTCCGGCGACCGCGGGAATCGAACCCGGGACCTCACGACGCTCCCCGGCGGCTCCCCGAGCCGCTCCACCAACTCCCGCAGACTCGCGTTCTCGTCCCGCAGCGCGCACAACTCCGCGTCCTTTCCCGCGCACTCGTCGCGGTGAATCGCCAGCACACCCGACATCACCTCGAGCTGCCTCTCCCTCGCGGTCGCCAGCGCGGTGGCGTCGGCGAGTCGCGACGCGAGAGCCTCCATCGCGTCCGCCGCCGCGTCCCTCTGCATCTTGCATGCGGCGAGCTCCGTCTGGAGCGAAGCGACGTCGCCGAGAGCCCTGTGAAGAGCCCCGGCGGCGGCGTCGCTCGTGCCGTCGTCGGCGTAGGCGAGGACGACGCGGACGTCGCGCTCGCCGCCGGGGACGTTGGCGCGCGGCGCGATCCCGGCGACGCCCGCGCCCCGAGGATTCGGATTCGGATTCGGGTTCGAACTTCGCGAGCTCGAGCCGGATCCGCCGCCGCCGCTCGAGTAGAGCCCCTTGAAGCTGCGGCCGATGCCCTTCATGTAGCTGGCGTACGACGACGACGACGACGACGCGCCAGTCGCGCGGCCGCGTCGTTTGGGTGACCCGGCGGCGGCTGCTGCTGCGGCTGCGGCTGCGGCGGCTGCGAGCGGCGGCGGCGTCGGCGATACGATCACCGATTGGCCCGCGCCGTCGCCGACGATCTGCGGCGCTCGAGCGATGCGCGAGCGCACCGCGAACCAATCGTCCACCACCGCCAAGGCACCCCCACCCTCGTCGGCACCCCCACCCTCGTCGGCACCCCCACCCTCGTCGGCACCCTCGGCACCCTCGGCGCCCCCGCGACCCGCGCGCTCGTCCTCCGAGTCGGAGTCGTCCAACGCGGCCCCGGCCCATCCCTCCTGCATCGGCGTCGGCGGGAACCGTCCCCCCGACGCCCCTCCGTTCGCGCCGCACCCGAAACTCCCTGACCCCCCGACCGTCGCCAGCTGCGACGTCGGCGACGCGCTCACGCTCGCGCCGAGGTTGTTCCGCCCTGTCGAATTGAATGTCCTTTCAGTCAGTCACGAGAAGACCAAGACGAAAACGAAAAAATACGCGCACCGTTTGCCGTGCCGTCCACACCAGCCGTCGTGAGCTCCGCGTGCTTCGATTTATATAACGACATGATCTCGCTCCAGGACACGTCCGCGTGCGCGCCGCACGTCGCGACGACGAGAAGCTCGGATCCGTCAAACTGCGACGGCGCGATGGAAACCGCGCACTCCATCAGCCGGTCCGATCGCCCCGCCTCGACGACGCGCTTGGCGTTGACGTCGATGAGCGCGAGCGCGGTTTGAAAGAGCACCCTGCGCGTGCGCTCGAACAGCAGGACGTCCCACACGCGCAACGCCACTTCCCACGGGAGGTGATTGACGTACAACGTCAGGAACCACGAGCCGGTGACGGCGGCGAGCGGCGCGCCCGCGTCGTCGAGCGCGGCGCCCACGCGGGGAAATCTGTGAACAAAACACGATGTCAGACGAATTGCCCATACGAAAATAAAAAATAAACGCACCGTCGGTCCACGAGCGTCCTCAGCACCGCCTGGTCCACCGCGGACGCCAGCATCGTGTTCCCGTAGTACCCCGGCAGGATGTCCTCGACCAACGCGCCCAAACACCAAAACGCGGGTTCCTCCTCCATCAGCAGTAAGAGCAGCGCGGCGAGGAAGTTGGTGCCCTGGCAGTACCCCACCGCGGGGTTGTGAAGGGCGTACGCTCGCAGGACCCTGCGGAGGGCGTCCCGGCCGATGCCGTCCAGGAGCGGGTGCCCGGGGAAGGTTCGGGGCAGATCCTTGTCGATTTGTTTACACACGCGACGGAACGCGTGACGATCCGGCGCAGCAAGCACATCCTGCGAATCGTGCACATCCGGCGCAGCCGCGCGGGGCGCATCCGGCACAGCTGTGCGGTCATCATCCGCCGCCGCCGCATCGCACGTCGCGTCGACCAAGGACGCCAGCGCGCGCTCCACGGCGTCCTCCTCGTCTCCGTCCCCCTCGTCCTTCGAGAGATCCTCCGTCGTCTCCGTCGCCGCCGTCTCGCCCGTCTCGCCCGTCTCTCCCGCGGCGATTAAGAGTTTGCGAAACCAGCCGTCGCGTCGACGCTCCTTGACTCGCGCGAAGATCTGCCAGCATCGTCCCCGGAGCGCCATGGGCACCCCCCCCGCGACGAGTGAACGCAGCTCGCGCTCCTCGTCGCTCTCCTCCGACGCGTCGTCGCCGCTTCCCCTGGCGGCCCTGGCGTCGAGGATGCGGACGAGCGCGTCGAGGGTGCGCGCGCCATCTTTCGCGTCGTCGTTGCCGTTGTCATTCTGCGCGAGGAACGCGTCCCATCGCGTCGCGCGCTCGGCTTCCTCGTCGACGTACATCGGCGCGTTACGCCTGTACGCCTCCACATGTTCTGGCTTGACCTGCGCGGACGGAAGCGGGCGCGGCGTGAGGGTGAGGCGGGGACGGGGAGGGCAGACGCGGTCGGGGTGCCCAGTGGAGATTTCCACGAATGTCACCGGCGGGGCCACAGGCGCGGTGGGGCGAGAACGGGCGGGCGGCCGCCGCCTCGAAGGGACGCACCACGAAGCCGTAAGCATCGCGCGTCACGGGCTCCTGATTCGGTCTCTTCTTCGCGCCGGACGCGCGGCGGTAGAGGGCCTCCATCCGCCGGCCTTCGCGTCACACGCGCGCGCGCCCCTGCTGTGGTGCGCTGGCTCCAACGGGCTCTCCGAGAGGAATCTGCTCTCCCAGCGGGCGTGGAAAATGCGCGAATTCCTGAATAAACGTCTCCCCATTCGCCTGTGGCGCCCAGTTCGGACTCGGTTCGGAAAGGAGCGAATTTATCGGAGCTGCGCAAACCGTTATTTAGACCGCCGTTATTATTATTTTTACCTACCGGGAGCGCACCCGCTTCTTGGGAAAAAGCAGAGACGGGCCACGTAAGAGATCTTGTCCATAAAGCGAGAAAAGACGTTGCGTCCACGCCCTCTACGACCGGCGCCGTCGCACTGCTGCGCCGTCGCCGAGGGCCGCGCGGCGAGAGCTTCGCTACTTCCCAGCGCGGGGTGCACTCTCCGAGGGAGACGCGCCTCGGACCCCGCGGCCGCCGCGACCGGACCCGCGCGCGGCGAGAGCCCGACGCGAATCTCACTTCGGATAAGGCCCATCGTCGTGGTTCGGACGGACGTTGAAGCCCTCGTCGTCGGTCGCGTCAACTCCCGAGGTCCTCGAGAGCGAAGAGAGGTGCCGACATGGCGTGCTGCGGCACGCGGTCGCGGGTCGACGGCCCGGAGGCGTGCACGGTCTGCCTCGAGCCGCTCCCTCTGCCCGGACCGGGCGGCGACTGCGTCCTCGTGCTGCACGCGTGCGGTCACGCCTTTCATCGCGACTGCGCGCAGGACTTCCTCCTCGACGCGCTGCGTCGCAGGAGGACGCCCAGGTGCCCGAACTGCCGCGCGACGCTGCACACGGCGCCGTTCGGTAAGCTGCTCGGCCAGCGGAAGTTACCGCGGAGCAGGCGGATGAAGAACATGCGGCAGCTCATCACCGTCTCGGAGGTGCGTCGCTTTTTTACCCCCTTTTTCAACCACCGCCCTCGACCCTTTTTCTTTTTGGCCCCGCGATGGATGGACGGGTCGGCGCGACTTGGCGCTGACGACACCGTTCCGCCGTTATTAACGACAGGAATACATGAAGCACAAGAACTGGAGGGTGCCGAGGCGTAACCCCACGGGCACCAGCGAGCAGCAACGCGCGCTCGCCGGCCTGATAATCCAGTCGCGCAAGGAGTTCAAGGAGGAGTTTGGCGAGGAGCCGTGAGACAAACTCCACTCCGTTCGAGTCGTCCCACTTAGTCGTCTAAACACCGAGGCGAAAGCGTCGCGGCGTTTATACACGACGGGACCCTGTCTGCACATCACGTTTGAAGCTTGTTTTCAACCTTTTACGCCCGACGCGCACGGGGCAGGGCGCGCGGCGACGACGCGGTCGTCAGTCGCCCGCAGCCACCCGAGATCGAGCGACGTCATCAATCACATCACATCGGCGCCGCATCGTCATCCCGCCGCGACGGCCGCGTCGTCGTCGTCGGAGGAGGAGACGGAGGGGCGGTAGGAGCAGTCATGATCTATACGCAAAGCCGCGAGGACTGCCGCGGCGTATACGCCACATGTACACAGGATAGAGAGGGTAGAGAGGGGAGCGTCGGCAATCGATGCGAAGGTGGAGTTGGGGGAGATTGGGCGACGGGGGGATTTTTAGCACTGGTCGACGACACGATTTGCGGTCCGTTTGGTGGCCCAACGCGGTGAATTGTAATACGAAATCGACTCGCCCCGAACCGTGTTTGCCGTCGAGATCAGCCCACTGAAACCTTCCATTTCCGAGAAATAGCCATTCTCTAACTGCCCACTACTGGCGTTTGCGAAAGAGTGACGTGGCCGAATGACGAGACGCCCTCGAGCGCCACGCAGCGCCGCTCACCCACTGCTTTTTTTATCCAACTCGCTCCAAGCGCCGTCCCTCGGACGCACTCGTCTCTCGCGAGCCATACGACACCGATACGCGCGCACACCGACATCGTCATGTCGACCGTGACTGCCGCGAGGCTCGCCGTCGCCGGCATCGCCGCGCGCGCGTCCGGCGATGCGCGCCCGAGGGCCGCCCGTTCGACCCGACGCGTCGAGCCGATGGGACGACGCGCGACGCTCGCGGTGACTCGCGCCACCGACGAGAAGGACGCGAAGACCTCGATCGACGACGAGACTGTCTCCGAGACGGTCCGCCGCAGGCGCGAGGCCGCCAAGCAGGGCAAGGACAACTCGCCCACGCTCAACCCGCTCGATCTCGGACGACGCGCCAGGCAGCTCACCGACGGCTTCTTCAAGGGAATCACCGGCCTGACGCAGCTCGCGCGGTCGCCGTCCATCGACGAGGCCAAGTACGACGCCGTCTACTCCGCCGATCTCCTCGCCGGCGACGACCTCACCGAGTACGAGACCCCGAACGCGAGATTCACCACCGTCCTCGTCGTCGGCGCCGCGGGCCGCGTCGGCCGCGTCCTCGTCCGCAAGCTCCTCCTCCGCGGGTACTCCGTCAAGGCGCTGGTGCGCAAGGAGAGCGACCGCGAGATCTTACCCGACAAGGTGCAGGCGTACGTCGGGGACGTCTCCGACGCCAAGACGTTGGAGCTCGCCATGTCCGGCGTCAACAAGGTCGTGTACTGCGCCCGCGCCAAGACGTTCATGGCGTCTGAGCTGTCAAACGTCGACTCGGAGGGTGTCCGCGTCGCCGCCAAGGCGCTGCAGGATTACAACAACTCGTTAGCGTCCAGACGCGCGGGCAGGAGCCAAAAGTCCAAGCAGATGCTCTACAGCTTCGCCAAGTTCCGCGACGTCTTCGACGACTGGACGGTGGACGAGACGAGGCTGGTCAACCCCGAGGACGGCCGCTGGCAAGCCGCCGCCGAGGTGGCGCAGCGCGTCTTCTTCGACAAAGAGTCGGATTCCGATTCAAACTCCGGTTCCTCCTCCTACCCGACGTTCAGCGGGTACGTGTTCGCCAAGACGGGCGTGGCGCAGATCTCGTGCGCGTGCGACGCCCTCGGAAGCGGCGACACGCAGGGCGCCGTCGTCCTCCGCGATCACGAGGGCGTGTTGCTTCGCCTCCGCGGCGACGGCAAGCGGTACAGCGTCGTCCTCTCGGAAGGCGGCGTGGAGGGCCGCACGTTCATCGCGCCGTTCGCCACGACGGGGAAGTGGCAGATCGTGCGCATACCGTTCGCGCAGTTCCGCCCCGAGGTGTTCAACCGCGCGTACAACAGCGGAGGGGACGCGGAGGTTGACAATGTCGCTCCCGTCAACCTCAACGACATCGAACGGATCGGGCTGCGATTCGAGGCGAGGAACCAGAGCCGCTCGGCCGGGTCCGGATCAGGCGGATCGATCAACGGCGGCGGCGCTCCCGAGTGGATGTCGGAGCTCGACGCCCCGTCCAACAACAGCTTCGAGCTCGAGCTGGAGTACGTCAAGGCGCTGCCCAAGGGGGAGGAGACGGATTTCGTGCTGGTATCGTGCGGCGGAGCGGGCCTCGAGGATGGCGAGGACCGCGATAAGCTCGTTCGCGCGAAACGCGACGGCGAACGAACGCTGCGCAATTCCGGGCTGGGGTACACCATCGTCAGGCCCGGTCAGTTGCTGGAGGAGCCCGGCGGGAACAAGGCGCTGGTGTTTGACCAGGGTAACCGCATCTCCAACTACATCTCCTGCGCCGACGTCGCGGACGTGTGCGTCAAGGCGCTTCACGAGACGGAGGCGAGGAACAAGTCGTTCGACGTGTGCTTCGAGGCTGAGATTGACGGCGCGTACGAGAAGGTGGCGATGGTGGCGGGCAAGAGCAACAACTACCTCGCCCCGGCGCTGGCGGTCCTCGAGAAGAACACCTGATGTGGACTTTTTTTTTCGGCGGGGGGAGCGCGCGTGGGGCGGGCGGTTGAGGGGTTGGATTGAACGCGCGCGACGTTTAAGCAGTCGTGCGGGGCTTATTAAGACGTATTAATGAGAAGGCGATCATCTTGCAAGTGTTTCGTCGCGTCGTCGTGCGTAACGTTAGTTACTCGTGCGCGTCGTCTGTTCCTCTTCGTCTGTTCCTCTTCGTCTGTGCCCGAACCCGCCTTCGCCCCGCTTTTCCTCACGCGTCCACCTCACATGCGCTCCAAGTCGCGCACGAGCTCGTCGAAGTCGTGCGAGTCGCGCACGGGCAACCTGGCCGCCACCGACGCGAGCGCTCCCAACTTTCCGGACTTTCCGGACTTGCCAGACCCGTCCGACTTTCCGGACGAGGACGATCGCGAGGGCTCCTTTCCCGGCGGCGTCTCCGTCGCTCCTTTCCCGGCGGCGGGAGATGAACCGAAGGCGCCCAACGAAGCCGAGACCGACGCCGCCGCCGGCGGCTCCCACGTCGCTCCCGTCGCAGCGTGCGACGACGTCCCGTGGCCGCCCGGGTATCCGAAATCCGCCCGGGTGGCCGGCCTGAACGTCGACGTCAACGAGGCGTCGGAACCGAAGCTTCCGTCGAAGACGAGCCCTTTCTCGCCGGTGCCGTCGCCGGTGGATGCGAATTCGTCTCGGGAGGAGGAGCGCCCGTCGGTGGAGGATCGCATCGTCGTCGGGGGCGTCTCGAAGGTTTCCCACCCGGCGGTCAGGTTCTTGCGATCGTCGTCGACGATGGGGGTGGTCACGTCGAACCCGTCGAACGCGTCGAGTAGGTCAGGCGCAGCCGGAGGCGCGGCTGGCGTCGCGGGTGGATTCGCGTCGGCTCGAACGACGGTGTTCTCGCCGTACAGGACGTACTCGGTCGTCGCGTCGTTGGCGTCGAGTGCCAGCTGGCGACTCGCGATTGGCCCGTTCGCGTTCGCCGCCGCCGAGTCCTCCCGGAGTCGAAGGGACTCCAGGAGGCACTCCACCGTCGGGGACATCAGTTTCGCGGGGCACCTGGCGAAGACCTGGCCAATCACGCGCCGCCAGCTGGAGACGTCCACGGCGTCGTGCGACACAAACGCGGGCACGGCGCGCGACGCGATGGATCCCAGCCACCCCGACGACGACGTCGACGAAAAAGAAGAAGAAGAAGAAGAAGCCGACGAAGCCGACGTCCTCCTCGACGACGACGCGGCCGGCGCCGCCTTTGCGCGAGAAAACCCCGCCGAGCGAGCCGCCCTCGTCGTCGTCGTCGTCGTCGTCTGCGCGTCCTCCTCGTGCGCGTCCTCCTCGCGCGCGAACGCGTGACACCGACGCAGCGCCGCGGCTCTCAGCGCCGGCGCGTCCCGCCACGTCTCCCCGCACACGCAGAGGAAGAGCCGCAAGCGAAGCGCTCGGTCTATCGTCTCGTAAGGTCCCGCGGTGAGCCTGGAGGCGAGGGTGACGCAGACGCGGTGAACGCCGTCGAAGAGCGCGAAGAGGGACTCGACGTCTCCCGGAAGCGACGACGACGACGACGAAGACGCCGGCTGTGTCGCATCGCGGTCGCGGTCGCGTCGGGTGCGGTGCTCGTCGTACCGTCGCAGTATTTCGTCCCGTACAACGCGGAGGGGCACCTTGAGCAGCACCGCGTCGGGCGCGCACTTGCGGAGGAGGTCGACGAAGGCATCGGCGGCGGCGGCGCGGTTGGCGTCGTCGGCGCCGACGGCGCCGTCGTCGTCGTTCGTTCGAGCGGCGCGCGCGAAGTCACCCTGCGGCGAGGAAGGAGCGCGGGGCGCGGGAAGAGGGGTCGCTCTCAGCGAGGAGGACGGAGAGAGGCGGGGGCGCGGGAAGCGGGGTGGGCTCTCGGCGAGGAGGACGGGAGAGAGGCGCGGCGCGCGGGAAAGGACGCGCGGCGCGCTCACCTTCAGGTACTTGCGGACGAATCGGATCGCGTACTCCTCCACCGTCGGGTCCCTCGCCGCCATCTCGAGCAGGGCGGGTCGGTGTGCCTCGTGGGTGTGCCTCGTCCCGACGAACCAGCGCCCGCGGGGCGGCACAGCGGCACAGCTGTCGACGGGGAAGCGCTGATGCGCACGAACACCGGTTTTTTCTCGGAGCGCCCCGCACCGCACCATCCTTCCGCGCGCAGACGATGAGGTTCCCACGGACCCTCGCGCGCCTAATCGCGTGCGTCGCGCTGATCGCGTGCGCGCTCTCGCCCGTCGACGCCGCGCGCCCCCTCGGCGCCCCCCGCGCCCGTCCATTCGGGCGCGCCCTCCGCCAGAGCGACGACGAGGCCATCGCCGCGTTCGCGGTAAACTCGTGGGGATTACCGGTCAACACGTGGAAGGCGGCGTCCACCAAGTCGTCCTCGCACGTCCTCCCGCGGATGCAGGAGCACCACAGCACGTTACATCGAACCGCCCACGGCTGGATCGAGGGGTACGTGCCGAAGGAGTACGCGCCTCTGACCGCCGCGATCGTGTCGTACGTTTTATTAGTCTTACCCTTCTGCGCGGCTTACGCGGTGTTCAAGGCGATGGACGCGCTGCTCAGCATCCAGAAGCTCCTGCTCGCCGTCAACGTGTACAACGCGTGCTACTGCGCGCTGCTCGTCGTGATCAACCTGTGGACGGGCAACGAGCCGATGGCGTCGCTCCAGGAGTCGAACGAGGCGGATTACCTCATCCTCCAATTCTTCAAGTGCGCGGCGTACGGAGCGTTCATCGTCATCCAGGTGGTGCACGTGTGCATGCTGTGGAGCACCAGGGCGGAGAACATGAAGGTGGCGGCGGTGGGAAACCTCGCGTTGAGCCTGTGCATCGGCTTTCATTACTTTATCCGGGTGTGGTCGCCCGCGATGGAGGGGCACCCGCCGAAGACGTCCGCGCTGTCCTACACCCTGTACACGACGATGTTCGCCGCCATGGCGTTCAGTCATTACGTCAAGCCGGACAAGGGCGAACGGGCGATGGCGGCGCAGGCCAACGCGGCGATGGCGGGCAACGACGAGAACAAGCAGTTTTAAGCGAGTCTGTTGGATCTGCGAGTGCGAAAGTACTTGTATGTTTTACACGGATTGTTTCACCGTCTCCTCGACGGACGCGTCACCGCAGCTCGGACATGAAGAACGAGAGCGACTGCGACGCGAGGATCTTCCGCGCCGCCACCACCCCAGCCACCACCTGCGCGATGACGTACACCGCCGCGAACAGGTTCAGAGCCTTGTCGAACGCCGCCGCGCCCATCTGCCCGGCGAGGAAGTAAAAGTGCAGGGGCAGCGCGACGCAAAAGCTGAGCGCGACGAAGCCGATGAGCATCGGCACTTGCTCCTGCAGGTTACCCGCGAATCCCGCGTAGAGCCGCGCGGGTTCGAACACGGCGTACATGCAGATCATCACCGGCCGAATCTCGTCGAAGTCCTCCCTCGCGCCGTTGGTCTTGACGAACGTCGACACCACCGTCGCGACCCAGAAGCAGACGGAGAAGTAAACGTTGAACGATATCAGCATCTGCAGGGTCACGTCCGAGGCGACGGCTCTGTGCGCCATGCGAGGAGCGCCGCCGCGCGCCGTCGTGTCCGCCGCGTCGGGAGCCACGGATGTCATCTCGACGCCGCGGTTGTCGGCGAACGAGAACACCGGCTTATCGCCCCCGTAACCCCCCCTCTGCCTCATCGTCGTCGCCATTTGTGTTCGAGATTTCGAGTCCGCCTCCGTGGCTTCTCACGCGAACGAGCGGTTCCGCGAGCGCGCGCGTCGACCGAAGGACGCGACCTCGTTCCGCGCGGATGGCCCGGGGAACGTGCGCGACGCGGAGAGAGACGCGCGAGTGGTGTGTGGCGACGCGGCCGGGTCGGAACGACTCCGGTTGTTGCCCCAGCTTTTTTGGGCACCGCACGTTCAAACGGCTCCCCGTCCAGCCCCGCGAATGAAGCCTCCCGTGGAGACCCGGGAAAACACCCTGAAAGTCCTCGCTCGCCGATCGGAGGAGTCCACTTGCGAAGGCGCGCGGAGTCATCGACACCGGCGCGGCGTCATGAATTCCGCGAACAAGACCACGCTTCGAGAGCTCAACGACGAGGAGGTGCGCGAGAGAGAGAGAGAGAGCCGGTCGCGTCCACCCCGCCCAACGCGCGCGCGGGCACCCAGATCCCATCCCGATGACCCGCCGATCGCGTACCCTAAATCCACGCCCCCCGATCCCGCGCTTCCACGCACCAGGAGTACCTCGTGTCCAAGGGATTCGAGAAGGTCGACCTCGCGTCGTGCATCAAGTACCTCCGCATGATCGACGAGCACAAGCTCCGGCGCCCCGATCCCGTCTACCGCGCCGCCTCCCTCGTCGTCAACAATCAGAAGCGCGCCAAGCTCCAGAAGCAAGACCTCTACGCGTTCATGGAACAACTCGCCGTCGCCGCGCTCGACGTGAACGACGTGGACACGTGCGATCGCACGATAGACGTCCTCCGCGAGACGTTTCCATCCTCTTCGCGCGTGAAACGGCTCGAGGGGATGTCGCTGGAGGCGAAAGGTCGCGTCGACGACGCCTTGGCGACGTACGACGCCATCCTCGACGAATTTCCATCCGATCAACGAGCCATGAAGCGACGCGTCGCCGCGCTCGCGTCCGCCGGGCGGGACAAGGAGGCGATCGAGGCGCTCGCCAAGTACCTCGACACCTTCATGGCGGACACGCGCGCGTGGGAGCGGCTCGCGGGGATGTATCAGGAGCGGGGCGCGTACCGGCAAGCCGTCTTTTGCTGGGAAGAAGTCGTCGCCGCCGAGCCGAGCGTTCACTACCATCACCGGCGACTGGCGGAGTGCCTGTACACGCTGGGTCAGGAGGAGGACCTGCGGGCGGCGAGGAAGTACTACGCCGCGGCGGTGGACATGAGCAACGCCACGGACGTGAGGGCGCTGTACGGACTCGCGCTGACGGATAACAGGCTTCGACGAAAGGGCAAGGTGAAGGGAAACCCGGATCCCGCGCTGGACGGGGACGGGCAGGTTCCCGTCACGGAGCTCGGGACACACGCGGCGGGGTTAGTTCGGAAGATGTACGCGGCGGGGGAGAAGATCGGGTCGGTGAAGCCGGGACTGCGCGCGATCGTGGAGGGGCAGCTGAAGACCCTGTTAGACGTGTAAACTCTTAACTTAGGTGGAGACGCGATTCTGAACTGTCCTTGCCGTGGGTCACAAATCCCGTTCCCAATCTGCCAAGTCCACGGCGGGTGCATCCGATATCCGAGTCACGCCCGTTTGGCAGAGTCACTTTGAGTCGCGGGTCGGTGGCGTCATGCTTCGACACGCGGGCATCGCCGCGGGCGACGCCCTGGCGAGGAACGCCGCCAGGGCCACCGGCGCGCGTTCCGTCTCCATGCTGTGCGTGCCCGATCCCCGATCGCCGACGACCCGGGGCCGCGGCCCGCCCTCCCGGTTGGAGTTTTTTTGTCCCTCTGCTCACCCCCACGGGCGAGGGAGGCGCCCCAATCTAGCCCGGCCGCCTCGCATCTCGCTCGCCCCGACCGCTGACCCGAACCGCCCGCCTCCATCCTCACGGCCGCAGGACGCAAATTCTCGACGGCAGCGTATGGTGCGCGCGCGTTCCCCCCGCCAGCCGCCCCGACCCCCGCGCGCCAGAACCCTAAAATTCCATCCCGGCGACTCGCGCAACCATCCATCTTCGCCGATCGTCCCGAGCACGCGAACCGACGAACTGACCCGCGCCCGCCTCTCGCCCCGCCATCGTCTCCCCGACAGGCAACTCAAGTCCCGCAAGGGCAAGCTCGTCGGCGAGGACGAGTTCGGCAACAAGTACTTCGAGAACACGAGCTACCAGTCGGGTCGCCATCGATGGGTCGAGTACGCGGACCTGGACAACTACAACGCGACCACCGTGCCCTCCGAGTGGCACGGCTGGCTGTCTCACGTGGACGACGAGCCCGGGCTGGCGACGCGCACGGCGCCGAAGTACCAGGCGAAGTTCATCGCGGGCGGGCTCACCACCGGCGTTCAGGGGGAGATGTACCAGCCCAAAGGGAGCTTCTACAACAAGCGGGGGATGCGGAACTGGAAGAGGTACACCCCGTGGTCCCCGCCCTGAGCTCGTCTCGCGTGTTCTTTTACTCTCATTCGACACTTCGTAAGTAACCTGTAATTCATATACACACATAAATCGATTCCAATCGATTCCACGGCTCGGCGGCGAAGGCGCGCTGGACACGTTTAATTCTTCAAAAACCGGCAAAGGCGGCTTCCTGCTCCTTCTCCCGTTTCTTCGACCTGGACGTCGCGTTCTTCCTGTCGAACTCCTCTCCCGGGTGCGGCGTCCTCGGGTCGTACTCGTCGAAGCACGAGTGATCGTCGTCGCCCCTCAGGGGGGGAACGAAGGGCGGTTTACCCTCGCGACGCGTCATCGCGATCCAATCCGTGGATTTGAACCACGGGTGAAGCTTGACGTCCTTGACGCCGCCCTTGAGGGAGCCGAGCCTGTGCACGGCGTTGACGGAGAGGAACCTTCGGACGACGTCCTTGAACGCCGGCGACACGCCCTCGGGGAACGAGTACTTCGCGGCGAGGATCCGGCGCATCTGGTCGGTGCTGTCGGCGTGCGGCGAATAAAACGGCGGAGCCCCCGCGACCATCTCGTAGATTAACACGCCGAGCGCCCACCAGTCGACAGCCTTGTTGTGACCGGACTGGCGGTACAGCTCTGGGGACATGTACTCCGGGGTGCCGCACAGCGTGTACGTCTTCTCGCCGGGGAGGAGCCGCTTGGCGAAGCCGAAATCCGCGACTTTGACGTACCCTTTGCCGTCGATGAGCAAGTTTTCGGGCTTGAGGTCGCGGTAGATGTAGTGCTTGTTCTGGAGGTACTGGAACGCCAGGACGACGCACGCGGCGTAGAAACGAGCGTCGCGTTCGGGAATCGAACCCCCGACGCGGGAGAGGTGGTTGAACAGCTCGCCGCCCATGACCGTCTCCATGCACATGTACAGCATTCGGGGGTCCTGAAACGTCGCGACCAGTCGGACCAGGTACGGCGAGTCGCAGTCCTTCATCACGTCCCTCTCCTGCCGGACGTGGTGCTGCAGCTGCGCGGCGATGATCTGCGCCTTGCTCAGCTGCTTCACCGCGAAGACGCCGGCGCTGCTCGGATGCCTGCACAGCAGAACCTTGCCAAATGCGCCGACGCCCAGCACGGCTTTAACTTTAAAGTCGGTCATCGCCTTGGCCGCCAACGAGCGAGCCGGGTCGTCGGCCACCTTGTCGTCGTACACGGCGACGCCGTACTCGTGCTTGGCCTGCTGGCTGAGCTCCCTGGCGAGCGATCCCATGTGCGTCTCGAAGTCCTCCTTCGTGAGCGACAGAACGAAAGCGCCGCCCCTCTCCACGGTTGCCGTCGCGGCTCGCGAGTTGGTGGAGAGCAGCGCCAGCTCGCCGAAGTACTCGCCGCGCGTGACGAGCTTCAACACCTCGTGCTTGGTGCGGCCACCGTGACCGCGCGTGGTTCCACCGTGAGTGGTGGACTCGCGCTCGCGGTGTATGGCGACGTTGCCGGTCTCGACGATGTAAAACTTATCCCCCGGGTCGCCCTGGCGGAAGACCACCTCCCCTTCCGCGTACTGCCTGGGCTGCAGGTACGACACCAGCGTCGTTCGTTGCGCGTCGGAGAGCGACTTGAGCAACGCGACGTGCTGCAAACAACGCAGCCTCGACTGCGTCGTCACCGCGGTGAGACCTTCGCCGAGAAAGTTCTCGAGGTCGCGGCGGTTGAGCCGAAGTAACTTCGCGGCGGGCGCGGACGTGGCGCACAACCCGCCGTTCGCCACCTCCGCCCGCATCGCGCGCCTCTCGCTGCCCATCAGCGATCGCTCGCCGAAGAACCCGCCGTCGGTGACGACGTCGACGCGCTTTCCGTCGGCGTCGGTGATTAAAAATTCGCCCCGCTCGGCGACGTACATGCAATCGCCGACGTCGCCCACGTCGTACACCAACTCGCCGGGCCTCAGCGTCAGCTCGTCGAGGTGCGACACGAGCTCGGTGATCTCCGCGTCGGACACCGTGGAGAGCACCGGGACGCGTCGGAGCGAGAGCCAACGCCAGATTTCGCCGTACGAGCCTGTGAACAAAACACGATGTCATACTAATTGCCCATACGAAAATGAAAAAATAAACTCACCGAGGAGGGCGTTGAACCGAGCGCGATCGAGGTGGAAGAGCTCGCACGTCTCGGAGACGACCTTGACGGAAGCGCCGCGGACGTCGTCGTTGATGAGCGCCTTCTCTCCGAAGCTGGCGCCGGCGCCGAGCCGCGTGAGCTCCTTATACGACTTGGCGGTGGAATACGAATCGGCGCCGCCAACGTACACGGAGACCTCGCCGGAGCTCACGACGTAAAACTTATCGCCCGTTTCGCCCTCGGAGATGACGACGTCGTCCTTCTCGAAAACCTCGCACTTGAGCGCGTCCGCGATCGTCGCCTTGTGCTCGGGGCTCAAACCCGCGAACAAGCTCACCGACTCCACGAGGTCCCTCACCCGTTCGGCGAGCGCCTCTTGGAACCTTCGCTTGATCGCCACGTAGTGCGAGCGGTCCAACGACCAGAGCGCCAGGTCCGACGTCGCTCGAATCGTCGCGGCGCGCGGCGCGCCGTAGAGCAGCGCGAGCTCCCCGAACGAGTCCCCCGCGCCGTACGTCGCCACGGTACGCTCCGGGTCCGTCATCACCGGCTTGCCGTCGACCGGGTCCCTTCGTCGAACCTTCACGTCGCACTTACCCGACTGCAACACGTAAAAGTGCCTCGCGTCTTCTCCCGTGGCGCCCTGAGCGATGACGTCGGCGCCCGCGGCGACGCGCGTCTCGGTCATGACGTCGCAGAGCGCGCATCGCGTGGCGAGATCGAGGCCCTCGAAGAGGGTGTTGGACTCGGTGGCGCCGAGGATGAGCTCGCGCACGTTTTCGTCCTTGGCGACGACGTCGATGTCGTCGACGGATGCGACGTTCTCGACGGCGATGGCGACGCGCTTCTTCTTGGCGCCGCCGACGCCCCCCGCGCCGCCGTTGGACGCGCGCATCGCCGGGGTCGGCGACGTCACCGGCGGCGCGTGGGACGTCGCATCCGGAGCGACGGCGGCGCGCGGCGGCGGCGCGATCGGCGGCGACGGGGACGCGTCGGGAGCCGCCGGGGCGGACGGATGCGTGTCGGATGCGCGCTTGGAGGAAGACGGGCGGGCGGTGCGGGTCACGATCACCTCCGACGTCGCCGCGGTGTGCTTGGCGTCGCCGGCGGTGAAGCTGCCCCGCGGGGTCTTTGCGTTGGAGCACACGGCGCCCATGGTGGTCTACTCGGAGATCTCCGCGGGTTGTGTGCGACTCGGTTGTGTGCGACGACGCGGGGCGCGGCGGGCAGCGAACGCCAAAAGCGGCCGCGCGAAGAAAGCGGAAGACGAAGCGTCTCGGGGTTCGAGGAAAATCTCGCGACTGGGAGCCGAAGGGGCGAGCGGATCGTACGAGTGTTCAGTCAGGATTCGCGGATGATTTTGGGGTTAAGACGCGGTGAAAAATCAACCAGTCAACCAGTCAACGCACGCTGCCAATCACCGAATTCGGACGACATCGGAGATCGCCGCCCAGATTCCTTTCCAGCTTTCCGCGTTGGGTGTTGGACTTTTTTCTTCTTGAGGGATCGGGCATTGGGCACCTCCCCGCTGGAGCCGCCGAACGGCCTCGCGAGTCACATCCGCGAGCGCGATCTCGATCAAGTTGACGCGCACGACGTGAAGATGCCGTCGGGCGGCAACGGCGGCAAACCCCCGAGGGCGACGGAGGGAGTAGGCCCGTCGTCGCAGGGGTCCACCCCCCAATCGTCCGTGCCGCCGTCGGCGGGGCACTCGCGTCAGGCGTCCTGGAGCGTCGCGGAGGATCCCGGCGCGTACCGCCGGAGCACGAGCAGCGTGGACTTCACGGACCTCGCGGGAGCGGGCGCGATGCCGCCGCCGCCCGCGCGTCCGCCCTCGCGCGGAGCGCCGGCGTCCGCGGGGGGCGCCGTCTCCAATTCCGCAAATCCCCCGTCGCGGCCCATCTCGCGCACGGGGACCGAGTCCGAGCAGCTCAGCGCCATGGTGCACGTCCCGAAGGGCTCGCTCGAGGTGGGCAACGTCATCGTCGCGCACGACAAGCTCGTCACCTCCGGCGCGCTCGGCCTCATTCCCGCCTCGGCGAAACCGAGGCCGCTGGGACCAAAGGCGTGGCTCAAGATGGACGAGGAGGGCGCGTGCACCGCGGTGTCCATCGAGAAGCACAGGCTGGCGAGCATGCTGAGGGTACCCATGCGTGACTTGCGCATGCTGGAGCCCAACTTCAGCAACTCGTACAGCGCCGCGATCCTGTGTCGCGAGCGGTGCATCGTCCTGCACCTGGAGCAGGTCCGTCTCCTCATCACCGCCGAGGAGGTGTACCTGCAAGACGGCCGAAACAGCAGCGTGACGAGGTACCTGCCCGAGCTGCAGCGGCGGCTGCTGATGCGCAAGCTCAAGCTCATGGACTCGCACGGCGTGCCAAACTTCGACTCCCCGCACGACAGGGACAGGTCGCGGGCGTACGAGTCCGACGCCGACCCGTCCGAGCAGGACCCGTCGGAGAAGGAATCGCCGGAGAGGGCCGGCCGGGGGGAGTCGACGGATTCGCAATCCCTCGAGAGTCAAAACGCCGCGTTGCTCAAGACGAAGAAACCCGACCCGACGGACACCGACGAGGACGTCTCCGTCCGCGCGGGACGAACGAGGCTGGAGGCGGTCGGCATGCGCAGGAGCGCCAGCTCCGAGGAGCTCGGGCGCATCGCGGCGACCAAGACGGAAGCCGTGGGCAAGTCCGGCAAGTCCCCGCTCGGCCCGGGCTCGGGCTCGGGCTCGGGCTCGTCCAAGGATGATCGATCCAACGCCCCGTCGAGCCCTGGCAAGCCCCGGTCGCCGAAGAAGGGCGGCGCGCACCACCACTCCGGCGTCATCCACGAGGAAGGCTCGCTTCGAAGGGCGCTGAGCATCCAACGCGGCGGGGACGCGCCGCGGCAGGAGGAGCTCCCCTTCGAGCTCATCGCGCTGGAGGTGGCGTTGGAGATCGTGTGCAACTCGCTGGAGGCGGAGCAGAGGGAGACGGTGACGGAAGCCAAGACCGGGCTGGAGGGTCTGCGCAAGAAGGTGAACACGAACAACCTCGAGCGCGTTCGCAGGGTCAAGTCGCGAGTCACCCGCCTGACCGGTCGGGTCGCCAAGGTGAGGGAGGAGATCAAGCGCTACCTGGACGACGACTCCGACATGAGGGACATGTACCTCACCAGGCGCCTGCTCGCCGAGCTCTTCGGGGGCGCCGAGGCGCGGGGCGGCGGGGGCGGGATGGGCGGCGAGCACCAGCAGACCCCGGGAGGCGCGATGAAGGGGCACGACTCCCCGAGGTTCTCGATGACGCACCACCGCGGGATGCGCCGATCCAGCGTCAACCTCGAGTCCAAACTGGACTCGGCTCAACGACGACCTCTCGGCGACGAGGACCGAGACGGTAAGGACGGGTTCGAGATGGGCGGGGTGCTGTTCGACGACGCCCCGGCGGGCTACTACGAGGAGGAGGAGGAGTGGGTGGACCCCAAGGATGAGGACAAGGACCTCCAGGAGGTGGAGGATCTCCTCGAGACGTACTTTACGCACATCGACGGCACCTTCGCCGAGTTGCAGGCGCTCGACGAGTACATCGACGACACCGAAGATTTCGTCAACATCGAGCTCGATTCGCAGCGGAACCAGCTCATCAAGCTCGAATTGGTGCTCACCACCGCGACGCTGTTCATGACCATGTACGGCGTCGTCGCCTCGGTCTTTGGCATGAACGTGCGCAACGGAGCGGAGGACTCCGAGGGAACCTTCGTCGTCATCAACGTGGTCTGTTCCGTGTGCACCGTGCTCGCGTTCGTGCTCGCGGTGACGTACATCAGGTACAAGCGGATCATGTGATGTTCGAAAGTCGTGACGTTTGTTCCTCGCGGTCTTGGTCTTAGAGAGGAGGAGGGTGCGGGCGCGAGTCGCGGCTTGCGGATGCGCGCGGCGCCCGCCCCCGATTTAACTTATGTAATTGACTTTATTCGCCGCCGGCGTCATCAATCACTTCGCGGGCGTCGCGCGTCGAAGGTTCGGGACATGCCGGTCGACATGAAGGCGCTCCTGGCGCGGGAGCGCGAGCGCCGTCGCGCGGCAGCCTCGGGAGAACCGGCGGGGGCGGCGACGGCTTCGTCTTCGGCCGCGGCGACCGCGCCCGAAGATGCGATGGCTCCGCGCGCGAAGATCTCGCTGCGCGACTTTGACGTCGGCGAGCGCGCGGGCGTCCGCGGCCTGCACTACGTCCCCGACTTCATCTCGCCGGACGAGGAGCGCGCCATCCTCGCGGGAATCCACGCGCCGGGCGCCGAGTCCCGTTGGGTGCGCAGCGGCAGACGCCGCGTCGCAAACTACGGGGGCGTTCCGTCCTCGTCGGAGGTGACCGAACCATTACCGCCCTTCGCCGCGTCGCTCCTCCGAGCCATCGCGGACGCCGGCATCGTGGACGAGCGCACCACGATGCCGAACCACGTGCTCGTCAACGAGTACGTCGCCCCCGCGGGCATCTCACCGCACAACGACGGCGACGTGTACCACCCCCACGTCGCCATCGTCACCCTGGAGGGCGCCGCGCTCATGGACTTTTGGCCAAACGACGGATCCGTCACCGCCGACGACGACCGGGCCGCGGCCCCCGACCGCGACGAACGAACGGACGATCCTCCGTCCCCGATCGCGCAGGTGCTGCTGCGGCCGAGGAGTCTGCTGTTGTACACGGGCGACGCGTACGGGTTGAGGCACGGGATACGGCACGCGGACGTCGACGGCGTGACCGATCGATGCGTCAACGCCGAAATCGCGGGGGTGGCCGTCGGCGACGAGGTGCGTCGGGGACGGGTCAGGTATTCGGTGGTGTTCGTTCGCAAAGGGCGATGATGGTAGGGTCACGTCGCGCGGAGGGACACGGCGGCGTCGCGCGAGGGATGGCGTCAAGACGGTTAGCGTCACAAAGTCATAGCCACTAGGATCGCCGGTGTGTATAGTACGTTTTCGAGGAGAGTCGACCTGATGATCACGCCTCTCCCATGTCGACGTTGCCGTCGTTGTCCTGCGCGGCGACGTGCGCGAACTTGCACGCGTCACCGTACTTGCACGATCCCTGCTGGAAGAAGACGCACGGCGTGGAGGACATGTCGGCGGCGGCCTCTTCCCTGACCCACGTCTTGCCAGCCTTTGCGACTCCGGATTCCGGCTTGGGCTCGGAGGCGCCCATGTCGGGGGTCCAGACGTTGGATCCGCGTCCGCCGCCGGCGCCCCTGCCGCCGCGGCCACCCCTGCCGCCGCGACCGCCGCGTCCGCCGCCGGCCTGCATGTGCTGCGCCATGGCCATCATCTGCATCTGCATCATCTGCATCTGCTGCATCATCATCTTGGGGCTGGGTCCGTAGGGATCTCCGCGCCGGCCGCGGCCTCCGCGTCCTCCGCGGTCCGGCCCGCCGCCGCCCTGCGCGTCCTTCAGCGACGTGTTGCAGTCGAGACACACGGGCGGGTTACCGCCCACCACCGGGCGGAACGGCACCTCGGTGTCGACGCCGCACCCCTCGCACTTGCCCGCGAAGAAATTCTTCCCGGTGCGCGCGTCGACGCGATCGGACACGGTCCAGCCGTCTAGGGTCTCCGCCTGGGGGCGATCGCCGCCGTCGTAGTCGTCGCGCCTGCCTCGACCGCCGGCGGGCCTTCCGCGCCGGCTCCTGTCGTCGTAGCGATCGTGATCCCACCTGTCGCCGCCCCCGCGCCTGCCGCCGTGATAGTCGTCGCTGCCGCGCAGTCTGCTCCTGAGATCGTCACCCCCGCCGCCGCCGCCGCCGCGGCCGCCGCGGGCGGCGCGCTTGACGACGACGCGGCGAGTCTTCTTCTCCTCCTTCTCGGCCTCCGCCTCGGTGATCATCGCGTCGAGGTCCATCCCCGCGTCTCCCGTGGTGTCGTCGCGGCTCGGTCGCTCACGATTATGACCTAGCTAGCTCGATTGGCGCGCGGGGTCTCTCAACGGGACTCTTGGCGACTCGGACTGGCTCGGCTGGCGGGGATGGCGATGAGAGGACGAATCGAGAAACAAGTCGTTTGCCGTTTCGTCGAACCGTATCCGCCGGGGAACTATCGTCGCATCGCTCCGCCGATCGCATCGTCGCGGCGCTTCCGTCCTCGTCATCCTCGTCGTCATCCTCGTCATCGTCACCCTCGTCGTCCTCGTCGTCCTCGTCCTCGTCCTTTCCATCGTCGTCGTCGTCTACACGTCGTCCTCCCCCGCCGCCGCCAGCGACAGTCGAACCCTGTGCTGCACCACCACCCCGGCGGCGGCCATCGCCGCGCGGAAGTCCCCGACGCTCACGTCGACCGCCTCCGCCGTCGCGCTCGGACTTCCGCGCGTGGACTTCCGCGCGACGCCCTGGCTTCCACCTCCGCGACCGTCGCCAGCAGCCGTGGACCATCGCCAGCCCGGTCCCTCCGCGGGCACCAGCGTCTTATCGGGTCCCGCGCCCGCCGGCTGCGCGGGTCTTCCCGCGCGGGACAGCACCCCGAGCAGGCCGTCGCTCAGCCGCCGGGCGATCCCGCCGAGCAGCGAGCGGCGGGTCCGCGCGCGGCGGCGGGTCCCGTGCGACGACGACGACGACGATGGCTTGGCCGCGACACCGTCTCCTTCGTTTGATACCGTAAAAACGTTTGCGGCTGCGGCGTCGCAGATGGCCTGCGCGGCGCTCGCTCGTCGCTCGGGGGGCCTGAACGAGGGCGCGAGGATGAGGCTACCGCGGCGGCGGCGCGGTGAGGCGAGCCGCGGGGTCATTCCCGAGACGGGAGACGCGTCGGCGGTGCCGTCGGCCGAGTCTCCCGAGGAGTTTTCACCACGCGGCGCCAGTCCGCGCTTCTTCGGGGGCAGCCGCTTTTGCACCGAGGCTTTCGCCGCGAGGAGGGCGGCGTCGGCGAGGTTACGCATGCGCGCGGAGGGCGACGCGACGACGATCGCGGTCGTCGCGGCCGTCTCCGCGGACGAGCGGCGGCGGCGGCGGCGGGGCGGAGGAGGCGGCGGCGCGTCCTCCTCCGGCGCGGCGCTCGCCCTCTTCGCGGGGAGCCTTTTCCGCTTTTCCCCCTTTTTCGCCGCCGTTTTCGGGGCTGGCGCGGGTGCCGCGGTCGCCGCGCGCGCCGCGGAGGGTTTCGGCGCGCGCGCGGTCTTCGCCTCGGGCGCGACGGCGGCGACGGCGCCCCCGCCGGCGGCTCCCCCGCACTCGCGCGCCCTGTACGCCGCCTTCGCCTCGGCGAGCGCGGCGAACGTGCCCAACGTCACGGTGCGCCTCGTGGTCGGGTCGTAGTGCCGGACGTTCCACCTGGTCTTGCCCTCCTTGGTGACGCACCGCCTGATGTACGAGTCGGGGATGGGGTCCTGCCGCGGGGCCATGGCGGAGGCGGGGGCGTCGGTCGAGGCGGCGTGGGGAGGGTAGCGCCTCCGACACCTGCGCCGACGCTTAAGCCGCCTCCCTTTCAAGCGGGTCTCGTGGTATGATAATAAAGTCTTGCTCGATTTCCCGCGAGAAGTTCGATGATTTTTCGCCTCGAGGGTGTCGTGCCACGCGGGGGCGAGACGCGCCGTCCACTTCGCGCGCCCCGTCCCACGACGATGCGCGTCGCGACGTGCTCCCGGACCCGTCGATGCCCTCCACCCGCGCACGCGCGGTGGCGCGCGCTCGGGCCCCGTCGATGCCCTCCGACCGCTCCGCCTCTCTTCGTCGGGGCGCGATCTGATGACGAGGCTTGGACGAGGCGCGTTCTGGTGAGAGGATCCCACTCGTCCGGCGCCGACCCGTTCGACATGTCCGGCCTCTCGGACGCCGAGCGCGCCGCCATGCGTCACGAGTGGTCGCTCGAATGCCGCCGCGCGGGCCTCGACCACCTCGCGGAGTCGTTCAAGAAACCCAGCGTGCTCAACCCTCGCGACGAGGACGTCCTGCCGTACACGGACCCGCGTGACCATCCAAACCCGATCGCGTCCGTCGTTGAACGCGTGACGCGGGAAGATCTGACCGACAACCTCGACGCGAAGCTCGCGTTCCTCAACGGCGAGGGCGCCGCGGGGGTGGCGCACACGGGCAACGGAAAATTCGACGCGCACCTCGTTGGGGTCGCGTGCGTGTTGAGGGCGTGGGGGTGCGACGATTCCGTCGTGGACGCGGGCCTGTTTCACTCAATCTACGGCACCGAGGGCTTTCAGGGCTTCTGCCTGCCGTACGAGCGCCGCGACGACGTCCGCGCGCTCATAGGCGACCGAGCCGAGCGTCTGGTGCACACCTTCTGCGTCGTGGACCGTCTCTCGGTGGATAACGACCTCGACTCGCGACCGGAAGGTCACGGGTTCAAGACCCGCCCCGAGCTCTCGCGGCTGTTTTTTTTCGACGACGAAGCCGCCGACACGGAAGCCGTCGGACCACCCAAGGTGGCCGCGATCGACCTCGACGACGCACTCTGGTTCGATTTCGTCACCCTGACGCTCGCGGACTGGCTGGAGCAGGTGGAGGGCGCCGCGAACGCGACGAACGGGCTCTTTCATTGGTTCGAAAAGGGAGACGCGTGGGGATACCGCAGGGGCGCGTACGAACGAATGTCGGAGATCGTCGGCGCGAAGATCCCCGCGGCGAGGGCGTTGTGGGAGGCGGTGTACGCCAGGGAGCACCCGGGGACGCGGCACAAGTCGCAGCCGGTGACGCCGCCGATGTCGGACGCGGCGAGGATCGCGCGCGCGGGGATCGATCAGCCCCAGCCCAGATACCCGTGACTGTGACGATTCGTAGACTACGAAGGCACCTAACCGACTCGTCGTCTCAACTCGACGCTTAACAAATTGTATTAACGAATCGCTCGACAACCGCTCGTACCCGATCAGAGCACCACGGAGAGGATCATGCACACGAACCCGGTGAGCGCCACGAACCCGATCATCCCCTTCTCCCCACCCGCCGCGGGCGTCCCGCAGAGCTCCTTCGACTTGTACAGGATGATTGGCGGCATAAACACCGACATGGCGCAGCAGCACACGCCGCCCACGAGGCCCAGCACCGCGCCAAAGTTGGGGACGTTGCACGCGAGGTACGCCGCCAGGCAGACGAAGCCGGTGCGCACGGCGAGGGACACCGGGAGCGCCGCCTCCTTACCCGGGCTCACCACGTTTTCGCAGATGAGGAGCGACGATCGCGCCATGAGCGGGAAGGTGGACCAGAGGTTGAGCGCGAGGAGGCCCTTGACGACGAGGCCCGCGACGCCGGTGAGCATGGTGACGACGACGGAGCTCACGCCCCGGCCGTACCCGACCGCGCCCACGAGCCCGAACACCAGCGAGATGGCCATCGAGATGAGGAAAGCCTTGTTCGCCGCGCTGAGGAAGTACTTCTTCTCCGGCATCCCCTCCTGCACCGAGAAGAGGGTGAAGTGGATGAAGAACAGGAAGGCGACGGTGCCGAAGAAGCCGGAAAACTGCGAGACGTCCGCCAGCGGGATCGCCGCGAGCTGCAGCGGGTTGCGCAGGGCGCTGATCATCACCCAGATCATCGAGAGCGCCACGGTGGTGGTGCCGAAGAGCGAGATGAGGTTCACGCCGGCGATGGATCGCTGCCACGCCATGAAGAGCCACACCGGGAGGTTGTACGTGAGCATCTTGGCGGTGGTGTACGTCGCCGCCTGTGCCGCGGGGAGCATGGAGATGCACGTGTCCGCGACGAAGATCATGTAACCGACGGTGATGCCGAAGCACGTGATGACGTTGAGGACGCGGCAGATCACGTCACCCGCGGGTCCGATGGCTTTTTGCGTGAGCCCGGCGTAGGTCTGGACCTCGGCCTGGGTAGCCTTGCCCGCGGCGATGAGGGTCTCCTGGGACTGGACGAGCATCTCGAGCGCCTTGATGGCGAACCAGTAGGACGACAGGAGGCACGCGGTGACGAGGACGGTGCCGCCCTGCGCGAAGGCCCACGGCAGCGCGAATCCGCCGGCACCGAAGATGGCCTTGACGACGTTCACGATGGCGGCGGTCTCGCCGGTGTCGCCGGCACCCGCGGGGGCGGCGGATGATGCCGCCGACATCGCAACGCGTTCGCCGCGCGGCGCGGCCGCGCGCCCGGGGCGCACCCTCCGGACCGAGCGCGGCGCGGGAGCCGACGCGACGATCGAGACAATCGTGCGCCTGCCGCCGACGACGGCCGCGCGCGTCGTGGCGCGAGCGGCGGCGCGCCCGCGGAGGGGCGCGGGGGCGGTCGCCGGGCGCGACAGCGCCACCGCGCGCGTCATCGCCATCGCGGGCATCGTGCGTTCGAGACGCGGGCCGGTGCGGCGCAGGAAGGCGTCGCGGTGTGGCCACCCGGGTTTTGGGGTGTGGCGAGGGACTCGATGGTTGGACCATGATTGGTCCATTGGATCCATTGGATCGCGCGCGACGCGCGACGCGCTTTCTGTTTCCTCTCGCCGTCGTTGTCTCTCCCTACCTTTATGATAACGTCACCCGCCAGACGCCCCTCCTCGTCACGCCATGCCGCGCGCGTTCCCCGCACCGACCGCACCGACCGCGCCGCGCTCCATGCCCCGCGTCCCGTCTCCGCCGGCGTCGCCCACCGCCTCGCGCCTCGCGCCCTCGCCCACCGCCGAGCGGCGGACGCAAGAGCCGAAGGCCTTTCTCGGAGGAGGCTCAGAGTACGACTTTCCCGGTACTTCAGCTGGTGAGCTCTACGACGAGTTCCACGCCCGAGGAGGAACTCCCAAGACCGCCGCGAGCGGCGCCGCGCGTCGATCTCACGCCGCCGCCAAGCGCGCCGCGATGACACGCGCGGAGAGGCGCGAGGCGCAGCTCGAGCGCATATCCAAGAGAGGCTTCGTCGCCGCTCTCGACCAGTCTGGCGGGAGCACTCCGCGCGCGCTCGCGCTCTACGGCGTGACCGATATCCGCGCTGAAGACAAGTCGGAGATGTTCGACGCGGCGCACGCCATGCGGACGCGCATCGTGACCAGCAAAGCCTTCGACGGCGCAAAGGTGCTCGGCGCGATACTCTTCGCCGACACCGCGTTCGCCAGGCGGGTCCAAGGAAAACCCACCGCCTCGTACCTGTGGGAAGATAAAGGAATAGTCCCGTTCCTGAAGATCGACGTCGGGCTCCAGCCGGAGGCGAACGGCGTGCAGCTCATGAGGGACATCGACGACTTGGGCGTCACGCTGCGCCTGTGCGGCGGCGGCGGCGGACGCGACCCGAAGCTCGGCGGCGACGACGACGGGGAGGAGGACCCCGGTTCGTGTATCTTCGGAACCAAGGCGAGGAGCGTGATCCGTTCCAACGATCCGGCCGGCATCGACGCGCTCGTCGCGCAGCAGTTCGAGCTCGCGTCGAGGGTCATGGATCACGGGCTGGTGCCCATCGTCGAGCCCGAGGTGGACATCGACTGCAAAGACAAGGCTGGCGCCGAGACCACGCTCAAGGCGGCGTTGGTCCGCCATCTCGACATTCTCGAGACCCTCGCAGGCGACGAGGATGATCCGCAGCTCGTCATCTTCAAGCTCACCCTCCCCGAGGACCCTTCGCTGTACGACTCCCTCGTGGCGGACCCCCGCGTGCTCCGCGTGGTCGCCCTGTCCGGCGGCTACGATCGCGAGGAGTCCGTGCGGAGGCTGCGAAGGTGCCGCGGGGTGAGCGCCAGCTTCAGCCGCGCGCTGACGGAGGGTCTGCGGGTGGACATGACGGACGAGGAATTCGACGCGGCGTTGGGAGCGTCGATCGGGGCGATTTACGAGGCGGCGTGCACGTGAGAGGTGGGAAACGACGCGACGCGAGTGAGCCGTTCGAAATGCCGTTTTTCGCAGTGAAGACCTTTTCGCGGCCGCAGACCGTGGAAAGCACGGCAGCTTGTCCTTTCCATCCTCAATCTTCAGCACGTCGACTGTGATGTAGATGTGATGAAGATATCGGTGATGAAGACCGCGCGAAGGACAAGCTGCCTTTTCACAACATTCCACGGTCCGCGGCCGCGAAGAAGACGAACGACCCGCTCACACGTCGCGCTCGCGCCTCGACACGAACCCCGAGGCTTGCCCGGACGACGTTACGAAATTCTTACATTGCATCACATCACGCTTTGACTTCACTTCGACCTACGACCCCATCATAATCACCAGTCCCTCGTCCCCGCGCGTCCCTTCGTCTTACGAACCATCCGCTCGTTGATCAGCCCGTACTCGACGACGGGCCGGAGATCCTCTTCGCCGCGACGCCCGCCCCGCGCGCTCCCGCCGCCGCCGCCGCCGAAGAGCGACCCGAAGAAACCGACGGATTTGCGCTTCACGGTGACGCCCTTTCGAAGCGGATCCGATCCGCCCGTCCCGACGTGGTGCTCGCGGGACACGTCCACGATCTCCACCTCCTTGTGGAAGGGTAACATGCCCGCGTCCACCTGGAGCGCGCGCCACAGCCCCGCAGTGCCCGTCGGGCGATTCATCGACGAGGCGTCCGATGAGTCGTCGTCGGAGGACGAATCGTCATCCGCCACGTCAGCATCGTCGGCACCGAAGGCGTCCTCTCCGTCGTCGACCCCCCCGAACGACGACTCCGCCTTCTTACCGCCCCGCGAACTCGCCGAAACGACGAACGGCGCTTCGCCGGGCACGTACCTCACCTCCAGCAGCAGCTGCTTCACGCGTTCCTTCAACGCGCGAGACGCGCCCGCCGTGGTCAGCGCGTCCAGCTCGCACCCGTCGCACGCGATGCGGACGACGTCGACGAGCGCGTGGCCGCCGCCGCGTGTTCCGTCCTCGCTCGACCCGCGCGTCGCCGCGTCGATCATCTCCGGCAAAGTCATGGAATAGGAAGACGGCGCGGTGTCGGTTTTTTTAGCGCCGGCTCCGGTCAAAGGGCGGGAGTCGCCTCCGGAGAGGAAGGCCGAGTGCGTCGTCTGCTTCGTCCGCTCGCGAGGGCGCGTCGCGGCGTCGTCGTCGTCGTCGGCGGCGGCGGCGTCCCACGAGCGGTCCTTGGCGCCGGCCTCGACGTCGCCCGACTCGCCGCGGAACTCCTCGTCCTCTTCTTCGTCGTCCTCCTCGTCGTCGTCGTCCTCGAGCGGCGCGGCGCGACGGCGCTTCCCGCCACGCGCCGCGCCGTGCGTCGGGGCGGTGGACGTCGACGCGAGGGACACCCCCGCGGTGAACGTCATCCCGCCCGTCGCCCGCGGCTTCTTCTCCGCGCCGATTTTACCTCCGATTGTACCGTCCTCGTCGAAAGCGTCGTCGTCGTCGTCGCGCTCCTCCGGCGGCGGCGTCGCCCCGGCCATCGCGTCGAACACGTGCACCTCGCAGCCGTACAGCGCGCGCATGTCCCTCTCGAACGCGAACCCGCCGCGGCTGTTGGCGATGTCCACGCCCACGGTGAGCACGACGCACCCAACCTTCTCCGAGGCTGTCGCGCGAGTCGAATCCGAATCTCGCATCTTTGACGATTCGCCGCTCGACTCCCTTCCGCCTCCGAACCCGAGCGAGTGGAGCCAGCCGTGCGCGCCGCGCGCCGCCCTGCGCTCCTGCTCCACCCTCGCCTTGAACTCCGCGTCCGACTCGGGGGTGGCGATCATCCGTTCGGGATCGCACACCCACCGGCCGCCCAGCGATTCGGAATCCGCCGAGGTTGCGCCGGATCGATGAATCGGAGAATCGTCGAAAGAATCGTCTCCCGTCGGGACCACGGGCTCGCCTCCGATCTGTTCCTCGTCCGCGCAAGACACGCACGGCTCCCAGAACCGTCTGAACCACCTCGAGGCGTCCGCGGGCGAGGCGTCCACGTGCGGTGAGTCGTTCGCGGTCGCCGCGGCGAGGGCAGCCGGGGATACGCCGCAGTCGCGATGCCGGATTCTGGATTCGATGAGGGGTTGCGATTCCCACCCGCCGCCGTGGGAGACGAGCGGGCGGTGCGAGAAGTCGACGGCGCGGTCGACGTCGTCGTCGACGCCGAGGTGGATCGGACGGTCGGCCGTGCGAAGGCCGCCGCCGTGCGATGGTTCGTGGTGGCGATGGTCGCGCATCATCTCGACGCCTCGATCGGCCGCGGCGCCGACGGTGAGCGAGTTCATCGAGTCCATCGCGCGGTTCGCTCGCGTCGCCGCGCTCGCGGCGGCGGCGTCGCTCCCGAAGCGATGCAGCCGCACGCCGCCGTGGATATCGTCGCGCGATCCTCCGCCGAAGCGTGCGCCAGTCGTCGCGAACTCGTCGAAGCGATCGTCGATCGCGGAAGGCGACGATCCGCCCGACGCCGTGCGCGCGGTCATGCTGACCACCGTGAGGGTGAGGCCGAGGATGACGACGCCGCCGACGAGGCGACGGCGCTTATCGCCCCTGCGTCCGCGCTTTGCCATCAGGGGCGCGTGACCCTCGTATATCCAGCCGGATGACTTGCCCATCGTGGGGTCCCGGGCTGAAGAGGCGGAGCGCTGCCAAATCTGGCGCCTTATCTTTGTGACTGTGTCGACAGGTCGAGAGACACCGACGGGTGCAGCGGGCGGATTTCATAAACGTTGGTCGCGGCAGCCCGGGGTCGGCTCCGGGGTCGGGGAGACGCCCGGCGGTCGGCGCTCGAGGCCGCGCGCGCGTCGCCCGCCGGGAGAAGGCACGAGCGCGGCGGGTTGGGCGGGGTACGCGGTCGCGCGCGTCCGGGTGTCTCGACCTTCGTCACCCGGCCGACCGAGGGGGCGCATCATCGACGAGAAACGCCCCGCTCGACTCGGCACCTCCGCTCGCGGTTGGCGACGATGAACGACGCCCTCAGGGACGCCAAGAATGCGTCCTTGGCGGCGGTCCGCGACGTCGTCAGGTCCATCGACGCCAACGTCACATCCGACGCCGCGCGATACAACGAGCGGCTCGCGGCGGCGCACGCCGCCAGAGCCGACGCGGTCATGGACGCCCACGAGGCTTCCAAGCGAACGGACCTCGGCTTCGTGGAAAAAGCCAACAGGGCGCGCCTCGAGAAGCTGATGGGCTCCATGTTCCTGGACGCGGCCCCCGGCGGCCCCGACGGCGCCGCCCAAGGGGAAGTACAGACCCTGACGCTCCCTCACGGCGAGACGATCGTCGTGGACGCGTCCGACCCGTGGCGTCCCACCTACGACCGCGGGGGCAGGCTCGAGCGACGGCCCGACCTCGGAGCGGTCAAGGGCGACGCCAAGGAACCGCGTGCGCTGGTGGTGGAGATACTCGCGGCGAGGCACCTGGAGGCCACCGACCTGCTGGGCACCAGCGACCCGTACGCGGTGGTGACGTTGGGGGCGCAGCGACGCCAAACGAAAGTCAAGCATCGCACGTTACGACCGGTTTGGGCAGAGCGGTTCGGGGACTTGGTCGCGGCGAAAGAGCTCGAAGACGACGAGCTCGACGTGTCGCTGTACGACCACGACGCGGTGGGTTCGCACGATTTCCTGGGCAGGATCGGCATCCCGGTGAGCTCCATCGAGGAGGGTTCCAACGGCGCGGGTTCGAATCCGCGGTCGGCCGGCGTGAGGGCGCACTGGGTGCGACTGGCGCCGGCGAAGCCGCCGCCGGAGCCGTTTCTCGGAAGTTTGGTACTGGGCGCGTACCACGACGCGGACGTTCCTGGAAGGCTCCACGTGCACGTCGTCGGCGCGAGGGACGTGCCCGCGGCGGACGTCGGCGGGGGCGCGGACCCGTACGTGAGGGTATCGCTGCTGCGAGGGGAAGGGAACGACGACGACGACGGCACAGCCGGCGGGGGGAAGAAGAACGCGAACAACGCGAAGAAGAACAAGAAAAAGGACTCCGACTCGAGGCGGACGAGGGTGAGGGCCAAGACGCGCGAGCCCGTCTGGGCGGAGTCTTTCGTATTCGAACACGTCGACGACAGGGTGGACGATTCAAGGAACACGAGCGCGCTGCTCCTCGAATTGTACGACAAAGACCTCGTTTCCTCGGACGACGCGCTCGCTCAGCTGGTGCTGCCGCTGGCGTCGCTGCCCAAGGCTCGCGAGGGCGACCGCGGCGCGTCGCCCGTCGAGCACGAGTGGCGCGTGCACTCCAAGAACAGGCGCGTCGCCGGCGACTTGAACCTGATGTGCTTCTGGGAGGACAGGCGCAAGACGAAGCTGTGCGCGCGGGTGATGCGAGCGAGAAACGTCAAGGCGGCGGACGTTGGGGGTACGAGCGACCCGTACGTGGTCGGCACCCTCCGCGCGGGGATCGGGACGGTTAAAGGGGTCAAGAGCGGGGACGGCCGCGAGGATCAGACGTACCGAACAAAGACGGTTCGCGCGACGCTCAACCCGGAGTGGAACCACAACTTTCACTTTCGAGTGTACCCGTCCACCAGGGCGCAGGTGCGGGATTCGCAGCGGTCGAGGCGCGGGTTCTTGGGCGCGATCGTCAACGCCGTGGTCGGCGATCCCGCGGTCCGAGCCGCGCGACGCGCCGAAGCCAAGGAAAAGGCGCGAAAGGCAAAGGCGGAGAAGGCGGCCGAAGCCGAACGAAAAAAACGGTTGGGGGTGAGAACCGGGCTCTTCGCGCGCGCGTTCAACGGCAACGACGGGTTCCGGACGGACGTCAAGGAGCGCGCGCTGGCGCGCGAGCGGACGATGGACCACGAGCGGATGATGGTGAGCACGCTGGGCGGCGACCCGTACGGTCGCGGTTTCAACGAGGAGGAGGACGAGGAGGAGGAGGAGGAATTGGACGGCTCCGGCGAGGGCGTCAACGACGTGCGCGGTCAGGTCCTCGAACTCGACCTGTACGACGCCGACGACGACGAGGGGATCTTCTCGCGAAAGAAGGACGATTTCCTGGGGCGCATCCTGGTGCCCCTCGAGCGCGTCGCGACCGTCGCGGAGGGGGGTGACAAAAAATCGATGTGGATGCCGTGGCGCGAGAAGAGAGACAGACCCGTCAAGGGCGAGGTTTGCGTGCGATGCTACTTCCCGAGTTCTGATCCGGTGGACCCCGAGGCGGTCCCCGACGATCTCGCCGCGAGGCTCCAAGAGAAGCGCGAGGCGCGCGAGGCGCTGAAGCTCCAGCGCGTCAGGGATCAGGCGTGGGCGTTGTACCAGGAGCTCGAGGGGCAGCTTCGCATGCAGCTGCTGTGCCAAAAATGGCCCGCGGAGATCGCCGCCAAGTACGCGCGCGCCTACGCCAGGCACGGTCACGAGCACAGGCTCATCCCGCCCCCGCCCGACGGGTGCACCGTCCCGGCGTCGTTCCACCACATGTTCGAGACCGCGGAGAAGGCGGCGAGGGCGTTCAATCCCCCCGCCGCGCCGGAATTTCCCATGGCGGGCGCGAAGGCTTCGGCGGGCGCTACCCGACCCGGTCCCCCCTCCGCGGCGGAAGATCTCGGGTACACGGCACCCACGTCGGCACCCCCCGCGCCCGACCCGGCGGAGCGCGCCAGGATCCATCCCCCGGTTCCCACGTACTCGACCGCGCAGAAGGAGGTGGAACAGGCGGATTACGAACAAACACTCGAGGACTTTCCGGAACTCGCAGACGCCGAGTATATGGCTCGGGAACGCGCAGAGTACGAAAAAACGCGGCTTCGAGGAGCCGCGCGGCGAGGGTGGACGGTCGCGAGGCGCGTGATGGACGAGAAGAGACGGGAGCTCGCGCGAAAGGACGCGCTCGCGGACGACCTGCTCGGGATGGTCGCGATGGCTCGGGAGAACGAGGCGATGTCGGCGGAGATTGCGCGAATCAAGGCGCAGATGGCCGTTTTCGAGTCTCTCAGGAACACGGATCGCGGCGCGCACGAGGGCCCGGGCCGATTGACGAGCACGGCCGTGGCGCCGTACAGGCGCCAGGGGTACGAGCGCAGGGCGGCGCTCGCGGAGGAACGCGCGCGAGAGGCGTCGAACGAGGCGGAGGCGAAAAAGGCGCGAGAGTCGCGGCGTAACACCCGAGAGTTGGAGCGAACGAGGCGACGGGCGCCGTGGTCCTGCGCGGCGGACGCCGGGCCCGCGACGCGTTACATGGGCGTCACACGTGGGGGTGCCGTCGGGGGTGCCGTCGACCCGAACCTGCCCGAGGGCGCCGCGAAACTCGCGGAGAAGCTCGCCGGGTCCGCGTGGAGCGGGTTTTACCGACGCCGCGAGTGCGCCATCGTCGAATCGATCGCGGGTTCGAATCCAGCTCGGGGCGTCGGCGCGTCCGCCGCGACGCACGCCAAGGCGCGCGCCAAGGCGCTCGAGAGGGGCGCCGCGGGGGGTGAGCCGACGCACGTTTTCCACGGACCCCCGCCGCCGCCGAGGCCCGCCGCCGCAGTCGCCGGAGCCATGTTCAAAAAAAACAATACGCCGCCTCCGCCCCGAGCGGGATTGGAACCTCCGACCTCGGCGTCCCCTTCCGAGGCGCCGACGTGGGAGCGCGAGGACGAGCCACCCCCGCTGCCGCCCGAGCGCGAGGCGCAAATCGCGCGCCTCCCGGGGGACGGGGTGGGGAGAGAGCCCAGTCTGTCCAAGTACGGCCCGAGGCACCCGTCGCGGGGCCGCGGGGACGAAAAGTCGGCACCCCGCGCCGCCCACCAGACGCGCGCCCCGCTCGTCCCCGCGCTGGACCTCAACGCGATCGACGGGCGCTCTTCGCGGGGCGGTACCTCTCCCGACGCCGCCGGGAACGCCGGGTCGGACGGAGAAACTTTTGAAACTTTTGCAACGCCGGGAAAGGCAAAGGCGCGCCGCACGAAGATACCGGTCGCGGACGTCGACGACGACGAAGGATCCGACGACGACCGACCGGTGCCAAGGCTTGACCTGCGCGGGCTGACAAAGACGGCCGGGAGCGCGTCGGGGGTCCGTTCGACGTCGATACCGTCGATACCGAACCACGGGAACGAAAACCAACAAAACCAAAAAAACCAAAACGACGAGTACGCGACCCGGCCGAGCCGACTGCGGCGAACGACCACGACGCGCGCGAGGATCGCCGCCGACTGGGACGCCGACGACCTCGACGCGTGATGACGACGCGCGGGAGGGTACAGAGGCGGGCGTCGTCCGAGCGTGTCGCGCGATAGAAACGCCGTGTCACTTAAGTTTCGTCTCTACCACCTTCGTGAGAGTTATTAAGGGGCGCCGTCAGTCGACTCGAAACTCGCGTCACGCTTTTTTGCGCTTGAGCTCCTCCGCAGCCTGCGGTATCTTCTCCAGCGTCACCAGCGACAAGATGGTGTTCCACGCCAAACCCATCGCCGACACGTAGAGTATGTGATACGAGCTCGGCACCAGCGCGAACTGCACGCCCTGCGCGGGAATCCAAAACGCCCAATTCTGCGCCAGCAGCTTCAACTTGTACTTTTTCTTCATCTCCTCCATCGACTCGTCCCACGTGCGGCCCCGCACGAACCCGGTCCACGCGAAGAAGAACGGGTAGTACCCCACGCACACCATCCCGAGCTGGTTCACGAGCAGCGGCGCCAGGACGTCCTTGCGCAGGAACCTGGCCTTGAGGCCCACCTGCCTGGGGAAGACAGTCTGCAGGTATCTGAACCAGTGCATCTGAAAGTATCCGGTGTAGATGGCGCCGAAGGATGCGAACGCGGCGAGTCTGCGCCAGTCCATCCGGAACGCCGGCGCGGCGCCGTCCTCGGAGGTCTTGGCGGCGGAGCGGTGTTGAATGCGCTGCGCCATCGTGTCGCCGAAGAGGAGGATAACCACGGACGTGCCAACCTTGGTCGTCGTCGGGTGCGCTTCGTTGAGGGCGTTGTACTTGGCGAGCGCGCCCCTGATGCCGCCCGACGTCTGCTGCGCCGATGCCCCCTCGTTGGACGCGGAGGAGAACCGGCGTTGGGAGGAGAACCGCCGGTGCGCGTGGCGCATCCACGGCGGGAGGCCGGCGCCTCCGCCGCGCAACCCCAGCGCGAACGGGAGGCGACCCGCCATCGTCAATGAGCCTTATCGGTTCGGTTCGGACGTGATGACAGAGAGCTGACGCGACCACGTCCGAGGATGGGCGGTCCGGTCGTCGTCACACCGGGCGCGAGCGGAGTCACGATTCGCGGAGTGTCCCTCGCGGGTCGTCGACCTTCGCGCCGCGTCCGGGGAAGGTGGCGTCGGCGTCGGTCGCGATGAAGAGACAGCGGCGGAACCCGCCGTGCCCGGGGGCGCGCGAAGTCCCCGTCGAACAACAACAGCAGCAACGACGAGAACAACAACAACATGCGGGCGATCCGCCCGTCGCGTCCCCGAGCTCCCGCGTCCCCGAGCTCCCGCACCAGGTTCTTCACGAGATCTTCCGCCGCGTGCTCCGCGCGGACGACGGCGGCGTACCCGCGCTCCTCGCCGCCGGCGCGGTGTGCCGCGGATGGAGAGCCGCCGCGAACGACCCGGCGCTCTGGGCGCACGTCGCCAGGACCAGATTCGGGATGCACGATTTCCCGCGGGAGGACCGCGCCAACCGAGAGGCGGTGCGACGGATGGCGTGCGAGAGGTCGTTCGCGTTCTCGTACGCTCGCGCGCGGTGGTGGCGCGCGGTGAGCGGCGCGGTGTCCTACCGCGTCACCCTGCATCCGCCGAGGTCCAACGCGGAGATTCTCGACGCGCGGGGGGGCGGAAACAGCCTCGCGAGTCATTCGGCGGCAACGCTGTTGGACGACGGTCTGCCGACGCCGATGACCTACTACGGAGAGGTGGCCGACGACTACGGGTACGTCGACGGCAGCGACAGCGAGGCGGAGCCGGAACCGGACGAGACGAGCCGTTACGACCGTTACGACCGTTACGGGACCGGCGAACGTCGACGCCCGCCGCGTTCAATCGTCGTCGATGACCGAAACGCCGATGATGACCGACGCCGAGACGACGATGACGACGACGACGCGAGCGACGACGACGACTACGTCTGGGTGTGGACCCCACCGCCCGACGGGAGCCTCCAACCCACCGAACGTTTATGCGAACGACCGAACAGAGACGGCGGCCCGCCCCTAAGGCGCCGGCTGCTCAGGCGCGCCGACGAAAAAGGTCGACGGGGTACGTGGTCGTGCGTGGTACCGGCAGTGCGCGGTTTGGACGACCGTTACGACCGTTACGAAAACGAAAACGTGCGCGTCACCGACCACGCGCTGATCCTGCGGCTCCCGCGCGCGCTCTCCGCGCGGCGTCTGGAGAACTACTGCGTCGTGCGGGGAGGCGGGGACCCTTCTTTCGGGAACGGCGCGGGCGTCGAGGCATCGGAGGGTACCCGGTACCTGCGCGTCTCCGTGTACGTTCGCAGGATCGGGGACCCTTCTTTTACTTCGGAAGGGTGCGATGACGTGCGCGACGGAGGACACCCGCACGTGTTGTGCCACGCGTGGTTGAGGGTGGACGGCGGCGACGTCGTCGTGGCCTCCGCGGACGACGGTGAAACCTCCGCAAACGGAGGGAACCGCGCGTCGGGAGCGGAAAACGATAAAAAACGCGTGGCGCTCGTCATCGACGGTTTCACGCACCTCGCGCACAGGGCGTCGCCCGGGCGGTGCTTCGAGGCGTTCGGGGTGCCGAGACCCCCGGGGGGTTCGAACAGGCGATGGCTCGGGGGTGCCGAGTGGGGTGCCGAGTGGGGTGCCGAGTGGGAGGACGACGTCATCCACGCCGATCACCGCAACAAGGCGACGCACCTTCGCGCGCGGTACAGGGCGAGACGGGGGTTCCGAGGCGAGAACAACGGCGCGCACTCGCCGGGGGCGCACTTCGGCGTCAACTTTGGGGCGCGCGGGTGCCCGTACGCGCTCTTCGGCAGGGTCGGAGCGTCCGCGTCAGCGTCCGCGTCAGGCGCGGAGGGTCTGATCCAGGCGCTCGCGGCTGAGACGCCGCACTCGCACTCGATCCCGTTCCGAGACGATTCGTCGTTTCAAGCCTTCGAAGACGGTCTCTTCGACGACGACGACGGTCTCTTCGATAATAGCGGAAGGTCAAACCTGGCGGACCCGGTCGGGATCGCTCGAAGGCTCACGCCGGACCTCCTCGACGACGTCGCCGATGGGTTCGTCGCGTCGCTTCACTTTACACACGCGCGTGAAATCGCGAGCGGACACGTCGGACACGCGTCAATCACGGATTCGCCCGCCGTCGTCGTCGATAGGCTCCCCCGGCCCCGACGCGTCGATCCCGACTTGCTCGTGTTCAAGGTGACGGGCGGCGCGGCGTTGAACGCCATGTCGATCCTCGAGCGCCTGGACGAGCGCGACGTGTTTCCCCGGCCCGGTTCCTCCGACGACCAGTGGGGCGCGGTTCGGTGCCACGTCGTGTTCACGCACAGGACCGGCCGCGCGTTCGTATCCGCCCCCGCGCTCGCTGCGGCGTCGTACGTCGGACACGTCGGACATGTCGGACACGCGGCGCCATCCCACGCGGCGCCCTCGCGGGGTGGACGAGCGGGTCACTACGGCGTCACCTTCGCGGGCACCCCGGGCGCGGGCGGGTGCTCGTACCAGGTGCTGCCTCGAAGGTCGCACACGTGGGGCTCGGGCGGATTCGGCGAGTACGACCCGGGCGACGTCGTCGCGCGGCCCGTTCGAGTCGTCGTGTTCGACTGCGTCGTGGCGGTGGGTCACAGCGTGTTGGTGACGGTGCCGGCGCGCGCGTTGGTGGACGCGCACGAGGCGGCGGAGCGAAGCGTGCGGCGGGAGCTGAGGGAGTTCCTCGCGGAGGAGGAGGGTAAGCGGCTCGTCGAGGAGGCGACCCGCGCGTCAGATCGATGCGAGTGAGAGAAGCGCGAGGAGAAGAGGTTCGACGGCGAGGAGGAACGGAAACGGAGGGAGGAGGAGTTCCTGGCGAGGTACCGCGGGAAGTGAGGGACGGCGCTGGCGAGCTGGAGGATGCGCATTAATCACGACTCTCACTACTAATTTGTGGCGCGGCACTCCTTGCACGTAGAGCGCCGCCGACCGTGCTCGCAGACTTGAGACCCGCCGCACTCCTTGCAGTGAGAGCGCTGACGACCGTGCTCACAGATTTGAGACCCGCCGCACTCCTTGCACTTAGAGCGCTCACGACCGTGCTCGCAGAGTCCAGACCCACCGCACTCCTTGCACCTATGGCGCTCACGACCGTGCTCGCAGATTGAGCCCCCACCGCACTCTTTGCACCTAGAGCGTATACGACCGTGCTCGCAGATTGACGCACCGCCGCACTGCTTGCATTGAGAGCGCTGACGACCGTGCTCGCAGATTTGAGACCCACAGCACTCCTTGCACGTAGAGCGTGCA
>Ga0181573_10000480_pt1 | contig 41473 bp, 35 predicted proteins | sample 101ome_25_FD_148643 | JGI IMG/M metagenome (GOLD analysis project Ga0181573, IMG submission 148643) | Coastal salt marsh microbial communities from the Groves Creek Marsh, Skidaway Island, Georgia - 101409BT metaG (spades assembly) | ecosystem: Environmental > Aquatic > Marine > Intertidal zone...
CGCGTGGTCGGCATCGCAGGCGGTCCCGAGAAATGTCGATGGCTCACCGAAGTGGCAGGGCTGGATGCAGCGATCGACTACAAGCAGGGCAACTTGGACAAGCAAATTGCCGCAGCCTGCCCCGATAAGTGGGATGTCTTTTTCGACAATGTCGGCGGCGACACGCTAGAAGCGGCCCTCAACCACCTAAATCTCTATTCCCGCGTCGTGATGTGCGGTGGCATCTCTGGCTACAACGCAGAAGAACCGATTCCGGGACCCTCAAACCTGATGAATCTCGTGACAAACCGAGCCCGCATGGAAGGGTTCATCATCCTCGATTACATGCCACGGGCCATGGAAGCCATTCAGGACCTCATGGGTTGGGTGATGTCTGGCGATCTGAAGTTTCAGGTCGATGTACAGGAAGGCTTCGAGAATATCCCAAATACACTTAGTCGCCTCTACACGGGCGAGAATCATGGCAAGCAACTACTCAAACTGGCTGATCCCAGCTAAAAAGATTACGGGCGCCAATGAATAACAACAACGTCGGTTTATTAGAAAACAACGAAGTCATTGACCGCGTTTTTGAGCATATCGATAACGGTACGACCGATCTTGGAGCAGCGCAGTGGCATGAACCGGTAGAGCACTACACAAGTCAAAGCCGTTACGAACAAGAGATCGCGCTACTGCGACAGCGACCGGTTGTGTTTTGTCCGTCGGCGGCTATCCCGGATGCAGGTAGTTTTATCTCTCGAACGGCGGCAGGTACGCCACTACTCGTCGTCAGAGACAACGACTTGAAGGTCCGCGCCTTTATCAACGCCTGTCGTCATCGAGGTATGAAAGTGGCGTCAGGTCAGGGCTGTACACGGACCTTTTCCTGCCCCTATCACGGATGGACCTACAACCTCGATGGATCGCTTCGCGGCGTCCCCGGCGAAGAAGCCTTCCCCGATCTGGAAAAAGAAACAGCGGGATTAAAGGAACTCTTCGCGATTGAGCGGGGGGGGTTGGTTTATGTGCAGCAAGAGGGAACTCCCAGGCTCGAAACGCTCGATACCGCGCTGGATTTTTTCGAATCGTCCCAGCCGCTCATTCATCAGAGCGACACCCTTGATGAGGCTAACTGGAAACTCCTCACCGAGACGCTGCTCGAGGGCTATCACATCAAGTCGCTGCACCGAGAAAGTTTCTATCCCTTCGGGCTAGATAACGTGAATGTGGTGGAATCATTTGGTCAAAATTCACGCGTCGTATACCCGTTTAAGCGCATCGAGAAGCTGCGCGCCGTATCTCCTGATGACCGTGAAATCGAAGGGTTTGCGACCCTCGTCTACCACCTGTTTCCAAACGTCAGCGTCTCGGTACTGTCAAAGCATACGAGTGTCACCGTCATTGAACCGTTGTCACCGTCTCGCACACAGATGTTCTCCTATTACATTAAGCACTCGGCCAAAAATGGCGTTGAAATTAGCGTTGAGGAGGCCATGCGAGACGTTGACTTTGTTAATCAGTCCGGTCAGGAAGAAGATCGAGCCGCCGCGAGAGACATACAGGAAACCGTTACAACATCGGCCAATTCACATTTGACCTTTGGCTACTACGAAAAGGCGATCGTCAGTTTTCATCAGCAACTTCAATCTGAGTTGGGGGAGACCTAAATGGTCAGGCTCGTTATTGGAGTGGCTCAACCTGTCGTCACTGTGACCTATCAGAAAAAAGGATAACCCCGGGGAGAGAACAGAATGCGAGACATATCAAAGTCGATAGAGGCCTGCGCCGCACGCTATGGTGAGCAAGCGGCTGCCATGCGCGACTACCTAGTGGCGGGACAAGATGCCGCCTTGGCGCTGGATAATCGAGGCCCCATTGAATTCGACGCATCGGGCAAACTCGCTCAACACATTCTTGATGCCTACTCGAAGTATGGATTTTATGTCTTTACGGGGGTACTCACTGAGGAAGAATGCGAAGACATCGAGGCCGATATGGTGGTGCTCAAGGCTTCTTTCCCGGTCGCTCCCGACAGCACGGTCGACGCCGAGGGCCGACCCGCACTGGGTTCGGACTCGTTAACACCCCACCTGGTCTGGTCAAAACCACTGGGCGACCCGCTCGGTGGCACCCAGCTCGCGAACGGACGACACCAGGTCAAAATGTTTGAGCCCGAGGCTACGGCTGACACGCCGTTAGCATCGCCGTTCATCTTACTCGGCTCACTCCGTTTCTCAGATGCCTGTTTACGGACCTACGCACATCCAGAATTACTCCGCGTCGCGGAAGCCATCAACGGCGAGGACTTTGCCCCCTTCAACGAGGCGCTGTTCATCAAAGAGCCAGGAATTGGGGCTGCAGTCTCATGGCACCAGGACGGCGTGACCCACTGGGACAGTCCAGATTTCGATGAAAATATCCACGGCTTTAACTTCATGGCGCAGCTCTATGGGAGCACAGCGGTCAATGGTGTCTGGGTGTTACCCGGCAGCCATAAGCTCGGCAAAATAGACATCAAAGACTTAGTGTCGTCATCCAAGAGTGAGCGAATTGAGGGCGCAGTTCCCTTGGTCTGCGACCGCGGCGATGTCGTCATATGTAATCGTCAGGCGCTGCACGGCTCCTTCCCTAACAGTGGGTTCGAGCCGCGCCTTACCGTTAACTTTGGTTTCCACAAACGTTCATCCGTGCTGGGTGTAAAGGGTGGAGGTATCCACTCAGATGCGCAGGTCTTCGACGATGAGATTATCGCGAGGCGGTCGCGCGTTTTAGGTTATGCCATCGCGGCGCGGAGGGAGCGATTCCCAGAGGAAACCGCTTACGAGTACAAGCCTTTTACCGAGCAATCGCTGTCGTTTGTTTGGGATGACGCTGCGCGGGCGGATATCCATGACTACAACAGGGATGACCTGAGTATTTAGGTCTCATTCGAGCGAGAGAATATCGGCCAGAAGCGCCTCCACATAAGGCTGGTTCTCCATGTGGGGTAAATGACCAGATTCGGGCACAAAATGCTCGACGCGCTTGGGGAGTAAACGCTGCAGTTTCTCGGCAAAGCCCGCATAAACAACGACGGTATCGCTGTCACCCCAGATGGTGGTGACCGGTATATCGGACGCTTGAAGCTCGGCATGAATACGATCCAGCTCCCCTGAATCGTGATTCTTGCGGGTCGATATCAGTGCGCGAGCAAAGCCTTCATACACGAGCAGTTCAGCGTATTTGTCATCCCAGTCCTGAAAATTTGTCGGGTCTTTAAAGTCTGACAGCTGGCCCGCGGGCAGTTCGGGGTAACGAGCCAAAAGCTCGTCAATTTCCGCCTGGGTAACGTCGACGTTGGTAGCGCGGCTAACATCTCTGAAACCGGACGACGCCACGTAGATCAGTTGCTCTACCCGCTCGGGCGCGAGGCCTGCTACCTGACTGACTACCCGCCCACCGTTGGATAATCCGAGCAAATTCGCTTTTTCAATCTCTAGATAATCGAGTAATTCGAGTACTTGGGTGGCGAATAATTGATCGGTGTAAGCCACGTCTGGATTGTCCGAAAATCCACGCCCGTAGAGATCGAGAGTCACGACACATCGCCCTTTCGAGACAAGGAAGTCGTACGTTGGATCCCAAATGTAGGAGGGTACCGAGAAGCCATGCACCAAGACATCGGCAGTCGCACAAGACGCTGCATTAGCCTGCCGATAGTAGGTAAAGCCCTCGGATAGCGCGACAAAGGCCGCACCCTCAGGTAGCGCTACACTCGCTCTGAACGCTGCATCTTTGGTCACCGATTCGTAACGACTATCAGCTGATACCGGCAACGCCGCAGTGCCGATAAATATCACCATGCCCAAGGTGAGTAGTGACATGACACGTCTTATCACTGCGTTATCTTCCACTCTTTTCAATACTCTCTCCAACGACCTCTTCGACCGAAAAACAGCTGCCATCACAGGATGACCGGTGAAGTCAGTTGAACGTCAGCGTGTGACCACACGGATGCCCACTGTTTTTGGATCACTTTTGCTTCGTTTTTCTTGTTTTGAGCTTCCAGCGCCTTCATCAGACCAAATAAGGACCAACCGTTATTCTGGTGCCAACGCAAATCTTTTCTGAACACCGCTTCGGCTTGCTCAAATCGCCCCGCGACCAACAGCGCGTGGCCTAGATAAAGCCTCATCGATTGCGGCCAATCGGGGGGCTCTGTGTAGTTATTCGTATCCTCGAGGGCAACACCTTTTTCGAAGGCAGCTATTGCGCCTGTAAGATCTCCTTCCGCGAGTTTTATCTCGCCATCCAATGCGTGCGCCGCCAGAGCCAACAGCTCCGCCGTGGCCGTTGCGCCAGCGCGATTCACTGAGACATCGGGCGATTGTGCAATGTGCTGAATGTTGCTCAGCTCCTGCTGCGCGCGGTCGAGCGAGCCTTTGGCAATGTGGGCGCTACCTTTGACATAAGACAGGATGCCATCGAGATAGGGCGTTGAGTGCGGAAGACTCTCAATGGCAAGTAGCTCATCCCACTGACCAAATATTTTTAGCGTCACCCAGGGCGCTGCAACACGCTTTTGCATGCGACCCATGGGCGTGCCATGTTGACTAATGGCCTCAGCCATTTGCTTGGCAGATTTGATAGCGAGTTCAGAGCTGCCCTGCATCGTGGCTGCATAACGCACGAAATCGAGCGCATGCCCGGCATGTATTTTGTGGGATAGCGGGTAGGTGCCAATGTTCGGCAATGGAAGGTCGCCCCAGTGCTGTGCAAACTCTTTGTCCACGGCAAGCGAGCGCAGGTTGTTGTCGATGGCTCGCTGATAATCGCCAACGCGCACAAAGATATGCGCGGGCATATGAACCACGTGACCGCCGATGGGTAGGGTCGCCTCGAGCGCATCAGCAGACACCATGGCGCGCTCAGGCTCAAGCGAGGCCTCAATAAGATGGATGTGGAGATGGTACACGCCGGGATGCGGATCGCCGGTAGTAATCACATGCTCGAGCGCTTCTGCGACAGCCAGCGTCTCTCCTTTTGCCTCACCGCTCTTATCCCAGTAGTCCCAGCGGCGAATCGACATAAAGCTCCCTGCATAGAGTGCTGCGACATCTGGATCATCAGGATACTTTTTGTTGAGCTTACGCATCTCCGCTAGATAAGCGCGGTCGCGCTCGCGAGGGTCAGGGATGCTTTTCGCATCGTAAAACACATAAAGCGCATTGATCAGCGCGGCTTCCATCGGCGTTGCACGGTTGATACGAGCAAGAGCTGCTTCAATCGCTGCTAGACCTGCTCCTTGAGGATCATCAGGCATTTGCGCATATCGGGAATTTGGATTCGGTCCCGCCGCATGTGCAATCCCCCAGAAGGGCATGGGATGCGATGGATCGAGCCGCGAGGCTTCTTGGTAAGACGCTATCGACTCGGGGAAGTAAAACCCCCATGCCAAACGCAGGCCTTGATCGAAATAGGTTTGTGCGAGGGCGACATCGGTCGATATTCCCCGAGAGTAAGTTCCAGACTTGGGCACCAGCACGGCATGACGGCTGGCGGTTTCCGCATCGGCACTCGTTGCGGAGCTCTGGTGACTCAGAAAAACCAACATTAAGGCAGTGAGAAGTCGGGCTGTAACATTCATGGGGTCACGCTCTCTTTTTGCTCCTGATTTATATCGCCAGCTAACCAAGGTAGCGTCAAGACTGATAGGACGCCAGCCCCTTGGCACCCTGAAGAACGCATCAGCTCGCTAGGCTGATGTGCATTTGTAGTCACAGAGGTTGGTAACAGTCCGGTTGCTCTACAACGGCGTAACTGGCTATGGTGTTGGGAAGGAGAGACTGGGGCACGAGCAATGCAACAAGAACATCAGCAGCTGTTTAACTCATCTGTTTTGGAGCAGCAGGCGCTTATCCCCGAGATTTACGGATCGGTTGATTTCGGTCAACTCCCCGAACGCTATGTCAGGGACTTTGATCTTGAGACGCTCCGCCCTTCTCGCCATCGCGACTATTGTGAGCGCGTCCTTGAAAACCCAGAGCTCGTGGAACGCATCCGCAACTACACCATGATGGGTGACAAGGTCGCCGACGCCTTCGCGTCACTCATACCTGAGTATGGCTTTAGAGCTCTGGTCTCTATGCTGGAGCAAGCCTGTGATGACGGTGTTGAGAGTGTTGAGAACGCACCAGACGAACTCGTCGCCTTCATTAGAGCGATGGAGGCCACACCCGACTGGGTTGATATGGCCATGGTGGAGGAAGGCGCCAAGCACGAGCGTATACCGCTCGGGACCATTTCGCCTTTTGCGATTCGCGGCGCTTTCATTGCTACGTTCATGAATAAGTACACCGCCCTACCCATGACCATGACGGGCACACTGACCGACCAACAATCCGTCCGCCGCGTCTTTGAAACTGCCAGTTTTTTCACTGCGACAGCCATGCCGCGCGCGATGGAGCGTTTTAACCCGGGCTTTAAGGCGGCAGCAAAGGTTCGTCTGATGCATTCGATGGTGCGCTTTAACATCATGCGGACCGGGAAGTGGGACGTAATGACTTATGGCATTCCCATTCCACAAGTCGACCAAATGCCGGCCGGGTTGATTGGTATCTTCCTTCTTTCCTACAAGCTTTTGGCTCAAGGTCGCACCGACTTTAGCCCTGCTGAGCGTGCGCGGGTGGAGATGGCGCGATATCGCTGTTTCCTGTTGGGTTTACCAGAGGAGTTGCTGGGTGAAACGCCTCAGGAGATTGTCGATTTGATGACCGCTAGAGACATGTCTCTTCACAAGATTTATGACGATGAAACCTGTGGTGAGTTAGTGCGTGGAACCATGGACGCGGAGTTGTTTACTGATCCGAGCATTACTGGGCGTTTCCACCGCTGGATGGAACGCGGGTTCTCAAAGTATTTCCTCATTCAAAACTTTTGTGAGGGTAAGTCCTCCCGCGCGGAAGCGATGGGGGTTCATTTCAGGCTTAACGACAAGATCGCCACGGTCTGCGCGCTTGCAACGATTGTGAGCAATTCAAACCTCTGCGCCCTAGGCATGAAAATTCCCGGCGTGCGCCGCTGGCTGGACCGGCGCCTGACGCGAAAGCTGGGCAGTCTGCTTGAAACCTATGGTCACGCAGATTTCATTACCGATGCCAGCGAGTACAAGCTCGTCGGCGCAACGCAATCACCCTCGGCCAGCGCATAACGCAACGATCACCTACCCTCAAAGACCGGTGCGCGCTTCGCGATGAACGCTTCAACCGCGTTTTTGTGATCAGCCGTTCCACCACAATGGATGTGGTGCGACGCCTCGAGGTCCAAGCAATCGTGGACATCAGCCGATGTCAGCGCCCGTGCCAGGTTTTCCTTAATGTAACTGAACGCCACCGTGGGTCCGCTCGCTAGCTTCTGAGCAATTTCTGTGGCGCGTTGCTCTAGGTCCTCGGGCGCAACCACCCAGTTGGTCAAACCCAGGCGCTCGGCCTCTTCGGCCCCAATGCGCTCGGAGAGAAAATATAACTCCCGTGCCTTTGCTGTGCCGACCAGCTGTGACATGAACAAGGTGCCACCGTAATCACCGGAGAAACCGACTTTGGCAAATGCAGTGGTCATGAAAGCCGTGGACGACATAATGCGGAGATCGCAGGCCAGCGCTATCGACAAACCAGCGCCCGCAGCGGGCCCCGGGATGACAGCAAGCGTCGGTTTGGGCATTTTATTGAGCCGACCACTGGTTGAGCGCTGATTCAGTCGCTGCCGGTGTATCAGTGTCTCCAAAGGACTGGCAGCCCCCTTGGTATTCACATCGGACATGGCCTTCACGTCGCCGCCCGCGCAAAACGCATTACCACTACCGGTCACCACCACGCAGCGCACATCAGGATTAATCTCCGCATCGCTGAGCTGGGCTCCGAGCGCTTGAAGCAAATCTCCTGACAAGGCATTGCGTGCCTCCGGCCGATTAAAGGTCAGCGTCAAAACGCCCTCAGTGAGGTTGGCAAGTAAGTGGTCTGTTCCTGTATCGATCGTTCCTTGAGTCATATCGCCTCCCGGTGCTTGCTAGAGAAAATTAGTGTGAGAGAAAGTTAAAGGCCACCCCACAGACAGTCACAACATGGCCATCGCGCTCGAGGCCTAGGCCATCAGCAGCAGCGCAGATTGCATTCAGATAGACCGCGTCAACATCAATCGCCATGAGCGCAGGTTCAGTAGCCTCCGCATCGTGAGTGAAGCGTATTTCTGTTCCGCCCATTTCCAAGTGCCATCCGTTGCCTGCCTGCACTAGCTCAATGCCGTAGGCTTCAGCCCAGCACTGCCCCGTCGCTTTAGGGTCGGGCGATCTTATTTCCACGGCGAGGATGCCACGAGCATAGCGCCCCGCGCGCTGCTCCCAGCCATCACCGGCCCACAACCAGGACTCGGGAGGGCTCATTTCATCGAGTGAAGGAATCGCACCGGGAACATCCTTGGGGTGCAGGTGAATGGCTTTCGCATTTCCGCGGTCATCAGCAAACACCGTGCGTATGGCTGTATCCGCCAAGCGCACTTGCTCCTGAGCCAGGTTCTCGACCTGCACAATGACCATATAGCCACCGTCCCCTCCGCGGCGATCAAGAAAACGACCGGCAGCGGTATTGGGCTGCACCGGGCTGACAACCTCGAGAAAGCAGTCACCCAGTGTGTAGAGTCGATTGTCGAGACCGAAGTAGATGATCTCTGGATCTGCGTAGGACTGATCACAACCCAGTAAACGGCGTAACGTTGCATCCGTCTTTTCCAAATCGGATGCCGCAAGGGCAACTTGCCTTATTCGCATTCTCACCTCTCTCATTATTTTTTTGAGGTTGCTTTCAGTTTAGACAGTTTTTACCAGGGGTTGCTTTCTATGCCTATTTCCTCTTCGCCTAAGTGCTAGCGCTTATTTCCTACCGCTAGTGTCAGCGAGCCTCGCAACTCATTGCCGGCATCGGTCTAGGACTAAGGTACCTCACTTCCAAGCGCGGCCTCGTAAAGAGAGAACCAGTCTTGCCGGTCGAGCTCAACGGTTTCCGCTGCTGATATCGCCGAGATTCGATCGAGGTTATTGGTGCCGAGTACTGGCGTGATCTTCGCCGGATGAGCTAACAAAAATGCCGTGGCTACCGCAGCCCGATCAACACCCGATCGTTTGGCAATGCTATCCAAGCGATGGGTCAGCTCATTTGAGGCGGTCATCAGGTCGCCTCCACCTAGGGGAGACCACGCCATGACGACGTGTCCGTGCTGCTGATGGAAAGCCAAGTCACCATTGGTCAACGGCGCAATGTGCTTAAGGCTCAATTCGATCTGATTGGTCACGAGCGGATGGCGCATGGCCGACTGGAGCAAGTTCCAGTCCCAGGGTCTGAAGTTAGAGACTCCCACCGCGCGAACCTTTCCCGCATCCACCAACGCATCCAGCGCCGCACCTGTTTCATGATGGTCCATGAGCGGGTCTGGCCGATGGACAAGAAGCACATCAATGTCGTCAACACCCATTTCTGAAAGAGAGGCATCGACACTGGCATTAATATGCGCTGCCGTCGTGTTGTAGTGTTTAACCCGCGCTCCGGAGTGACGGCCTGCATCGATGACAATGTCGCACTTGGAAACAATTTCCATCCGTTGGCGCAGTGAAGGGTTCGCCTTCATTGCCGCTCCCATCACCGCTTCGGCAGTGTAGCCACCGTAAATATCCGCCTGATCGAATGTCGTGATGCCTTGATCGAGCGCTGCATTAATTTTGGTATCGACATGCTTTACTGACGTATCGCTGTCATCTGCGAGCCGCCACATACCATAAACAAGCCGACTAAACGAAAGCCCTTGCGCTAATTCGATGCGTTCCATAGGTCATCCTTCAATTCAAGCTTTCATTGTACTGGTCAAAACCCATCCCAGCGAACCTCATAATTCAATGCCGCTCTTGACAGTCACAGGGGTTCTTGGCGATAACAGTGCTGGTTTCAGAGGATTGCCCATGATTGAGTTTTTGAATCCAGACGCAGACGTTGGCATCGAAAATACGCCGTATGATTTATCCGTAAAGGTCGACGGTGGGAGTGCCACAACCATTGGTTTACTGGCCAACGGATTTCCGGACTCCGTGCCTTTTCTCGATGAAGTAGGCAAGGCCATTGGCCGGCTTCGGCCCGGCATCAACCTCAAAGCCTACAACAAGGGAAACGCCACCATTGCCGCACCCGAGAAACTGCTGGGTGAGATAGGCGGCGACTGCGTCGGTGTTATTGCGGCCTACGGGCACTGAGGCTCCTGCACTACCGGCACCGTGCGTGACGGCATAAACCTCGCCAAACTTGGCATCCCCTCGGTCGCATTGGTCACTGAGGAGTTTTGGGCACAAGGCAATTTCGTCGCTGAATCATTGGGCATGTCTGATGTGCCAAGGGTTCAATTACCTCACCCGGTAGCGGGAACAGGTTCGGAAAACATGACCGCTGTCGCGGACTCGGTAGCTCAAGAGATTGTGGCAGCACTCGAGGCAAGCAGTGACTAATACCCTATCTGCGCGAGACGAAGAGGCAGCACTCGAAGAACTCCATCGACGAGGCTGTACTGATGGACTGCCTGTCGTCATTCCCACAGCCGATCGCGTTGCCCGAATGGTTCTAGCCTCAGGTCTCGAAGCGGACATGATGCTGGGAACCATGGGGCCGGGACACGGCATCGCCACCGTTGAAAAAGTTGCTATCGCGGCCGTAATGGCGGGATGTAAGCCAGATTACATGCCAGTTGTCGTGGCGGCGGTTAAAGCCGTCATCGAACCCGAGTTTGACCTCACTGAAATGCAAGCCACGACGCACTGCACGGCACCCTTGATTATCGTCAATGGACCCGCGAGACACACCTGCGGACCGATTGCGTCAGGCACGGGCGCCCTGGGTCCCGGCCACCGCGCGAACGCGACGATCGGTCGAGCGCTGAGGCTCACCATGATCAATATCGGCAAGGCACGACCTGGCAGTTCCGACATGGCGCTCCTGGGTCATCCGGGAAAGTTCACCTTCTGTCTTGCAGAGGATGAGGAGGCCAGTCCTTTTACACCGCTGCACGTGAGCCGCGGTTTTAATGCTGACGACAGCGTGGTCACGGTTCTGGGTGCCGAAGCACCGCACTCCGTTATCTTTGCTGGCGACGGCGATGACCCCAATAGCTACAAGTCGCTGTTGGAACTCCTCGCCATGGGTTTAGCCAACCCGCCTAGTAACAACGGCACGCTCACTGGCGGATGTGCAACGGTGGTATTGAACCCGGAACACAGTGCCATTTTGCACGGGGCCGGACTCACGCGAGAGGATATCGCGCAGGAGCTTTACCAGCGCAGTTTTGTAGAGGCGAGCATCGTCAAACGTCTGTTCAGCCAGTTTGCAGGACCCGACCCTCAAGACCGCATGGCCTTTAAGGGACCGGAACAAATCTTGATTTTGCAGGCCGGCGGCTCGGGTGTGTATTCGATGGTCATGCCATCATGGTGCGTCGGCGCGCATGCCAACTCGGCGGTTAGCGTCAAGGTAGAGGCCGATATGTTCTGTGAAATACCCGGGCTATCGGGCAATTAAACTAAGCACTAGTTTTCCACTACCGTCATAGCGGCGGCATTGACGACTCGCATCAGGGGCCGGCGATAACGGCTGGCTCTTCTCTGCAGGCCGCGAGTAATTTTCATCGAATCCTCATCGCCATACCCCAGTATCAAGACCTAATTCAGAGATGGGCGTGCTGTCTGCCCAATCGTGATACGCGAATCGAAGACGATAGAATAGCTAAGTACTGTAGGTGGCCCAGACTTCGCCCGCCTCAAGATTACCCTCAAGAACAAACATCTCGGGATTCAACCCAAAACGCTCCGTGTAGGCGAGTAAGCGCGTCTTCAACGAGTCTACGGAATCTTTATGAATCAGTGTCACCGTACAGCCACCAAACCCTGCACCGGTCATTCGTGACCCCAAAACACCCTCGGTACAGTTCGCAATGTCTACCAGACAATCGAGCTCATCACAGGTGACCTCAAAGTCTTCTTTAAGAGAGCGATGCGATGCCGTCATTAGTCGACCAAATTGCACGAGCTCGCCCGCTGCGAGCGCCGCCGATGCATCGAGCACGCGCGCGTTTTCGGTGATGACATGACGACAGCGCCGAAAGACCACCTCAGACAATTGGTCACCGTAAGTATCGAACAGGTCGGGAGTCACGTCTCGCAGCGACGCTATGGTGGGATCGTACTGCCTGAATAACGCAACGCCCTCCTCGCACTGACCGCGACGCTCATTGTATGCAGAAGACGCAAGCTCGCGTTTAACGTCACTGGAGATAATTACGATTCGATAGTCACCCAGATTGACTGGAATGTTCACGTGCGACAGTGTCCGACAGTCGAGTAGTAACGCATGGTCTGAGCGCCCCAGACCACTTGCGAACTGATCCATGATGCCGCACATCACACCGGCATAGCGGTGCTCGACACGCTGACACAAGGTCGCGACGTCGACGCGACTCATGTCAAAGTCGAAGAGCGCCTGGAGTGCCAGTGCCGTCGCTGTCTCTAGTGCAGCGGACGAACTAAGCCCTGCACCCAGATTCAAATTGCCATCAATCACGGCATCGAAGCCATGAGGTACCAGCCCAAGTACCCTCAGCTCTTCCACAACACCGAGAACGTAGCAGGACCAGTGCCCGCTCTCTGGCTGTTCAAATTCGTCCAACTGATACTCAATCAGCTCACCAAACCGGCTCGAGAACACGCGTACCTGCTGGTCACTGCGACCTCGGATACCCACGTAAACACCGCGATCAACGGTCATGGGAAATACAAAACCTTCGTTAAAGTCGGTGTATTCCCCGATGAGGTTTACACGACCGGGAGCCATAATGACCTGAAGGTCGTTGACGTCGCCAAACGTTGCCGTGAATTGCGATCGGATATGCTCAAACATGATGCGGTGTCACTCTTGCCAGCGTGTTGAGGTGCACGAACAGCAACTCAAGGTGAATGATCGCCTCTTTGGAAGCCAACGTAAATTGGCCATGAAAATGAAGATGTATCGAAAACTAATGAGCCGGACCTTACTAGCCGTGCTCACCGCGTCTCTGCTGTCAGCTTGCAGTCTACTGGGCGACAAACCCTATCCGGTCAGTGATCACTCGGACGGCTCTCGATTTTACAATCGCGATGGTTCCGATAAGGGACTAAACGACATTAGTCAGTTCTTATGGCAAAGCCTATGGAATGAATCACCGTGGCCCGAGTCGCTACCCAACCCTGTAGCCTCAACCCTTCCGGACAGGGTGAATGACGGCATACGTGCCACCTACATCAACCACGCGACCGTTCTTATTCAGGTGGACGGGCTGAATATTCTGACCGATCCCATCTGGTCCGAGCGCGCCAGCCCGGTCACCTTCGCCGGTCCGAAACGTATTCGACCGCCAGGTGTTTCGATCAGCGATTTGCCAGAGATTGATCTCATACTGATCAGCCATAACCACTACGATCACCTCGATACAGAAACACTCAAACAGCTACGTCAACGGCAAGACAAGGCGCCAGTGATTGTCTCTGGCCTCGGCAACGCCGCGTTACTAGCCGACCTTGGCTATGAAAAGGCGGTTGAACTCGACTGGAATGCCAGCACAGCGGTTGAGAACTCCACGGTGCATTTTGTCGAGTGCCAACACCGGTCCGCTCGCGGTCTCTTTGATCAAATGCGGACGTTGTGGGGATCCTTTGTCATTGAGACGAGCGAGGGCAACATCTACTTTGCCGGGGATACCGGCTATTCACCGCACTTCAAGGAGCAAGGTGAACGCTTTGGGTCCTTTGCGCTCAGCATTCTCCCGATCGGCGCGTACGAGCCTCGCTGGTTCATGAAAGATATCCATCTGAATCCTGAAGAAGCAGTTCAGGCCCATATGGACCTAAATAGTCAGCAGAGTCTGGGAATGCATTTCGGTGTCTTTCAACTCACATGGGAGCCAGTGGATCAGCCGCTGATTGACCTCAATGCGTCGCTCGAGGCCAATCGTATCGACGCAGAACGATTCTGGGCGTTGGAGCCAGGGCAGGCTCGTGTGATTGCTCCTCAATAAGCAGAATCCTGAAGCTTTTCTGCGCGGTAATTAGGTGATAAGTCGATTGTGGGAGTAATGACGTTAATTATGCTCCGCGTAATGCGTCTCTGATACGGCCCGCAAGCGGGCAGCACTGGACTCCGGTGTGATGTCACGTTGAGGCGTCGCGAGCATCTCGTAACCCACCATAAACTTCTTCACCTCGGCAGAACGCAGCAAGGGCGGATAAAAGTGCATGTGCCAATCCCACTCTGGGTGCTCGGCACCGTCGGTTGGGGACTGATGCATACCAGCCGAATACGGAAAGCTGCACTCGAACAGGTTGTCGTAGCGTATCGTCAGCCGTTTGATGATATCGGCAAGATCACCACGCTCCGCCGTTGTCATATCATTTAAGTGGCGCACATGGCGCCTTGGGAGAATTAGGGTCTCAAAGGGCCATGACGCCCAAAACGGGACGACCACGACGAAACTGTCATTAGCGCAGACCAGCCGAGACTCGCGCTCGAGCTCTAGTGAAAGATAATCACCCAGTAAGGTTCGCCCCGTTTTTTCCAGATGTGCCAGCATTCGCGCTGACTCTTTAGCCGGCTCATCAGGTACCGTTTTTTGAGCCCAGATCTGCCCATGCGGGTGTGGGTTGCTGCACCCCATGATCTCGCCCTTGTTCTCAAAAATCTGAACGTGGTTAATTCCCTCAATGGCCCTAAGCTCGGCGTACTGTGACGCCCACATATCAACGACGGCATGAATCTCGGCAACGGACATCTCGGGTAGGGTCAGGTCGTGGCGAGGAGAAAAGCAAATGACGCGACAGATGCCCGTCTCACTCTCTGCCACCAATAAATCGTGGTCGTCGTGGCGACCCTCAGGCGTCTCCGGCAACAGCGCACTAAAGTCGTTTTGAAACACATAGGGACCTGAGTAGTCAGGATTGGTTTGACCGCCCGCTCGCTCGTTGTCGGGGCAGAGATAGCACTCCGCATCATAGGTTTTGAGCGAGGGCCTCGACGGTGACTCTAGTTTTCCCTGCCATGGCCGCTGGTCGCGGTGTGGTGACACAAGAACCCAGCCGCCCGTCAGCGGATTAAAGCGGCGTTGAGCATGCTCTGACAGATTGAAATCACTCACTCTCGAGACCCTCTATACCACTGGGAATTCAACAACATTGACGACGCGCCCGTCATCCAATCTTCCTTGGACATGGGGACTCTCCGAGTGTTTCTGGCGTCGTCTCCTCGTTATTATTTGTTAGCGCTACACCAACAAGACTATCTCATTGCAGGTTAGACAACAGCTCTTTGTCGACAATCGCACCTGAATGCTGCACTACAATCGAGGCAAGCCGACAGCCTAAATCTGCTGCGTCAGTGAGCGTTGCCCCGCTTAAGCGATGAGCTAGAAATCCGGCGTTAAAGCTATCACCAGCCGCCGTGGTGTCGCGCACGGTCACAGAATAAGCGTTAATACGCTCATCTTCTGAAATCGTGCGCACACGGCAACCTTGGGCGCCAAGTTTTAAAACAATCTCGCTGACACCCGCGTCCAATAACCTTTGTAAGCAGGCGTCCTCAGATGATCGACCGAATACCAAGCACTCATCATCAAAAGTTGGCAGGGCAATGTCTGTCATGGCGTACAAATCGCTGTAACAGGCTTTCGCATCGTCCGAACTTGCCCAAAGGCGTGGGCGATAGTTGTTGTCGAAAATCACCTTGCCACCCGCTTCACGATATTCAGGCAACCACGCTAGAAGTCGGTTACGAGACGCCTCGGTGAGAACTGCGAGCGTAATACCTGATAAGTAGACATAGTCGAAGACCGCAAGCGTACTGAAGATACGCTGCGCATTTTCCACGTCATCGAGGAGGCGTTTGGCCGGCGCCTGATCGCGCCAGTAGAGAAAGGAGCGCTCACCAGATGCGTCGGTGTCAATGAAATAAAGCCCGGGAACAGCGCCTTCATGACGATCTACCAGCGAGCAATCGATATTTTCCAGCTGCCAACTCTCGATCATATCGCTGCTGAGCGGGTCGTCACCCAACGCCGTGACATAAGTCACCGCTTGTCCCAGGCGAGACAAATAGACAGCCGTATTCAACGTATCGCCGCCGTAAGATAGCGTAGTGTTACCGTAATCAAGAGCGCCAACACTCGGACGTCGCGAGAGCTCTAACATGCATTCACCGATGGCAGCTATCGACTTCACGCTCTACCCCGCGCTGTTATTAATATGATTAATTTCATTCTAATACCTCGCTTTACTGCACCCGAGCCGAAGTTTGAGCAGTTGGCATGCAAAGCATCAACGTGATGATGAACGAGATAATCGAGATGGGCGCGGCGTAGGTCAGCACGTACATGGTTGCCTCGACCACCGGCGTTGCGCTGCCTGTCATGACCTCCTCAAAGCGCCATGCCCAAGCTCGGTAATGAAGGCAAAGCGTGAAGCCCCATGCACCGCACAACAACCCAAGAGCCGCGTTATTTTTCCTGACCTGCAGGCCGGCCCAAATAAGCAAAGCAACCGCAATGTAGTCAGGTAATAGCCCGACAAAGGATTGACCAAAACGCAGCGTAAACAAGGTCTCGAGTGAAAAGTGGAGGCAGGCAATGCCTATAGACCACAACGCAAAGCGACCGATAAATGTCTTGTTATTCATAGGAGGACGGTACATCGCAGCAAATTAGCGGGCAAGCGAAATGGACTGACTTCGGGGTCGTGGCGGTCTGTGCCCTCTCGATTGTTTGGCTCTTCTACTTGGTTATCTCAAAGACATTCCATGTACTGACCTAATCACTGCCCACGATAGGGTTCGCCGCTTTCACGTAACCACCGTCCCGATCGATTGCCCAGTTCCCTGTCGACCGTTTAAGTTGCTCACGCGAGGCGATGACTCGAATAAACGGGTGGTTAGGATCCTTCGCTTCGAAGTAATTAACGTAGTGAACGATCAAATCTCCCAGCACGGTGTCATTAAAGATCAGTGCATCCGAATAACCCGCTTCATAGTCGCCCGGCTGCGCGGTAATGGCTTCCGAATAAAACGATTTAAGGTCCTCGAGCGCCATTTTTAACCATAAAGGCTCGGGGAACGACTGCGTGACGTCATCAGCCCAGGACGTCAAACCCTCAACTATGTCTGGAATAGAAGACTCACATACCCCAACCGTTGTGCGTCCTCGCCGTTTTAAACCGAGTTCGTACCAAGGTGTCAGGGCTCCAACTTCCTGAGAGAGACGCCCGTGCCATGACTCGTCATCACGCTTGCGTTGGAAGCTGACCGGGCAGGCAGGCGGTGGTGTATCGATATCAGGGAGGTCGATTGGATAGTCATCGAGAACGGGCCCCTGCTCAGCATCGAGTAATGCCAATGTGTGCTTGATGACCTTAGTTTGGAAGGCTGTATCAGAAGGCTTCCCAAGTGGTCTACCCAACGGAAAGCTGACCCAGAGAATACGGGGTGGCTTCATGGTCTCGGCAATTTCACGAAACAGGGCAATGCCCGTGGTCTGAATGCCCTCAGACTCAAGGTAATAGGAAATACCGCAGACAGTCCTCGAGCAGTTGGGACAGACAGGCACAATGAAGGCTGCATCAACACCGTCAGCCTTCAGTAGCTTTGCGAGACCTCGCACGTTGGCTTCGTAGACATCGGGCAACATACCGCCACCCATAAAACTGTAATTGACGTCGGCGAGACGACCAATGACTCCCTCTGACTCAAGCTCTTTGAATCGATCAACAGGGAACACCACGTTGATGTCTTCCTGAAAACCACTTCGGTCGTAGTTAACCGAGGCGTGGGTCATCAAGATGTCAGACGAAGCAAGGTCTCTCGGTAAGGCCCGGTAGCTCGAATCGGCAAATTCGAAGTTATTGTCCTCGCGAAAATTAAGCCCTGCGGTGGTGATGATCGCGATTTTCTTTTCCGAGAGAGGCTTACTGTTTACCACCCAGGGGAGTTCACCCAAGGGAGGCAGTAGCTTGCTCATCAGGTGATCGCGCTCGTACTCAGGTATGTCCGCTAGCTTTACCATAGTAATACAAGTCCCATGTTAAGCGTCCAAACCAAGCAGCAGTCGTCGTGTCTTCCGATGAAGGAAAGGCAGAATCATCAGCACGACACAGCCAAGCGTGATCTGCGCGATGAGCCACAGATCAAACTCGAGCACAGCGCCCCCGAGAACCGCATAGATACTCGCTCGAATGGGTGAGGCAACCATCATGGTCATTACAAACTTTGTAAACTGAAATCGCACGGCGCCCGCCACGATGGTCATCGGGCTCTGTGGTCCGAGCGGGTGCACTGTAATGAGGAAAAGCGCGGGCACCCCACTGCGCGACAAAATGCGTTGCAACCGCTCATTTTTGTCACCCAGTTGCTTCGTGACCCAGTCACTTCCCAGGTAATAGCCCAGTCCGTATTGAACGACACCCGAGAGCGTCAGCCCTACGCCTCCCCAAATGATGGCTTCAGTCAGCCCAAACGCTACACCACCAAGCGTGAGTACGACGTGTGTTGAGAGGCCGAGAAAAAGCCGAATCACCACGAGAACCACGTAGGCCAGAGGGCCCCACCAGCCGATGGAGTCAATCCAATCACGAAAATCATGAACCGAGTCGAGTGTCAGCTCGATACCAAAATAGTCTGCCAGTAGGCGGCCGACCATCAGTAGCGCTATCAATGCGCCAATAAAGGTAAAGAGTGGCAACCACCCTCTCATGAAAGACCTCGCAAAACACACCTCATAACTAGCGATTCCTCAAGCGGTGCGCGCTAATACCTGACAGCGGAGCAATAACCGCCGCTGTGAAGGGTCAATCGACGTTCGCTTGTGCAGACAGCGTCGATTATCCCAAATGATCACATCACCTGGCGTCCAGTTCTGCTCGACGACGAAACCGGCTGGAATCGCATAGGACCATAACTCATCGAGCAAAGCCTCACTTTCGTCTAACGGCAGACCGGGAATGTATGCCCACTCCCGACGCCCGAGATACAAACAAGCCTCGCCCGTCTCACTATGCTTTCGAATGATCGGATGAACGGCACCCGGTGCGTCTCGAGGATCATCAAACCGCTCGAAACCAGGTCTTAAGTTGCCAACACTGTCGTGCGCCGCATTGTGCTTTATCGACAAGCTGTCGATACGCCGGCGTAAGTCTTCGGGCAACGACGCCAGCGCCTCGCGCTGATCGGCAAAATAGGTATCGCCCCCATTTCTTGGAATCTCAACGCCCAGTAAGACACTAGCGGGGGGTGGCACCTCTACGTAGGTCATATCGGAATGCCAGGTTGCTTCCGCGTCACCCAGTCCGCCGATGGGTTTCCCGTCGACCTTGATATTCGAGATGGGCGTGACATAGAGATTGTCCAGCCGTGCCTTTTGCTCTTCGCTCATCCGCCCAGTGGGAATTTGCTCCAGTGGTCCAAACCGCTGGCTGAACGTCTGAAGCGAGTCCTTGTTCAACGTTTGACCTTTGAAGCGAAGCACGCCAAAGCTTAGCCATGCGCGGTAAATCCCCTCAAAGGTGTCATCTGCGAGATTCGCTAGGTCGACACCCGTGATGTCTGCACCGAAACCTTCGCCACCAGAAGCTTTGACACCAGAACCTCGGCAAATAGGAACTACGTTCATTGATCTCTGTCCTTTTTGTTATTCGCTATGTCGAACTAACGATTACGGTTATACGATGTACCGACACTTGTGGCCATCTCATTTTCGGCCAAGCTAAATAATATGGCATACGTTATGCCAAAATAAAAGAATGCTCGTTTAAGAAGGAACCACATCACTCATGAACATCGACGGAGCCTGCCACTGCGGCAACATCACCTGGAAAGCGGTTGCGAACCCCGACATGGTCGCCATCTGTTACTGCACCGACTGTCAGACTTTCGGTTCATCCGCATTTCAATATACCGCCCGAATCAAGCGCGATGACTTTGAAATCACTAGCGGGCAACTGAAAGAGTACGGAAAGCTCGCCGATAGCGGTAACGAGCGCTATTACAGTTTCTGTGGCGATTGTGGCTCGGGTGTTCATACCAGCAACATTGATGGCCGAGGCCTGTTATCAGTGCGACTCGGCGGTTGCCACCAGAAAGAGCTGTTACCGCCCAAGCTACAGATTTGGTGTTGCTCCGCACCCACTTGGGTGTCTGTGGAGAGCGATATCAAACTCGATAAGCAAGGTTAGTAACGAATGCTGGATCGGTTACCGACCTGCATATCCTAACTGCCGCCAGGCCTCAAAAACCGCAACAGCAACGGCGTTCGATAGGTTGAGACTTCGGCTGCCCGGTAGCATGGGTAAACGAACAATATGACTAGGGTCAAAGAGTGCGAGCAACTCGGGTGACAGGCCTTTGGTTTCGGAGCCAAAGACCAGTGAGTCTCCCGGCTGGTATGTGAGATCGGAGTGAGCCACCTCACCGCAGGTCTCTACAGCAATCAGTCGCCGCTCCGTGTGCGCATCAACATATGTCGGCAACGAGTCCCAGGTTTGGACATTGGCAAACTCGTGGTAATCGAGCCCCGCGCGGCGCAGTCGCTTATCGTCCATCTCAAATCCAAGTGGTTCTATAACGTGAAGCGACGCCCCCGTATTAGCGCACAGGCGAATGATGTTCCCCGTATTTGGGGGAATCTCGGGTTGGCACAGAACAATATGTATCTCGGACATAACTCGACGCTAAAGGAAACCATGATTTGGGGGCAAGCTATCCGTCGATGCTACAACAGGACTACAAAGCTCGTAAGTAACCATCCGCGATCGGGCGCTCCCTGAGGTAAAGTTTTACCTCTAACCCACCCATAAGGACCCGGTTTATGCGCACGATTGTAATAACGGGGAGTTCATCAGGCATTGGTCTGGCCTGTAAACGTCAGTTCGAGTCTGAAGGTCATCGAGTCATCGGTGTCGATATTAAAAACGCAGAGGTCATAGCGGATCTATCCTCTGCTGCCGGTCGCCAAGCCGCCATTGAAACCATTCTTACGCTAGCAACCGAAGGTATCGACTCACTCGTTCTGTCCGCTGGCCTCAGTGGCGTTACCGAACCAGTCGATACAACCTTGGCCGTTAATTACTTTGGAAGCTCAGAACTGATGGAGGGCCTTCATGGCGCCATGGCGGGACGAAAGAACCCCTGCATTGTCTGCTTAGTCTCCACCTCGTGCCGCTTTGTCGCCAACGACGATCCACTGATCGAAAAACTCCTCGAAGGTGATGAAGAGGAGTGCATGGCACTTATTCGGGAAAAGGGGCATGGATCAGCCTATCCCTATTCAAAGCACGCGCTAGCCCGCCTCGTCCGCATCAAAGCATCAGAATGGGCGAGTAAAGGCATTCGCGTCACTGCCTGTGTGCCGGGTATGACCATGACACCCATGGTCGAGTCACTGATGGAGGATGACAGCGTTCGCGAAATTATGGAGGCCATGCAAGCACCCCTTGGCAGAAAAGGCACGGCGGAGGAAATGGCTGGCGTCATCGGGTTCCTGTGCAGCGACGCTGCCTCGTTCATATCGGGAACCATGATTTGGGTCGACGGTGCTCAGGATGCCCGGGACAACCCCGGTATTTACTAGGCGGATTCAACTACAAGACAGCGGACTAACCCGCGGAGACGCGCACCAAACGATCAACAGATTGAGCCAGCGTAGCGGCTGCGACGTCCGCTTTTTCAGACATAAGATCAAGCGAAAACACTTCAAGATTAACGGGAACATCAACGCCCACATCACACAGTGCAGTCAGCGCCTCGGCCACAAGCCCTTGCCCCTCGCCGGGCAGCATTCGGCCCATCGCCGTCTCCTCCATGAGGTTTGGCCATGGAGCAGCAGCAAGATCGCTGACCTGCAGCGCTGCAATCATTTTGGGGTCTAAGCTGCGTAACTGTTCCAAGGTGCCCACACCTCGGAAGTGGTGCCACAAATCGATATTCACACCCAGGTTTGACGACCCTACTTGCGATACGAGATGCAGTGCCGTTGGTAAATCTTTAATGGGCGAGAACGACATGAACTCGACCGATACGTTGAGACCCGAGGATTGTGCCCGGTCGCAGACGGCGCCGAGCCTTTCAATGCGCTCAAGATCGCTCATCCCCGTGTCCTGATACTCGATGATGTTCAGGGTCGTTGCACCGAAAACGTCAGCCATACGGTAGAAATAATCCTCGTCGAAACGATAGAAAGCAGCCGCCATATCATCTGGAGCCAGCTCCAAATCAAGCCACGACATCAACGGATCGATCTCCGTAACGCGCACATCATGGTCGTGCAGTAATGCTTTGATATCACGCTCGGATAGCCCGCCATCCAGAGTCGCCTGATAGAGTGTTGGCCAAACGGAAATAGATCCGAATCCGTTTTTCCCAGCAGATTCAATCAACGTTTTGAGGTCAGCCTGAACAAGACTTCCGCAGCAGAGTCCAAAGCAATCGCGCGGGTACATCAGTCGGCAAATTGCATAGCAAACAGAGTCACCAAACCCTCGGCCATCCCGGCAAGTCCCGCTTGCATATCGGTCGCCACGCCTGAAGGTGCGCGCGCCGTCATAGACCAGGTTATTGATGAGCCTGCATCCGCCGTCTGAACTTGGGCTGTCGCCGCGTAATGTTTAAACCCGTGTAACGAATCGTTATCCACAACGTAGGTAATGGACATCGCGTCGTCACTTAAAGCGACGAGGCGTTCAACAATCGGCGCGTCGCTTCCCGGCATCGCGATCGTCCGAATCATGCCCACACCCTGACCATCCACCTCAACGTCCCCCAAACCAGCAGCGGCTGCCCACGACAGATCGCCAAAATCCTTTACTTTCTGCCAAACCAGATTCGCATCCCGCTCTATCGACGTCGAGAACGATGCGGCGATTTGTTGATCACTCATTATTATTGGTCTCCGTCTCTAAATCTTTTATGCAAAATCCGAGTGACCACCAGCGCTGTGAACATCCGTAGACCAAACGCCCTCGGGTGCCGTGCTGCATATCGAGAATGCGCAGGATTCCCTCACTCGGTGCCATTCCCAAGGTCTCCTTTTCCTGCAAGTCCTCAAGCGGCCGTGGGTAGGAGGCCCAATCTTTCGGGGGTCGCCACCCGGGCGGGGGAATCAACTCGGATCGTGTGCCGCTGATCGGGTACAACGCCCGCCAGTCATGAATGGCCTGACTCATTCGAGTCACAACCTCGGGGTGTGTCGACGCGAGGTTGTTGTACTCATTGGGATCTTCGTTGATCCGAAACAAATAGTTGGTCACTGTGGTGGAGAGTTGGTCCTGCTCCATTTCCTGTACCAGCTTCCATTCATCGTCGAATGCAGTGAGTTTAAAGCTACCGTAAATGGGAATTTCTGACGCGAACATCACCATGCCATCACGCTGATGCTTCGCACCGTCCTTAATGGATGGCCAGAGGCTACTGCCATCAAAATCAAACGTATTTAATGGTTCAATGCCCGCCGCATCTGCCAGGGTTGGAAACACGTCCATGACGGTCATGACCTGATCAAATGTCTGGCCCTGCTTCAGTGCCTCGGGCCAACGCATCAATGAAACAACGCGTATTCCGCCCTCAAAGGTTTCGCCCTTGCCACCACGCAACGGCGAGTTATCGGCGCCTCCGTAAGAGTAAGCCGCGCCGCCGTTATCGCTGAAAAATAGAACAATCGTATTATCAGACAGACCCTCGTCTTCTAGCGTAGCAAGTACCCGTCCAATGGCTTGATCCATCGCATCCACAACCGCCGCATACATAGGACGTGCACTTTCCTGCAAGGTGATTTTAGAAATACGTCGCGTGGAATCGGTTTGATTGGAACGTGCCGGCGCAAGATCGGTATCGATATCCTTGTACTTTTCTTGGAGTTCCTCAGGCGCATCGAGCGGCGTATGCGGCGCAATGAAAGGCATGTAAACGAAAAAAGGCTTCTCCTCGTCGCGCTCGCGAATGTACCTACTGACCTCATCGGCTAACAGGTAGGTTTCGTAGCCCTCATCGTCGATCGAGACGCCGTTCTCCTGAAAGTCTTTTCCTCCGACGTTAGCAAACGGCGGATAAAAGCCCACTTCCGTATGCAGGTGACCATAAAAATGCTCGAAGCCGCGCTGGTTGGGGTGATAGGTCATCTGCGCATGCCCTAAGTGCCACTTACCGACCATGGCTGTCTGGTAACCGGCGGCTTGAAAGGACTGCGGCATAAAGTGCTCAGCCGGATTAACACCGATATTGTCCCAAGGAAGGATGACACCGTACGCGATCCCCAACCGCATGGGATCACGCCCCGTCATCAGTGCTGCGCGCGTGGGTGAACAAATGGGCGTGGTGTAAAAACGATTTAACCGCACCCCTTCCGCTGCCAGCTGGTCTAAGGACGGGGTAGCGATATTGCCTCCGTGATAGCCCACGTCGGCCCAGCCCAGATCGTCTGCAACCATGATGATGATGTTGGGTTTTTCGCTTGCGTTGGCAGCCGGTAGGAGTAGAGCCGCAAGCAAACCGGCACAGAAAAGTACGGCCGAAAAGGCTGGATGGTTAATGTGTCTCATACGCTATGTTCTTATTAGATGACGTTTGTTAATTCGCTGTTCGTAAATAAGCGTCGCCCACAAAAAAAAATCTTACAAGACAGGTAGCGGGCGCTGAGTCACCTGTGTGGACTATATCGACCGAATTGATGGCTCGGCGCTGCAGGTTCATGATGCGTCTACGGCGAAACCACACCCGCTTGGGCAAGACAGTTATGAATCGGACCGACTTTAGTCTACGACCATTGCTTCCAGAGACATTTGGACCCATTCAACAAGTCGCTTACGTGGTGGAGGATCTCAATGAGGCCGTACGGTATTGGCGTCAGAATGAAGCCGTATCGCCGTTTTTAATCTGTAACGATATCTCGCCGTTCACCAGAGGAAGCTATCGAGGCTCCGACTGCAGCGATACGACCATACACGTCGCATTTGCCTACATCGACGGGATGCAATTAGAGCTCATTGAAGTCTCTTCTGACGCACCATCCATTTATCATGAGGCACTCCAAACCACGGGAGATCGCGTACATCACTATGCAGTGCACACACGAGAATTTGCTAAGACATTCCGTTGGGCACTGGATAATGGTTACACCGTGGTTCTGGATTCGGGTATCGATGGCCTGGCGCGCATGAGCTATCTGGCCCACGAGCGCTGTGACTTCATCATCGAACTCATCGAGCTGAATCCGCTGACACAGCCCTACTTCGATGGTATTGAATCACGCTGGAAGCAACTCGAATCAAACGCAGACGACACGCACTTCAACGTCATGACGTTGACGCGAAAAAGCGCCGTGTTCAGGGCTATTCTGGGCTTCTTGGCAAATTCACTTCTGGGCCGCATCGACCGCACTCGTGCATGAGCTGCCAGGCGATGTTAATCCTATCGGGCGGAGGGGTTGAGTCGAACTCGGGCCCACGGCGTGCCGTAATGCACTCGGCCATCCTCATCAATCGCTGTTCCAGAAAAGAGATTGTTAAAGCGCTGCCCCCCAATCACATAGTGAAACTGTGAGGCACCATCATCCCAGTCAAGTGCTTCCAGCGTGAACCGGTTATCTCGAGCACCGATAAAGTAGACGTTATTGGACGCGGCACTGACGATGGGTACGCTGCTCGGCGAACTCATGTCCTGTCTCACCCACGAATACTCCAGTGTTTGCACGTCCGGGTTCCACGAAAATTTCTGCACCCCATAGGGCTGATGCTCAGGGTTACTCCCCAAGTACCCGACAAGTAAGCCTTGGGCGCGCTCTGGCAAGTACCAGGGAATATTGCGTGGCGTGTTGTTCACCACCATGGCACCGTATCCAAATACCACCACCGATTGCTCAGACTGAATGGACGTCAGTGCGTTGTCTCCCATGGTGACGGGCAGCATGCCGGCAATGCGGTTGCTGGGAGCCCCGGGCGGCGCCTCCCAGCCCTCAGGAATGCCATCACGCCAGAACAGTACGACGTTCATCTGTGGCTCACCATCGGTGATCACCACAAACTTATCTTCCTCGCCAAACCCCATGAGAGATGGGGTGGCGCCAGTACCGTGACCCCAGCCATTGAGGTATTCAGCTGTCCATGCACCGTCAGCCTCATCGGTACTCAGACCGTTTCCCGTCCAAACGATCTTGTGCATGTGTTGCTGTGATGCAATGTAGATGCCCCCGTCTTCATCGATGGCAAACGCGTTACGAATCCAGCCGTAACCTGTGGGTTTGGTCGCTTTGTCCTCCGCCCCATCGCTGTGCTTGATGCGAACAAAGTAATGGCGAGTCAGATCCCGATTAACCGCGACAATGTAACCGTGCTCGGTCGCGGCGATAAGCCAGCCGTCATACGTCATGCTCAGACCCATGACTGGACCCGTGACCTGCTCAGGAAATTGGAACTCCGCTTTCTTGATAATCCGCGAGCGCGAGTCAGCTGGATCCTCGTCGCCATAAACAGTAATCACGCCCGTCTTACTGCCAATATAGTAGTTGTGGTCCTTGTCGAGGACGGTATAAAGATTCGCTAAATCGCGAAGCTTGCTGGCCTCGCGAAAGCCTCTAACTAAGGCAAAAAATCCGGAGTTACTCTCTTCAAATCCAGCAATAGAACGCTCAGCGCGGTCGGAGTCGTAATACTCGGTGCCGGGAAACCGATACTCGTCGATAAGTTCATACGTGTCGTAATCAACCTTGACGATTCGGTCGATTCCGTTTCCCCAGAACACGCGATGGCCATCGGCATAGACGCCCGAGATAACCTGCCCGAAGTGAGCGGGGCCTGTATGCAAATATTGGCGCTCATCCCCCACCAACACGCGGGTCGGACCCTCAGGTCCGGCTTGAGGTACCGCATCCTGTTGGGCAGGGTCGTTGTGTGCCATCGCATTGTGACTATCCGCAAGAAAGCCGTTCTTCGCGGGTAGGTTACCCGCCAGCGCGGCTCCATTGGCGAGCACAAGACTCAGTAGAATTGCGACTCTCTTCATGCATTTTTTCCTTACAATTGAGGGGGTCGATCACACTCGCCCCATGAGTCAATTAGGGGGTCGTATCATTCAATGGGCACCGTACCCCCCCAGGGGCATCGATGAGGGTCGCGCATCGATTGCAGTGGATACACCCGTTTTTGTAGTGACTATCGCGCATCGCATTAAGAACATAGTTGGGGTCCTTTATCAGCGGGCGCGCTAACTGAACGAAGTCGAACCCCTCAGATAGAACTCGATGGATACTCGACACTTCCGTACACCCACCGATGTAGATCATCTGACAATTCACCCGCTCGCGAACACGAAGCGCGTCATCCAAAAAGAACAGTTCCTGGTAGGGATAATGCTTGAACAAGCTGTTGGAAATTAGTCTGAGACCCGCCTTCATAAACGGATTCGACTGCTGCTCTATTAACCCGGTGGCCATACTCTCGCCGCGAAAGTACACCATGGGGTTGAAGGAACTGGTCCCACCCGAACAGATCAGCGCATCAATCCCACCCTTATCGAGCAGACTCGCCACCTCAATTGCCTCCGGCAATGCGATGCCACCCTTGACGCCATCGGTCATATTGATTTTTCCGATCACGGGAACACCGTCACCTGCCGCCGACTTGACGGCCTCCAACACTCGGAGCGGAAGTCGCATCCGATTGGCCAGCACGCCGCCATACTCATCGGTGCGCTTATTCGTTTTCGGGCTAATAAACTGGCTCAGGCCATAACCATGGCCAAAATGAATTTCAATGGCGTCGAAACCCACATCAACCATGAACGTTGCTGCTCGACGATAACTGTCAACCAGCCGGTCAATGTCGGAGACCGTCATGGCACTCGCGATCGGCGTTCCGGCGCCCATCCCCAACATATTGAACGCTCTGGACGGGCCCTTGAGCGCTTGGTGTCGAACCGCTCTAGATAACTTTGAAAAATTACCGCAATGGGTCATCTGACCCGATACCTTGACGCCCGGGGAATCCGATTTGAGCTGTGTGACAATCATGGTGAGCGGGTCTCTAACCTCCTCACGCAACCACATCATTTGGTCATTGATACGACCATCGGCCTCCGTGGTGCAGTACCCGATGGTGGTCATCGCAACCCCCCCCATGACCACATCACGGTGAAACTGGTAGAGCGCATCGCCGGGAAGCCCGTCCGGCGTTTTACCCTCGTAGGTCGCCGCTTTTATGATCCGGTTTTTCAGTGAGAGTGAGCCCAGGGTTGCCGGGCCGAAGGCCCGCTGCCCGCTCTGTGACGGAGCGTTGGAAGGGCCGGTCGTCGCTGTCTGACTTGCCATAAGCGCCTGTGTGTTGCTATTTTTATTTTAAGCGTTAGACGCTAAACCACGAAGGTCGTAAGTGACAAGTTGGCCCATAGTTCATTTAGCCGAGCTACAGCAGATGGCTGAAGTGACAGGGCACCCCCGTCCTCCCAATTCTGGCCCCGGTAAACGAGTGAAGGGATCTAGCCGGGCGGATTTTGCTCGAATGCAGGCACTGCAGGGTTCAACTCAACCCAGTCCTGTTTGGTACTTGACCAGCAATGAAACATGGCGACAAAGCCGTCGGTATCATCCAACGTGCCGGTCTTGAGGTAGGCCATATCCGGCTGACCGGGAATTGCCGAGTAAATAGGCGAGCCGCAGGTGCCACAAAAGTAACGACTGACCGTGTTGCCGGTATCCGTTTCGCTGTCTTCGTAGAGCGCCAGATCTCCCGTGAATTCGATATCAGTCTTTTGAAAGGCCGCGAGGGTTGAGAACGCCGATCCCGCCTGCTTCTGACAGTTTTTGCAATGACAGACGCCTGTCATCATCGGCTCAGACTTGGTTTCGTAACGTATCTGCCCGCACAAGCATCCACCGGTTGCCGCCATGACGTTCCCTCGCTTATTTTTCCTTCAGTCCCAGCAAGAGATCAAAACAGACCGACAATCTGTCCGTCAACCACATCAATACTCTGACTCGCAGGCACCTTAGGCAGTCCTGGCATGGTCATGACGTCGCCACAAATGACCACAACAAAGCCTGCACCAACGGATAGGCGCACCTCACGAATATCCATCGCGTGGCCCGACGGCGCACCCTTTAATGCAGGGTCGGTCGAGAATGAGTACTGGGTTTTAGCAATACAAATCGGCAGATGACTGTAGCCCTCATCAGCCAGTTCCTTAAGTCGCGTTCTGACCTTGGCATTGGCGGTCACCTCTGATGCGCCGTAGATCTTGGTTGCCACAGCCTCGACCTTCTCGAACAAGGTAGCTGAATCTGGATAGACAAATGACTGATGGGGGGTATTGGCAGGTGTCTCATCTGCATCGCATAAAGAGACGACCATCTCAGCAAGTTCTGTCGCACCCGCACCGCCATTTGCCCAGTGACTCGACAACGCCACCTGAATGCCGCGGACTCGGCAGTGTTCGACAATGAGATCAATCTCAGCCTGAGTGTCTGCAATGAACTGGTTAATCGAGACCACCGCAGGGACGCCGTAGTGATCACGGATATTCGTGATGTGACGATCGAGGTTAGTCAGACCCTTCTCGAGGGCCTCAAGGTTCTCCTCTGACAGGTTCTCTCGAGCGACACCGCCGTGGAACTTCAGTGCGCGAATCGTGGCCACGAGCACCGCTGCCGACGGGCGAATACCAGCCGAGCGGCACTTGATATCAATAAACTTCTCCGCACCCAGGTCGGCGCCAAAGCCTGCCTCGGTAACCACATAGTCAGCCAGTCGAAGACCCGCTGTTGTTGCGATCACGCTGTTACAGCCGTGCGCAATATTGGCGAAGGGGCCGCCGTGGACAAAGGCAGGCGTGCCCTCAAGGGTTTGCACAAGGTTGGGCGCCAACGCGTCCTTCAATACTGCCGTCAACGCACCTTCAGCCTTGAGGTCAGCTGCCGTCACCGGCTGACGATCGCGGGTGTAAGCAACGACGATGCGACCCAAACGTGCTTTTAGGTCATCAAGATCGGTTGCCAGACAGAAAATCGCCATGATTTCGGAAGCGACGACGATGTCAAAACCGTCCTGGCGCGGATAGCCATTGCCGGGGCCACCCAGTGCAACGGTGATATCTCGCAGCGCGCGATCATTCATATCCAGAACACGCTTCCAGGTGATGCGACGCACGTCGATATCGAGTTCATTACCGTGATGAACGTGGTTATCAATAAGCGCTGCCAGCAGGTTGTTGGCAACGCCGATGGCATGCAAATCACCATTAAAGTGAAGGTTAATGTCCTCCATGGGAATGACCTGCGCGTAACCGCCACCCGCCGCACCGCCTTTCATACCAAAGACCGGACCTAACGATGGCTCACGAAGGCAAATAACCGCGTCCTTACCAATTTTCTTCAATGCATCACCTAGACCAACGGTCGTGGTGGTCTTACCTTCACCCGCGGGTGTTGGGCTAATGGCGGTCACCAGAACCATGCGCGCACTGTCGCGAACGGGTTGTTGCAGTAACCAGTCCAAATTCACCTTGCCTTTAATGCGGCCAAAGGGCTCGAGCGCTTCCTCTGGAATACTGAGTTGATCCGCAATCTGAGAGATTGGGCGCGGCGTCGCAGCCTGTGCGATTTCGATATCTGATGCCATGGTGTGGGTCCCCGAGTGAGGCGTTTGAGTTTGTTTTATCTGGCCTCCACTTCGCCGCCAAACTAAAGACAAAAACGAGCCTGAGCAAGAGTGTTACATCAAAAATTTAAGTGAAAAGTTGGCCTCAAAGCGCGAGTAATCTCTGCCGTGTTTCAGCTTCATCTAAAACACCTCTCAGTTGCCTGCGATTGTGCTACCGTCAGGTGCGTCCGCTTACAAAAAATTCAAAGCAAATGACGGAACGAGCAGCAACACAATGGCAGAACTGGTCGAGGTCACTACCTGCCTCACCAGCTCCTGTGCTGACCCCAACATCTGTTCAGGAGCTATCGGCCTTGATGCGATCCCACAGCCGTGGCGTCAGACCCGTGGGGTCCGGTCACAGCTGGATGCCGCTGGTGCCGACGAAGCACGCCATCGTTAAGCTCGACCACTTTTCGAGTGTGGGTGAGATCGATCCTCTGACACATCAGGCGTGGTTAGGCGCCGGCGCCAAACTGCATGATCTGTCACCCCAACTCTCAGAGCGCGGCTACGCCTTCAGGAATCTGGGCGATATCGACGTGCAAACGTTAGCTGGCGCCACAAGCACAGGTACGCACGGCACAGGCAAAGAGCTACAAGGGCTCGCGGCTGAGATCCAGGCACTGAAACTCGTGACAGGTTCGGGTGAACTGTTAGAAATAAGCGCGCATGAGAACTCCGAGTGGTTAGATGGCGCCCGCGTTGCACTCGGCGCACTGGGTGTTATCACCGAGATTAAAATGCAGCTCGTAGAGCGCTTTAAGCTGCATCGACAGGTATGGCCTGCCTCAAACAAGCACACCCTGGAAAACGCAGAGCGCTATTGGGACGAGAACCGCAACTTCGAGTTCTTTTATATCCCCTTTTCCGATACCAGCTTATTGCTCACGCACAACGTCAGCACGGAGCCATCAACGCCCGCCAATCATGACACCAGCACATCAGCCATGATGCAGCTAAAGAGCCTTAGGGATTCCCTCAAATGGTTCACACCGCTCAGGCGGTGGCTTCTTAAACGCGCTATCGCTAATGAGCCAACGGAGAATGTCATTGGCGAGAGCTGGGATTTGCTGGCCAGCGAACGGAACGTTCGTTTCAACGAAATGGAGTATCACCTGCCGGTGGAGCGAGGACTCGAAGCACTCGAGGAAGTGCGGCACTACATTGAAACCAAGCGTCCCGATGTGTTCTTCCCCTTCGAAGCGCGGCAGACCAAGAGCGATAGCGCGTGGCTATCGCCATTCAATGGCGGCAACCGGATTTCGGTAGCCGTTCACTGTTATCACAAGGATGCCTACGACTTCCTGTTCACCGATGTCGAGCCCATCTTTCAGAAGTACGGCGGCAGACCTCACTGGGGTAAGCTCAACAGCATGACGGCAGCGCAGGCACGCGCGTGGTATCCGGACTTCGAAAACTTTGCTGCGTTGCGCCGTGAGTTAGACCCGGATGGCCGTCTACTGAACGGCTACCTCTCGGACCTATTTGAGGTCTGACATGAACCCACTGTCCGCCAGCTACTTTCAACAACTGCAACAGGCGCTTGCTAACGCAGGGCTCGCAGAACCGGTATTGGTCATCGACCGTGATCGGCTGGACACCAATATCGCTGCGTTAAAAGCCATGCTGCCTGAGGGTATGGCCTACCGTATTGTTGCCAAGTCCCTGCCCTGTGCTGAACTACTGGAATACATTGCAGCCCACACTGAGACCCATCGGCTCATGAGCTTCAATACCAACATGGTCATGCAACTCCTTGCGCTGATGCCGGAAGCCAATCAGTTGCTCGGCAAGCCGATTCCCGTGCGAGCACTGAGGCGAACACTCGATGAGGCCAGTACCCAAACGCGTAGCCAGCTACAACATCAGGTTCAATGGCTGATCGATACGCCAGCGCGGTTGGTCGAGTACGCCGAGCTCGCCATGTCAGCGGATATCCAGTTACAGATCAACCTCGAGATCGACGTTGGCCTTCACCGCGGTGGGTTGGAGCCAGGAGCTGATCTCGAAGCGTCACTGAAAACCATTCATCAGAGTAACAACCTGACCCTCGCCGGTCTGATGGGCTACGAGCCACACCTGACTAAGCTGCCCAATATTGCTGGCTGGCCCAAACGCGCCAAGCAGGGCGCAGCCGATCAGTTTCAACAGGCTTTAAAGCACACCGCGGCGATTTTTGGTCAAGAACACGTTACGAACATGGTAAGAAATATGGCAGGTAGCCCGACGTTTGGGCTCTACTCCGATACGTTGCTGGCCAACGAGATTGCCGCCGGATCAGCGCTCGTCAAGCCCAGCGATTTCGATTTACCCATACTCAAGGCATTTTTACCGGCGAGCTTCATCGCCACACCCGCCATCAAGGTGAGTCAAGGCGTTCGTTTGCCCGGCCTTGAATACGCCAATCGAGCACTCGGCAAACCGCAGTCGGGAAAGACCGTATTTCTGCACGGTGGCTACTGGAAAGCGGACCCGGTCTACCCCGGCGGTCTTAAAAACAGCAGTCTCTTTGGTCGCTCAAGTAACCAGGAAATGCTGGTCGCCCCCAAAAACGCATCGATCAAAGTCGATGATTTCGTGTTCTTGCGCCCAACACAGAGCGAGGCCGTCTTCCTGCAGTTCCCGAAGATCGCTGTTTTCTCAGGCGGTCAGATCAAAGACCTATGGGCACCGTTACCCGTCACCGCCTAAGCATTGACTGACCGGCTTACAGAACGGTTGTCGGAATCTCCATAAACACCGATGCACCCGGTCCAAGCGGCAAATCCAACACAACCCAGGCAATGGTCATCGCAAGACCCGACACCAATAGGCCAATCGAATACGGCAACATGGTGGCTGCTAGGCTCCCCAGACCAAAGTTACTCTGCCAGCGCTGGCAGAAAATAAGGATGAGCGGGAAGTACACCATAAGCGGTGTAATGATGTTGGTGGCGCCATCGCCGACACGATAGGCCGCGGTTGCCATCTCGGGTGTAATACCAAGCAACATCAACATCGGCACCATTACCGGTGCGATGAGCGCCCACTTGGCACTGGCAGAACCCACAAACAGATTGAGTAGCGACGAAACCAGAATGATGGACGTTAGCAGTGCCCACGCTGGCATGTTGGTCGAGCTCAGAAAATCAGCACCATGGACCGCCAAAATGAGGCCCAAATTGGACCATGAAAACATGGCCACAAAGTGCGCCGCGGCAAACGCCAGCACCAGATAGTAAGCCAGGTCTTCCATCGCCCCCGTCATCATTTTCACCAGATCGCGGTGGTCGCTGATGGTTCCTGCGCCTTTTCCGTAGGCCCAACCCGCGAGCAGAAAGAGAATAAAGAACGCAGCAACCAGGCTTTTATAAAACGGTGCCATTTGCGCCTCGGCAGAAGCCGCCTCATCAATCAAGGGCGTTCCGGGACCAATGGTAAACAAGGTCCATAAGCCGATCACAAAGAGTACGGCCCAACCCGCATAGCGGAGTCCTTTTCGCTCATCATCTGTGAGCTCACGATCACTTTCATCCTCTGCACTCGCTGCCGCGGCGAGGCTTGGGTCAAAGGTACCCAAACGGGGCTCAATGATCTTATCCGTGACGTACCAGATGACCGGTAGGAACACGAAGGTCATTCCTGCGATAAAGAACCAGTTACCCGCAATGTTTGCTGTGAAGTCACCGAAGACCGTCTCAACACTCGCCTCGGTGATACCAAACAGTAAGGCGTCGAGCTGACCCGGGAGTAGATTCGCCGAGAAACCACCCGACACACCCGCAAAGGCGGCCGCAATCCCAGCGATAGGGTGTCGACCTGCGGCGTGAAAGATAATTCCCGCCAGCGGAATGAGAACCACGTAGGCGGCATCAGCGGCGAGATTACCCAGCATGCCAACCAGCACAACCGTCGGGGTTAAAAGCGCGTTGGGCACGTCGCGAACGCCGGCTCGCATGGCCGTACCAAACAGACCCACACGCTCGGCAACACCAGCACCTAACATCACCACCAGCACATAACCCAGGGGATGGAAGTGCGTGAAGGTCTTGGGCATATCCACCCAGAGTTTGGCGATATTCTCTGCGGACAGAAGGCTCGTGGCGGAAATGATTTGATTGGTTCCCGTTGCGGGATCAATTTTTGTCGGATGTGCGGCCGAAACACCCGTCATTGCCGCCAATACCGAGATGGCAACCAGACCGAGAATCAGCCAGAAAAATAAAAAGACAGGATCTGGCAGTTTGTTGCCGCTGCGCTCAATCCAACCTAAAAATCCACCCATGCCCGGCTGGGCATCGCTCGTCGACGTATTCATGGTGTGCTCCCCAGTCGCTAAGTCGAGTGACTCAACGCGCCATGGTTTGTTTGATCTCCACAGGCAGTGTACCTGCGTCGCTTTTCATTACCAGCGGCGCAATCCACACACCTATGTGAGTCGCCTTTTGTTGACGGCTGCCCTTCATGTCTGTTGTTGATGGCATTTATTGATAGCTCTAATTAACAGCTCTTATTGATAGCTTTTACTGATAGCTCTCATTGATAACCCTCTGCCAACCTCGTGACATATCCCGCCTCCTGTAACCAGCGCGCAACAGCCATCGTCGTGCGATCAGCATACTCGGGACCCACAATCTGAAGACCAAAAGGCAACCCATTGCTATGACGGCCCACGGGAACCGCCGTCGAGGGTAGATTACATAGCGTTGCTACGCCCGCCCAAACCACATTATCGAAATACGGTCGCGCCTCACCATTCACCCAGATCTTCCGTTGACCGAAGGGCGTCTCCTGATCATGGGGCATAGCAGTGGTTGGTGTGACAGGGCAAATAAGGACATCATAGTCGCTGAAAAAGGCACGCCACTGCTCTGCCAAATGCGCTCGGATCTCATTCCAAAGGAACCACTCTCGATGCGCCAAGACTGAGCCGCGGGCCTGCAACGCAGTTTGAGATTTATCGTCCGTCGGGCTGGCGGCGGCAATCCGCTCCATCGTGGCAATCTCGTCAGGGCCAAAGCCTGCCGCAATGATAGGAGAGAGGTTCATCAAATAAGTTTCATGGTGCTCGGCCAACGAAAAGGCGGGCTTAGCCTCTTCAACCTGCGCCCCCATCGCTTCGAGTGACCTCGCCGCCTGTTCAATGCCTGCCAGAATTTCCGAATCCACAGGACAGAAATCATCACCCAACCATAGCCCTACCCGTAGCTGCTTTGGCGAATCGACCCCGGATGAAGGCAACTCTAGTCGCAAGCCCGAGCCTGGTTTCTCGTCCAGGCCCACGGTGACATCGAAGGCCAATTCGAGGTCATCGACAGACCTCGCTAAAGGCCCCATAACACTCAGCTCCCCGGTTGTTTTGGCACCGTGCACCGGTGGTACATGTCCCCGCTGAGGAACAATGTCGAAGGTCGGCTTGTGACCGAACAACCCACAAAAATGTGAGGGGGTTCTGATGGATCCACCGATATCACTGCCGAACTCGAGCGGTGTCATACCCGCGGCCAGCGCCGCCGCCGCACCGCCAGAGGATCCTCCCGGTGTGTGGGCAAGGTTATGCGGGTTATTCGTCGTGCCGTGAATATCGTTATAGGTCTGCAGATCCGCGCAGTGAAGCGGCGTATTCGTCTTACCAAGGATGATAGCGCCCGCCGCTCGCAATCGCTGAACCACAACGGCATCCGTATCCGAGACTCGCCCTTTGAAAGGAAGATGCCCGACCTCACAGGTCAGACCGGTCACCTCGTACGCATCTTTGATCGTCATCGGCAATCCATGAAGCGCACCCAAAGGCTCCCCGCGTCGCACCTTCTCATCCGCCTGTCGAGCCTCGTCGAGTGCAGCCTCAAATCGCTCTGCAATCACTGCATTGATCGCCGGGTTGTGCTTCTCAATTCGATCTATATAGAACTGTGTTACCTCAACGGATGAAAGCTCTCCCATCCACATACGCATAGCGAGTTCTTTAGCGCTGGCATTCAACATGATCTCTTGCTCCTAGCCATTGTTTTTATTGGACGCTTGGGGCCATGCGTTTTACCTTAACCCAACAGGTCATGACTGAATACGTCCGACTGGGGCAGGAGCTCGTCATATGAAAACAATAATCAAGCTTGTCGTTCGCGTTTTAATTATCGCTGTCGTTGTGGCAGCACTTTACGCGGTGAACCTTTTCCTAAAACCGGTCAGTAAGATGAAGGCGTCACTCGCACAATCATCGATTGCCGCGCCCATTAACGTGGACGGAGAGGCTTTTCGCGACTTAAACCGCAACGGCTCTCTTGACCCGTACGAAGACTACCGCGTCGCAACGACCGATCGGGTGGAGGATCTCCTGAGCCAAATGACCCTCGAAGAGAAAGTCGGTCAAATGTTCCACCCGCCCGTGCTGATTGAGCCAGACCCCCTCTTCCGCGTTTTTCTAGAAGCCATGAATGCGGGCACGTCCATTGAAGAACTGATTAGTCGAAAGTCACTGACACACTTTAATTTTTATGGCGGGGCGAGCCCTGAAAAAATCGCCAAGCGACTCAACGAATTGCAGCAAATTGCTGAACGGACACGGCTCGGTATTCCACTCTCTATCAGTAGTGACCCGGTTCATGAAGTCCCCAGGGGCGGCGGTATCGCTTCCTTCACATTGGGCGGAGTCTCGAAATGGCCATCGCAGCTAGGTTTTGCTGCCGGCCGCGACGCCAGCGTGCTCGAAGCCTTTGGAAAAATAGCCGCCGCTGAGTATCGCGCGATGGGCTTCACCACAGCGCTCCACCCCATGAGCGACATGGCAACCGAGCCACGATGGGCAAGAAATTTCGGCACCTTCGGCTCAAATGCGGAACTGTCAGCCGAAATGACTGTTGCTTACATGAAGGGGTTTCAAGGTGAAGGTCTCAGCGACCGGAGCGTCATGACCATGGTCAAGCACTTCCCGGGCGGCGGACCCCAGTTGGATGGTCTAGACCCTCACCTTAAATCGGGCGAAAGCCAGGTGTACCCGGGCGATCACTTCGATTATCACCTCGCGCCCTTCATTGCTGCCATTGAGAACGACATGCGTGTTGTGATGCCCTACTACGGCATCCCAACGGGTCAAACCGATGAGGATGTCGCAATGGCCTATAACCGCTACATCTTGACCGACCTTCTCCGTGATCAATTGGGCTTCGAAGGTGTTATCTGTACCGACTGGGGTGTGGTTACGGGCCGTATATGGGGGGTTGAGCCACTCACCGTCGAGGAACGCTACCTGAAATCAATTGAAGCTGGGGTTGACCAGTACGGTGGTGAAAGTGATCCCGAGTATATTGTCGACCTCGTCAACCAAGGTGCGATCAGTGAGGCGCGTATCGATGAGTCGGTCCGTCGCATCCTGAGAAACAAATTTGATCTGGGACTGTTCGAAACGCCCTTCGTCGATGAGGCTAAAGTTAACGCGCTCGTGAATTTGCCTGAGTATGTCTCTCTCGGCATGACAGCACAGCGAAACGCCGTGGTCTTGCTCGATAATGAAAGCAGTACACTTCCCTTGGCGGCAGAGACACGGATCTTCGTGGATGGCCTCGACCAAAGTGTTGCCGCCAAATACGGAACGGTTGTCGAGACACCTGATGAAGCAGACGTGGTTTTACTGTTCCTCAACACCGTGTTTAACGGGAACCAGCCAGCAGGTACCGATCGCACACTCGATCAGATGATGGCCTCGCGCTTCCCAGACACCAATCTTGCGTTTAGTGAGGAGATTCTGGCGAAGGCCACTTCCTATAGCGACGCCAGTCAGCTGGTGACCTTGGTTGATCTCAACCGCCCCGCTGTACTGACCGAGCTCAAGGACATGAGCGGCGCGCTAGTCGGAACCTTTGGGGTATCGGATGAAGCCATGCTGGATGTCGTCTTTGGCCAACACAACCCAGTAGGCAAACTGCCGTTTGAACTGCCCTCTTCGATGGCTGAAGTGGAAGCTCAGCTGGAAGATGTGCCTGATGACACGGCCAATCCGCTATTCCCGTACGGGTGGGGTCTCAGTTACTAAGAAAGTGCAGATCAGATAAGGGCCGCCATCGGTCGGCGGCCCTTTTGAGTCCACTTACCGCACCGGATGCCTTGTGCGACACGTCTACCGTCTGATCCGAGACTGGATTTAACGCACGCCCGCTCGCCGGCGTCCGTTTTGTGCAGATTTAGCCGATGAACGCTAGCGCCGGTCGCTAGTCTGCTTCTTCAACGGCCGTAATGTTGTCATCGCCCTGCCGGTCAACGAACTTGCTGTACGGATCCACCCCAACAAAGGCAGGCTTCTCATCGGTTGTCACCGTGACGACCTGCTCGCCCGATATCAAGGGCTCCAAACGGAAGCTGATCACGTCGGCAGGCTCAAGCACTTCGTAACCGGGACGCTTAGTGAAAGCGCCGATATCGACCAGGTTCTCGAAATCTGCCTCCGTTTCTTCACCCTCTCCGTCGGCGTACAACTTGGCGGCAGTCACGGTAAACGTTGTTTCAAATTGACCGTTTTCAAGCTCCGCCACCGTCGCATCCGATGCGGTGAAATCGTACAAAGTGATGTTCTCAAGAAGGTCCTCAACCAACCGAGCCTCGGCCTCGTCTCGCGCTAATGCCTTGAAGCCATCCACTAGGTCAGTCGAGCTTGCGTAGGGCTGACTCTTGAACTTAAAGCGATCGAGCAGTTCTGCCAACATGGTATTCACTCGTTCTTCGCCAAGCCGGTCCTGCAGGAGGTACATTACGACCGCGCCTTTTCGGTAGTGAATGTATCCCTGATTCTCAACGCGATTGAGTGGCAGCTCCTCGATGGCCTCACTCCCGCGCGACGACAGGTAGGCATCAAGCTCGTACTTCAGGAAGCGGCGAATTTGCTCTTCACCGTAAATCTCCTTCATGACCATCAGCGCGGAATACTGCGCCATGGTCTCGACCATGACAGTCCCTCCTTGCATGTAGGCACTGATGAGCTGATGCGCCCAGTACTGATGGCCATATTCGTGGGCCGTCACATAGGTGACGTAGTCGATGTCATCTTCATCCGCCGTATTGGCAATAAAGCCAATTCGCTCGGAGTAAGGCACGGTGCCGGCGAAGGCCTGAGCAAAGGTCGCATAACCCGGAAATTCGATCACCCTCGCGTAATCGAACTGATAGGGACCAAAGTTCTCCTGGAAGTAGTCGAGCGACACCGCCATGGCATCCAGCATGCGCTCGGCATTAAACCCATGCGTGGGATGGTGGTAAATCTCCATATCGATGCCGCTATGCTCGCGCTTAGTCACGGCATACTCCGCTGACTGAACCGAGAAGAAGCCGAGAATGGGGTTCGTAGACTTAAAGCGCGCAGTTCTGCGATCGCCCTCAGTTACATCGGAAATTAGCTTTCCTGGCGCGATCGGGACTTGATCGGCGCGTGTCGTAACCGTGATATCAGACATTACCCAATCCACGTTCCCGACATAGTTTCGATCACGAGCTGACTCGTCTTCGAGTTTCGGCATACGCAATTCGGCGGGAAGGTCGTACTTACGACGAGTGGACCGATCCTGCAGTAATGCCGACCGATCAAATCCGAGCTGAGGCGCAAACTCAGCGTTGTTCAAAAAGGTTCCGTTTTTCACTAAACGGATATCGCCGCCACGGGTTGAAAATCCATCGTGCACGCGCTCGGTAGCAAATCGCATTTCTAGCGTTTCACCGGGGGCCATCGCAGGCTCAAGCGTATAAATTTGATAGCCGTAGTCTTCCTGCTCATCGAGCGTCAGGGAGCCTCCGGGAATATCGAGCTCGGTCAGCTCTGAATAACCGTCCTGAAAGAGCACATGCAGTTCCTCGACCGGAGCACCCGTATCATTGACCAGCGTGTAACGACCGTTCACCAATGCGCGGCCCTGATGAGGGTAAAGATCAACCGTTAACTGGACGTGTGTCGCGGAAGGCTGCTTCACTGACTCGTACTGCAGGAACTGTTTTTCGTAATCAGCTAAACGCTCTTCCTGCTCGTCGCTAATCACATACTCGTTCACGACATTCATTTGATAGAACATCCAGCTCCCAGTGACCGCTGAGATAGCGAAACCGGACAGCAGAAGTGCGGCCGGCACACCCACGAGACGCGATGGAACGCGCGCGATTTGCGCACGCAGGGACACGGCGACACCGCGGCGCCATAGTAGGTAAGCGATAACGGACAGAATGAGACAAACACCACCCCAGTAGAGACGCAGCCACCAACTCTTAGCACCTCCCACATCGGCCCCGTTCAGGTCCGATACCATGACAAAGCCAACATCACCGAAGTTGTAGAGCGGGTGTTCAAAGCCCAGGGAAACCAGCGTAATTGAGGCCACGAGATAAATGACCATCAGACCCCAGCCCATATATTTACTGGTGCTCAGCGCTTGGAAGAAAACCGCCAAAATGGCAGTCATCAGCATATCCACCGAGTACGGCAGGATGAACCACACTAAATATTTATCGAGTTCGATGGCGGTGTAACCTCGGAACAACTGCACCAAGATGGCGGTGAGCGTCGCAATACACAACGTCGCAATGAGTACGGCCGCAACCGCAATGACCTTGGGAATGAAGTACGCCCAGTTAGGTAATGCCGTTGAATCGATGATCTCGTGCATACCGCGGTCGCGGTCACGCCAGACCAGCTCACCCGCAAAATAGATGGCAATAATGATGGGGATAATGCCGAACGAGCCAAAGAGTGGCATCAACAACGCAAAAGTCATTGGGACCGCAGGCGTGCCGTAAACC
>Ga0181573_10000482_pt1 | contig 41409 bp, 22 predicted proteins | sample 101ome_25_FD_148643 | JGI IMG/M metagenome (GOLD analysis project Ga0181573, IMG submission 148643) | Coastal salt marsh microbial communities from the Groves Creek Marsh, Skidaway Island, Georgia - 101409BT metaG (spades assembly) | ecosystem: Environmental > Aquatic > Marine > Intertidal zone...
CGGCGAGGGACCCGAGGCTGGCGCGGGCGCTGTGGGAGACGAGCGAGCGGCTGTGCGGGATGGCGTCGGGGAGCGCGCTGCCCGCCCGGGTGGACACGGCTGGCGCGGACACGGCTGCCCAGGGTGGACACAGCTGGCGCGACGCGGGACTTTCCGGCGAGACGTACGACGGCATCTCCGTGTCCGCGGACGGGGGGGTACAATACGCATCCGGGGCGGGCGGGTTCGGGGCGGACGGCGGAGCGATTTCGCCGCCGGGGGGGGTTTCCATGTCCGCGACCGCTAGATCCGCGACGAGACCCGCTACTACGAGATCTGACGGAGAGGGGACGGGAAACGACGAGGACGCGGACGATATCGGGAAAGCGAGGGACGACGCGAACGGGATCGACGACGCGATTCTTCCGACGTCGTCGAAGCCGCCGCTCGTCGGTTTCGAAGATTCGGGCGCGAGCGAGAGCCCCAAAAGCGTGAAGGTGACGCCGTCCAAGAGCGGCCGGTGGGGGCTCGGCGCGTGACAGCGTTCGAGTGAGGGAGGGAGAGCTCAGTTAGCGTCGTTTTTTCCGTCAAGACAGGGTTCGAGCCGACGACGGTCGAATCTCGCGATTCGCCCGTACGGGTCGCGGTGGCGAAACATCGTCACGGTTCGCGCGGCGGCGACGGCGTCTTGGGCTGCTTCGTAACGGTCGTAACGGTCGTCCGCGTCGCCGCCACCGCCGTCGTCGTCACCGCCAGCTGTGCCGCCGCCTCGTCGCGCTCGAGCGCCGCGCGCCTCGCCTCCGGCTCGTGTCGGTAGTACGTCTCCTGGATGCCCCGAACTACGTTGCCGAGCGGCACGTTGTACGTCCGTCCGTCTTTCGAGCCCGGCGGCTTGTACTTTTGCACCTTCCTCTCCCACTCGTGCGTCTTGCGCTTGGCGTACTTTCGTCTGAAGATGTCCATCGTCTCCGCCACGAGCGTTCGCATGCGAACGCGGGTGTCGATGTTCACGTCGGACCAATCGATCTCGGGGTTGAGGACGAAGACGAAATCTTCGCCGTCGATTCGCCCCTTCCTCGTTCCCCCGCCGCCGTGCGCATCTCCCGAGACCTTCGCGCGCTTGCCCCCGCCGCCGCCCCCGCCGCCGCCCCCGCCCCCGCCGCCGATGACCTCGCCCGTCGGACCCAGACGCCCGCGCCATCGCTCCGAGTCGCGCGTCTCGCCGATCGCCGCCTCCGCTCCCGGCACCGGGTGCAGCCTCGGGTGGTGTCCCACGAAGAGAACCTTGCGCTTGTTCGTGCGCGGCTGGTGGAGGTTCATGCGGATCCAGGTCGTGAGCGCCGCCCACTCCTTGGCGAGCTCGTCCTTGACGTCGTCGTCGTCCGGAACTTTCGCGCGAAGACGTCGGTCCGCATCCTCGGGCTCCGTCCTCTTTTCGGGTTTCCCTTTTCGGCTCCCGAAGGGGCCGTCGCCGTCGTCGCAGCTCGACGGGTCGTCGCACTCGTCGTCGCCGCCCCTTCGCCTCTTCCCGAGCGCACGTTCAATCTCCGAGGCGTAATCGACGGCGCGAACGGGGTTCGAACCGTCGACCTTCGGATCCACCGCGGAGGGTCCCGCCGACTCGGCCAACCGGTCGCCGCGCCTTCGCCAGAACTCGTGCCGCTTGACGTACGCGCGGGGGTGCGACCCCGGGCGAAGCGCGGCTGCGTGCGGGGGATACGGGACGGGACACGCGTCAGAGGGGGCGGACGGCTAGGGTGAGGGATCGGGGGGAGGCTCACGGGGGAGGAACGGGCGGCGGCGGAGGAGGAGCCGAAAAGAGGAGAGACTTTTTCCCCCCCCCGCGTCGGTACGTCTGCCCCGCCGAATCGGAATCGGCAACCGAGGGACGCGCGCGGATGGTGTTTCCGTCGGGTGGGGACCCGCGTTTGGAACCGGTGGTGGGGCGGGCGTTCTCGGTCGGGATCTCGGTCGGGCGCGAGCGCACCTCTCTGCTCCTCTCTGGCGACGCGACACGCCTCCGCGGCGTCGTCCTCGGAGTCGGGATCGAGACGCGCGCCGTCGCCCGAGTGCGTGGGGGAATCTTCCCTGAGATCCTGCAGCACCCTGGCGACGGTGGAGTCGTCGAAGGAACCCGCGCGCGGCGCGGGTTCCGGCTGTTGGACCAGCCGCGCGTGCGACGCCTCGGGGCGCGCCGCGGCGAGCATCTGCGCCTGATGCGCCTGCATCTGCTGCAGGAGACGAACCTGTGGGGGTGAATCCGGGCGCGCGTCGTCAGGAGGGGCTACCGGCGCGGAGGGGCGGGGCTGGGCACCAAAAAAAGTTCGCACTCCCGAACGGGTTTGTCGAATCCGAACCTTGTCCACGTTCGTGAGGTGCGTCGTCGATGAGGGGTCGAACGTCGGAAACCCCCCCAAGCGCGCGTTCGCGATCATCGCCTGCCTCGCGGCGATGGCTCGGTACTCCGCAGCCTTGGCCATCAGGAACTGGTACTGCAGCAGCGCCATTGGATCCATTTGCGCAACCTCGGTCGATGCGTGAGCCGAGGTGCGTCGAGCCGACGGTTTCGGGCCGTCGAACGCGCGAGGAAGCCTTGCGCGGTGCGTATCGGTCCCGCGCGGACGGTCCACCGGATGATCACACGGTCGACGAAGGCGCGACGGGATGTTAATCGGGGTCGTCGACGTCGCGCGATGCGTCGCCTCGTTGTGACGACGAGGTGCCAATCACCGGCAACGAGAAAACCGGCAGACGCGGCGAGTTGACGAGGAAAGGCAACCTCGGGACGCTTGATTCGAGTTGACGGTTCGGTCCGCCGGATTTCTCGAAGGAGACGACTGCGTCGCGTTTCCGAAAAATGGCGATAACGGTAAATAACCGCATTCGTCGCAACGAACATCAGTCATGACTTCGCGGATGACTCTGATGATTCACAAGTTTCGTTTTTCAATCTTCGCAACCCCGACAGACAGTCACGTACGGGATCGGATCAGAGGACCCGTCCGGGGCTGCGGTCCACCGAAGATTACTTGTAGCACTAGCGTCCAGCCACGAAGGTTACGTTTCTGCGACTTTACGTCGCATCCGAACGAGGCACGCGCGCCGCGCGGGCGACCCGAACGAGGGCGCGATGGGATCCGGCGCGGGACCTAATCGCGGGGGTGGTCGCCGCACCGGCGGCGGCGGTCACCAGGCGGGCCAGGGCGAGATGGCGGCGGTGAAACTCAAGAACGCCAAGTTGCGCGCCGAGAAAGATCGCGCGCGCGCCGCTCGCAACGCCGAGCGTCAGGGTTCCGGCGGCGGCGGGCGCGGCGGCGGGCGCGGCGGCGGGGGCGGGCGCGGCGGCGGGCGCGGCGGCGGGGATACCCACGAGGTCGTCGCGATGACGGCGCTCAACCAGGAGCTCGTGCAGGGTCTCCTCCTCGCGCGCGGACCCTCGGACGCGGCGGGCGACGGCAGATCCTCCGCGGGTGCCCACACCCCGGGCGGATCGAAGGGCTCTAAACCCGCCGTCGCGCCCGCCGTCGACGTCGACATCCGCGTCGACGTGGACCCCGAGGACGTCGAGCGCAAGACGTGGGCGCAGCTCGAGAAGAAAGGCTTCGGGGAGAACGCGATCACCGCGGCGATGAAAGCGACCGCCCCCGCGGTGGACGCCGAGCGCGATCGAGCCGAAGCGTTCAACGAGCAGAGGCGCAGGCGGACCACGCGGGCGCTGGACTGGCTCATCCTGAACTGCGACGACGACGCGCTCCCGGCGCAGTTCCGGGAGGAGGCGCAGCTCCAGCGCAGCAAACGAGCCGGCAAGGGAGCGAAGCGGCGCACAGCTGCCGAAGGCGCACAGCTGGCGTCGACAAACTCGGATGAACCCGACTCGAACAGCCCCGTCGCCATACTTGTCTCGCAGCTTCGCGTCGCGGGGTTCGGGCCGAGCGCCGCCCTCGCCGCATCGCGCGCCGCCGACGGCGACGGCGCCACGGCGCTGCGCGAGCTCTGCGCCGCGCTCGGTCCGTCGCGCGGCGAGGCGCTCGACGCCGCGAGAGCCGCCCTCGCCGACGCCGGGATGGGCGACGGACCCAGTTTGAGCGAATCGCGAATCGTCGACGTGCTCCGAACGGCGCAACGCGACGAGCTCGCGTCGCTGCCCAAACCCAAGCACGCCCCGCGCGGGTACTCCCCCGCGCAGCTGCGATGCGTCCTCTCCTTCGACGTCGGCGGGTTGGTTCAACTCGGCGCGCGCGAGTACGCCGGGAGTTTGGAGATTGATCTGAACGAGTCCCCGCTTTACCCGTTTGAGCTCCCGAGCGGGATGACGTTTCGTCACCCGGCGCTGCGGTTCGAGGAGTGCGCCGCGGTGAACGCGGCGCTGGCGTCGCACGCGGCGGAGGCGTTGTGTGGGCGACCGTTCCTGGCGGACCTGCTGGAGTGGTGCGAGGGGGGCGAGGTTGCCGTCGCCGTCGAGGCGGCTCGCGAGCGAGTCCGAGAAGGAATCGCGTCTGACGATTACGATTCGTCGACCGACGCGGGCGGACAGAAACGGACAGAAACGGTCGGCGGCGACGAATCGGATCGAGCGGGCGAGCTCGTTCGCGACGCGATAGGCGCGGTTCGTCTGCGCGATGAACGCGCCGTGAACGAGGGTACCGGCGGCGACGGCACAGCTGGCGACGGAGAGGCGATGGATCCTCGAACGTCGTCGTCGTTTACGAAACCGTCGACGACGCATCGACCGACGGCGGAGGAACGTTCAAAAGCGATCGAATCCCGTCGCGTCGCCGCGTTAGAGCAGTCGAGGGCCGCCGCGAAGAGAGACGCGCTCGCCGCGGAAGAGGTGGCGAGGGACGCGGCGGAACGGACCGAGAGGGCCGCGGCGCGCGTCGCGGAGATGGAGGCTCGAGCCGCGGCGGATCCGAGAGTCGCCGCTGAGAGCGAGCGGCTGCTGAGGGAGTTGACGAGGCGCGAAAAGGGTTTTTTTTCGACGGAGGGAGGGAACCGCCCGGAGGGAGACGTTGGGACGTCGTCCGGCGGCGCCGACAGTCCGGGGAAAGGAACGGAACGGAAAGGAACGGAACGGAACGATTTCGACGCGGCGTACGCGCAGCGTAAGCGGCTCCCCGCGTGGTCCAAACGCTCGGAACTCCTCGCGGCGATTCGCGCCAACCAGGTTGTGATCGTCGCCGGCGAGACCGGCTGCGGTAAGACGACCCAGCTGCCTCAGTTCATACTGGACGACGCCATCGCACGGGGGCAGGGCGGCCGGTGCAGCGTGATTTGCACGCAGCCGAGGCGCATCTCCGCCACGTCCGTGGCTTCGCGAGTCGCGCAGGAACGAGGCGAAAAGCTCGGCGCCAAGGGCGCGAGCGTCGGGTACAAGATTCGTCTGGAGAGCGTCGCGTCCGAGTCGACGAGGATCCTGTTCGTCACCACCGGCGTGCTGCTTCGAAGGCTCGCGGAGGACCCGCTGCTCGCGGGCGTCTCGCACGTCATCGTCGACGAGGTTCACGAGCGATCGCTCGATTCCGACTTTTTGCTCGTCCTGCTGAGGGACGTGCTCCCGCACAGGCCCACGCTGCGGGTCGTCCTGATGTCGGCGACGCTGAACGCCGCCGCGTTCGGCGCCTACTTCGCGGGCGCCGCGGTGGCGACGATCCCGGGCTTCACGCATCCCGTGCAGGAGCATTACCTGGAGGATATCCTGCAGGTGACTGGATACGTTCCCGACCCCGGATCAGATTGTCTCCGCGGAAAGGGCTCCGACAAAAGAGACGGGGACAAAAGAGAAGGCGACAAAAGAGAAGGGGACAAAACCTCGTCGTATCGTCCACATCCCGCGCGCGAGGCCGAGTTCATCGCCTCGCTGAGCCGTCGCGGGTACCTCCCGTCGGTGTGCGACGCGCTGAGGGCGATTGACCAGTCCGTGATCAACTACGATCTCGCGACAAAACTCGTGGAACACGTGTGCGCGTCGATGGAACCCGGCGCGATTTTGGTGTTTATGCCCGGCCTCGCGGAGATTTCCAAGCTGCACGAACGCCTCGGCGCAAACCCCACCGTTCGCGCCGCGACCGGGGGCGGCAAATACCTCATAGGCCTGCACAGCACCCTGAGCACGGCGGAGCAACGGACGATTTTCGAGCACCCGCCGGGCGACGCGCGCAAGATTGTCATCGCGACCAACATCGCCGAGACTTCCATCACCATCGACGACGTCGTGTACGTCGTGGACATCGGCAAGTGCAAGGAGAACGGGTACGATCCGAACACGCGCATGCAGCTCCTTCTCGAGCGGTGGGTGTCCCGAGCCAGCGCGAAGCAGCGGAGGGGTCGAGCGGGCCGGGTCCGGCCGGGTCGATGCTTCCGCGTGTACACCAGACAGATGCACGACGAGGTCTTCGACGAGCACACCATGCCGGAGATCAAACGCGTGCCCCTGGAGGGCCTCTGCCTCCAGATTCAGCTTCAGAGAATGTCCGGCGGCATCGCCGGTTTCCTCGGCAAGGCGCTGGAGCCCCCCGAGGAGGACTCGATCAAGTCTGCGATTAAAACCCTGCGACAAATCGGCGCGCTCGACGACAAGGAGAACCTCACGAGCTTGGGCGAGCACCTGGCGTCGTTGCCGGTCGACGTCAGGGTGGGTAAGATGCTCCTGTACGGCGCCGTCCTCGGATGCCTCGGCCCCGTGCTGACGATCGCCGCGGTGTTGGGCGGACGGTCGCCCTTCGTCGCGCCGTTGGACAAGCGAGACGACGCAGACGCCGCCAAGCGAATGTTTGCCGAGGATCAGAGCGATCACCTGACGAATTTGAACGCGTTCAACGCGTGGCTGGACGCGAGGGCGCTGGGAAAAGGCGCGGAGATGGCGTTCACTCGCGATAACTTCCTCAGCTTCAGGACCTTAGAGGGCATCGCGGACCTCAGGGCTCAGTTCGCTCAGTTGCTCCACGAGGCGGGGTTCCTCGGAAACGACGGCAAGTCTCGCAATCGCGGTCGCGGTCGCGGCGCGGGGGGACAGAAACGGCCAGAAACGGTCAGAGGGGTGAAAAACATACCCACTCCGCGCGGCGCCGCCGGTTCCGACTCCTCCGCCCTCCCGCCGCCTTCTATAGAAGCGGCGTCCAAGTCCCAGGCTCATCAGACCTCTCGGTTCGACCCGAGGCGCTGGGGTCGACGCGGGGCTCCGCCGCCGGATGACCCGATTTGGCTCGAGGCGAATCGCAACTCGAACAACACCCGGCTTCTCAAGGCGGTCCTCGTCGCCGGGCTGTATCCGAACCTCGTCAAGGTTGGGGTACCGCCGAAGCCCTCGGCGCCGCCCCGGCTCCGCTACCTGTCGGACGAGGGAAAGGAGGAGACGTTGCAGGTGCACCCGAGCTCGGTCAACCACGGCGCCAAGAAATTCGCTTCGCGATGGCTCGTGTATCACGAGCGCGTCCAAACCACGGGGGTGTACGTCCGAGACTGCTCCACGGTGACGCCCTATCAACTGTTACTCTTCGGAGGTAAGATCGAGGTGCGACACGCCGAGGGAACTCTGTCGCTGGACAGGTGGGCCACATTCAAGGCTCCCGCTCGCGTGGGCGTGCTGCTGAAGGAGATTCGGGCCAGGCTGGACGGCGTGCTGCGGGACAAGATCGGGCGACCGGACGAGGACGTTTTGGCCAGCGGCGGACCGGTCGTGGAGGCGATCCTGCGGCTGCTCGACACCGAACCGGCGACGGCGGCGCCGACGAACCCGAACAGCGTGTACTCGTGAGTCAGCTCTTTCCTTTTTCGGGATTTATTTCATACCTTCGTACCTTCGAAGGCGCGAAGGTACCTAAACGAATGAGCGTCGAGCGTCGTCGATTCTCAGAGCGCCACCGCGGTCGCCGCCGCCGCCGCGCGTCCCGCGCCGCTCGCCGCCCTCCTCATGCTCGCGTGCCCCAGCGCGTTTCTCGCGATGGCGATTTTCACCTCCATCGTCCGCATCTCCTCCCGCATCCGGTCCGCGACGTCTCTCAGTTTGGTCAACGGAGTCGCGTCGCTCACCTCGTCCCCTTTGCTCGCCATCTCCCCCTTGGCGCGCTCCAGACGCTCGCCGATCCTCACCAGCTCGTTCGTCAACGCGCTGACCCGCTCGTTCCCCTCGTCGTACGCCCGCTGCGCCGACTCCAACGCCGCCTTGGTCGACTTGTACTCCTCCGACCTCGGCTCCATCTGGGAGTTGAGGTACGATTCGCGAGTCTCAATCTTGTCCACCACCTCCTTACACTCGCGCCCCACGCGGTCCAGCGCCGTTCGAACGTCCGGGAACTTGACCGCCACTGCATTATGCGCCTTGCGGCACGCGTCCAGGTGCGATCGCCAGTCCTTCGCGTCCGCCTCCTTGGCGACGGCTTTGAGTTTGGGCGCGACTCGCTCGAGCTCGACTCGCCATTCTCTCGCGTCAACCGCCGATTCGATCGCCCTGCGCTCCTCGATCTCCTCCTCCGTCTTGCGCAGCACCTTCTTCAGGGACGCGTCCAGAGGGGCGTCGCGATCCAGCGCGGAGGCAACCGCGTATTCCTCCTCCTCGTCGTCGTCGTCGTCGTTTTCATCGTCCGAACGATTCGGATCGCCGTCGCCCTCGCCGCCGCCGACGAGCGCGGAGGAGGGATCGCTCGCGGCGAGATCGCTCATGACGGCACCCTCGGCACCCTCGTCGGCACCCCCGCCCCGTGGGTACACCGGGCGCGACAGCCCGTGTTGGTAGTGTCGTCGCATCGCCAAATCGCAGAGGCCGTCCAGGACCCCGACGCACTCGCGGCCGTGGCCGTGCCGAAGCTTCCCCGGCGCGAACGAGGGCGTGGCGAAGCCGCACGCCTTGAGCTCGGCGAAGATCGCCGCGCACGTGGCGTTGGGATCGTCGAACTGGTCGGGGGCCCTGAACCTGCGTCCGCACAGCGTCAGCAGGTGCGCGCAGAGCGAGGTGAAGTGGTGGAAGAGCTCGTTGGTGTTCTGCCCTGGGGTGAGGATGGCGAAGTGCGTCCGCGTGCACGGCGGCCACGGGGGCCGTCGCGACGTCAGAAAGTCGCGCTCGTATCGGAGCATCTTGAGCTTCTCGAGGCAAAGCTCCATGCCCACCTCGGGCTCCACCGCGAGCTCCACGGTGAGCTCCCCGTCGTCAGCCATGACGACGACGCCCCCGCCTTCGTCGCTCCTCTTCCGGGCCGGAGATGAAGATCCGGCGCCGCTCGGGCCTCGGTTCCTGTTCTCGCGCTCGCCCGAGTCCCTCAGGACGCTCATCAAACGACCGACGCCGGACTCGTTCGACGGCGGATGCGATCGCGGAAGACGACTCGAGCCCACCGATGGATGCGGCGCGCGTCGCGATGTACGCACGCCGAAGAGACGGAATGAGCGAAAAAGAACGGTCAACTCGCCGCTCGCTCGGCGCGATCGTCAGAAGCTCACCGTCGGGTACATCGGATCCGTCACACGACGTGATACGTCGTGGGAGCAATGGCGACCCGCGCGGCCGCCCTCCTCGCGTCCGCGCCGCGTCGGGTGCATCCGCGTCGTACCGCCGCGCCCGCGTCGAGGGTCGCGACCCCATCCGCCGCCGCGCGCCGATCCTTCTTCCACCCCGCCGCCCGCCGATGGGGATCCGCCGATGGGGTCAGCATGACGACGAGGGCCATCGGCTTCGACCTCGGGGAGAGGGACGAGGACACGTCGCGCGGGGACGTCGAGGCGCTCGCGCTCATCGAGGACGCCGCCAGCGTCCTGTTCCTGCAGGATCCGCTGCGACACGAGTGCTCCCAGGCGTACCTCGCGCTGCTGCAGCAGATCTCGCTCAAGGCTGGACCCAACAAGCTCTTCTCCGCATACGGCGAGTTTTTCCGATCGCTGCGGCGATCGGGCAAGGCTTCGTTCGCAGACGTGGTGCTCGACGAGATCATCGCCGGGCGGGGCAACCCGGTCGCGGAAGCCGTCGCTCGAACCGGCGCGTCCATCTCGAGCGTCGCGCCGGTGGATCTCGCCGCCGTGGCCGCCGACCTGGACTTGCTCCAGAGGCTGTGCGTGTCCGAGGCGACCATCTTGAAATGGTGCGAACGCGCGGCGGCGGCGGCGAGCCCGAGTCGGAGGCAACCGGCGTCCTGGGTCGCCGCGGCGTCCGCGTTGGGGGTGCGAGAGGAGGGTGCCGATGTGGGTGCCGATGGGGGTGCCGATGTGGGTGCCGATGGGGGCGCCGATGTGGGCGCCGAGGGGGGCGCCGACGGGGACGACGCTCTTCGTTTCACGCGCCCGGCGTCCGTCGCGACAATCGCCGCGACGAGAAACGCCGTCGCGGAGAGCTGGAAGTGGTCGGACGCCCTCGAGCCGCACCTCACGAAACACTGGCGCAGACACGGGCTCGGGGAACCCTCGCGGGGGAACGTGCTGACGTGGCACAACCCCAAACGCGGCGCGACGTGCGACGACGTCAAACACCCGGACGCCTCGTCGTATGGGGCGAATGGGGCGAACGATGACCCGGACGCTTCGTCGAACGCGGGCATCGTCAACGGAGTCGCGTGGCGCACCGCGCCGCGCGCCAAAGACGAACCCGCGCACGCGGCGCTGGTCTCGCACTTCGCCGCCTTCGCGAACGGGGACTCCGAGGTTGGGTCCTCCGCGGGGCACCACGTCCTGGTGCACGGGCCGGTAGGTGCCGGTAAGCGCTGGCTCCTGATGTCCTCGCTCGGCGTCTGTCTGGGGTTACAACACGATACCTCGAAGGGTCGTCCCTCGAAAAGTCCCGCGTCCGCCCTCAGGGTCGTCCGCGTGCCTCGCGAGGCGCTTCGTCAGCTCCCGGAGCTGTGCCGGTTCGCCGGGGACCACCCTCGGGCGAGGTTCGTGTTTCTGCTGGACATGCCCCTCGCGCTGGCGCCTCACGCCGAGTTTTACAACGAGCTCACGTGCGCGCTGGACGGCGGCGGCGGCGGGAGGTGGCCGCCCAACGCCATACTCGCCGCGGCGGCGCTGGAGCCCACCGCGCTCAAGCCCGACGCGGCGTCTAGCGGCGGCGGCGGGCTCGCGTGCCGGTTTCGCCTCTCCGTCGGCGTGTGACTGCGGTGAATGGGCGAACGGGTGACGATCGGGGTTGGGCGAGTTGGTGGAGATGCTCCTAGGGGCGTGGGACGTCCCGGGTTCGAAGTCGCCCGCGGACGTGAGATGCACCGCGGAGAGACGATTCAACGGGAGAGACGAACGAAGGATGTCCATCGCGCTAAGTGGTACCGTGACATAACATAATATATCTCTTAGTACTCACGACGTAAACCTAGGTACGTACCTCTCGTCTAACGTACCTCCCATCCCCTGCGCTTGCAGTGCACGAGCGCCAGCGCCGCCATGTAATCCCCCGATCGATTCGCGTATTGCGTTTGCGCCGCCGCGACGAGCAAATCCCTCGCGCCGGCTTCGTCGCCTCGCGCCTCCCTCCAAAGCCCCCGGTACAGGAGCGAGTAAAACTCGTCCACGGGGCCGAGCGCGGCGACTGCCTCGAGCGCCGCGTCCGATGCGGCGTCGCGGGCGTCGAACAGGTCGTACGCGGCTCGCATGTACCGCCTCGGGTCCGGTCCCGTTCGCATCAAATCGGCTCGATCGAACCCGACGTTTGGATCGCGAGCGTCGCAGAGGAAGGCCCATATGGCCTCCTCGGTGTCGTTGGGGTTGACGGCGACGTCCTTGCGGAACTGCGCGGCGCCATCCTCGTACCGCTCGGCGTAGTACAGCGACAGGCCGCGCTGCCACATGTAGGGTTCCATCCTCGGCGCGCCCTGGACGACGAGGTCGAAGTCCGCGATGGACCCCTCGACGTCGTCGTTGACGAACTTGGCCATGCCGCGGCGCGTGAGCGAGGACGTCGGGTCGAGCGCGGCTCGGGCGGCGGGCGGGGCCGAGACGGACGCCGCCGCCGCCGCGGCGGCGAGGACGCCGGGCGCGAGGAGCGCGGCGCGGCGCGGGACCTCGCCGTGGGACGAGGAGGACGAGGAGGACGAGGATGCGGAGGCTGGCGTCGCGCGTGTCCGGGCGCGCGGGCGACGCGTCTCGCCGTTCGACCGGCGCGCGGTGAACGCGAGGACGCGCGCGGTACTCGTCGCCGGCGCCGGCATGGTCGCGCCCTCGGCGCTCGTCGTCGATGCGACCGTCGGGGGCGGCGCGCTCGCGGCGGTCGACTGCCGATGGACGAGGCTCGAGCGCCTGCCAAGTCATCATCCGCGATGGTTACAACCGACCGCGAATATACGGAGATTTCGAAGGTTCATCGAACCCACAAAATACGGTCGGACGCCGCACGGCACGGGCGGTCTATCCACAACGCAAACCCGCCGACAATCGTCGCCCGGCGCACACGGAACGCGAGCGACGAACGCATCGTCTGTCGCCCGCTCACGGACCACGATGGCCACGCACACCGTCGTCGGCGTCCAGGCGTCTCTCGCCCCGAGGCGCTCTCGCGTCGCCCCCGAGTTCACCAGGCGCGGCGGCGCGCCGCGCGTCCGATCGGCGAGCGCGCGTCTCACCGTCAGGGCCGCCAAGGGCGACGTGCTCCTCGAGGTGAAGGACCTCAGCGCGAAGGTCGCGGAGACGGGCGAGGAGATCCTGCGGGGCGTGACGCTGACGATCAAGGAGGGTGAGACGCACGCCATCATGGGCAAGAACGGCAGCGGCAAGTCCACGTTCACCAAGGTTCTCGTGGGCCACCCGTCCTACGAGGTCACCGGCGGCACCGCGACGTTCCGGGGGCAGGATCTGTTCGAGATGGAACCCGAGGAGCGCGCGCGCGCCGGGCTGTTCCTCTCGTTCCAGTCCCCGATCGAGGTCCCGGGCGTCTCCAACACCGACTTCCTCCGCATGATGTGCAACGAGCGGCGAAAGGCGCGCGGCGAGCCCGAGCTCGACCCGCTCGAGTTTTACGGATTCCTCACCCCGAAACTCGAGCAGCTCAACATGGACCCCTCGTTCCTGGCCAGGAACGTCAACGAGGGCTTCTCCGGGGGCGAGAAGAAGCGCAACGAGATACTCCAGCTGGCGGTCATGGAGAGCGAGATGTCCATCCTCGACGAGATCGACTCCGGCCTTGACGTCGACGCCCTGCGAGACGTCGCCGCCGCGGTGAACGTCCTCAAGGAGGGGGACAAGGGCCTGCTGCTCATCACCCACTACCAGAGGCTGCTCGACGCCATCCACCCGGACTTCGTGCACGTCATGCAGAAGGGAAAGATCGTCCAGACGGGCGACGTGTCCATCGCGCAGAAGCTGGAGGAGGGAGGCTTCGAGGCGCTCGCGGCGTGATTCGATTCGTCGACGCGAGGAGAGACGACAGCCGAGGCATTGTTCACATCGTGTTTTTTCTCTCGGACGGTTACTTGCTTGGACGTAACCGTCCGAGAGAATTGCCTCGTTGTCCGTGACGAGACCACAAGCCGAGCGCGCAGACACGGGAGACCCCGAAAGCTCCCGTTGCTCGATGGCGCCCGCCAAGCGGCAAATGTCGTCCACCTCATCGTCGCTGGCACCGGGAAACGCGACCTCGGAAGCGCGGCCCCTGCAACCCGCGCACGCCCAACGCGTCTTTTCAGCTTCCGACGCAGATCTGGACGCGGAGCCCGAGGTTCTCATGTGCCCCATCACGCGGACCATGTTCCGCGACCCGGTTGTTGTGGTCGACTCTGGGCATACGTACGAGAGGAGCGCCATCCTGTCGCACTTCCGGCGCAACGGGGCCAAGGACCCGCTCACGGGTCTCTCCTTGAGCAGCGCGAGGGTGATGACGAACTGGGCGGTGAGACAGATCGTGCAGGCTTGGCTGGAGAGGCACCCGGGCGTGACGCCCGACGGGTGGGACAGTCGCGAGCTCCTGGAGCCGTCGAAGGATGACGGGACGCGAACATTCGACGACGAGGGTGACGTCGGAGTGCTCCGGGCATGGCGTACGATGTGCCCTGAACTGCAGGAGAGGTGGCCGGAGGACGAGCAACCGGAGGACTGGTGGAGGGTGACGATGGAAGACGGCCGGGTGGTGGAGCTCGAGTTGGTAGATCTTGGCTTGACCGGAGGGGTGCCGGCTGAGATCGGGCAGCTCACGTCGCTGGAGGAGTTGTACCTCAACGGCAATCAGCTGACGAGCGTGCCGGCGGAGATCGGGCGGCTCGCGTCGCTGACGGGGTTGCACCTCGGCTACAACCAGCTGACGGGCCTGTCGGTGGAGTTCTGGCAGCTCACGTCGCTGGGGGAGTTGGACCTCCGCGGCAATCAGTTGACGAGCGTGCCGGCGGATATCGGGCAGCTCACGTCGCTGCGGGTGTTGCGCCTCGGCGGCAATAAGCTGACGAGCTTGCCGGCGGAGATCGGGCAGCTCACGTCGCTTACGGGGTTGTTGCTTCAGGGCAATCAGCTGACGAGCGTGCCGGCGGAGATCGGGCAGCTCGCGTCACTGGAGGAGTTGTACCTCAACGGCAATAAGCTGACCAGCCTGCCGGCGGAGATCTGGCAGCTCGCGTCGCTGGAGGGGTTGTTCCTCAGCAACAATCCGCTGACGGGCCTGTCGGTGGAGTTCTGGCAGCTCACGTCGCTGAGGGAGTTGGACCTCCGCGGCAATCAGCTGACGAGCGTGCCGGCGGAGATCGGGCGGCTCGCGTCGCTGACGGGGTTGCACCTCGACCACAACCAGCTGACGGGCCTGTCGGTGGAGTTCTGGCAGCTCATGTCGCTGAGGGAGTTGGACCTCCGCGGCAATCAGCTGACGAGCGTGCCGGCGGAGATCGGGCAGCTCGCGTCGCTGGAGAAGTTGCACCTCGATCACAATCGGCTGACGAAAGTGCCGGCGGAAATTGGGCGGCTCACGTCGCTGAAGGAGTTGTGGCTCGGCGGCAATCATCTGGCGAGCGTGCCGGCGGGGATCGGGCGGCTCACCTCGCTGAAAGTGTTGGACCTCCACATCAACAAGCTGACGAGCGTGCCGGCGAAGATCGGGCGGCTCAGAGCGGTGGGCTGCGATGTCTATCTTGATGACGGCGTGACGGTGGACGAGTGATCGCAGCACTTCCCAGCGTAGGCGTGTCGCGCGATTGGAGATTGTTTGTAAAACGATGTGAACAAAGCCTCTCAGCGGTCGTCTCTCCTCGCAGCTTATGGTTTCTGAAGAGGGTGAGGTTTTGGGGCATTACATGCGTTATTACACGGAGTCGTTTCAAGCGTAGCTGCCGTACGCGTACTGCCCGCCGGGATTCCTCACCAACCCGCCTTGCGGCTGGTTCTTCTCGTTCACCTCGTGCAGCACCGCGTGCAGCTCCCCCCTGTGCACGCTGTTGCGATCCTTATCCATCGCGTAGCACAGGAACACCGCGTCCACGACGTTCAACGCGATCATGGCGAAGAAGCTCATCACCACGAGCGAGATGATGCCCGATAATATCCCAACCAAACCCGCGTAGAGACCGGCGTTGGCGGAGAGCGTCGCGGCGAAGACGCCGTAGGATAAGAGCCACGTGGCGCATCCGAAACCCACCGCGATGACCAGCGACGCCCCCTGCAGGATCATCCCCGGGAACGCGTAGGTGCCGTATGCGGTGAGGAAATTCCTGGAGAGCAAGTCGGTGACGGAGGCGGCGGCGTCGCAAAACGCCTCTCCCGTCACGGACGCCTGGAGCATGGCAAACTTGCTGATGTACTCGATGATGGCGTAGACGCACTCGAGGCACGTGACGATGATGCACACGAGGATGTTATCGCGGTCCTCCCTTCGCAAACGCTCCGCCGCCGACCTCGCCAGCTCCACCATCGTCAGGACGAACGACCCGAAGCACACCGATCCAAACGACGGACCGAGCGCGTGCCCGAGCGCTCTCGGCACGCCGCTCGAGAAATCAGTCGTCCCGACTGGCGCGAAATACCACTGGCAGATCGTGCCGCCAATCACGAACAGCCTCGTCTCGAGCGCGGCGGAGATGAACCAGATCCCGGACACGGTGGCGAGGAAGAGGTACGGCGGGACCCACGCTTCCGTGACCCACGCGCAGCAGTCGACGGCGGCGCCGAGTGAGTCGGAACAAACCTGTGAACAAAACACGATGTCATATATACTAATTGCCCATACGAAAATAAAAAATAAACAAACCTTCGTGTTCGCGTCTTGAGCAACCGCGTCGGGCGACACGGCGACGCGGCCGTTCATGTTCGCGAACATCATGAACCCGACGCACGGCACGAGCCACGCGAACGCGGCGAGCTGTAGCCCCACGACGGCGGTGACGATGTGGGGGTTATCGCGCAAGCCCCTCGTCGCGACGGCCAGGAGCGACGCCACCAGGTTCAGCTCGTCCCTCCACAGGTAAAAGACAAAGGCGGTGAGCGCGGTGAGCAAAGCGAAGATGATCGCGGGCACCGTCGCGCCCGCCGCGGCGAACGAGAGCGTCAGGGCGAACATGACCCCAACCTTGGCGTACACCACCCCCCAGACCATCGAGTTGGCGCATCGCTGAAACGTCCAGAGCAACAAGGCGCCCAGGAAAAACGACGCGACGAACGCCGCGATGAGCCACGGGTACGCGGCTTCGACGAACGCCGACGCGTCGAACGGGGCGTCGGCATCGGCGCCGGGAGCAGTACTCGGCGCGGAGGTCGCCGCGGAGGGGGCTCCGAGTGTTCGGGACCCGGCCGCGGGGACGACGACGCGATCTTGTCCCAGGGCGGCGTTGGCGTTGGCGGCGGGCGGGGTCGTTCGCCGCGCGTTCGCAGCCTCGAACCTCGCCGCGTTGGCGGCGAGGACGTCGGAGAAGTGGAAGTTCGGCGCGGAGCACGCGACGCCCAGCCTGGCGTCCGCCGCGGAGGGCGACTCGTCCCGCCCGGCGTACGCGATGAGACCGCCCGCGGCGGTGGCGAGGATCACCGCGAGGAAGGACCAGAACCACGCGACGTCGCGTCTCTGCCTGCGGTGGGAGCGAGCGGGTTCGCGAGGGGCTCAGGACGGGTCCGCGGGTCGATGGGATCGCATCGGGCGGGACGCGCGGGGCGCGCGCTGGGGTTCTCGCGGCGTCGCTCGCGTGTAACCACCGGACGAGTGCTCCCAAAACTCCCGGGGCGCATTGCGAGGCCCGAGTCGGGGCGCGGGCGCGTCGAGAGATCGGCAGGACGCGCGCGTCGAGGTGTCGTCGTACCTGGGGCCGAAGTTGTAGACGCCGTCGGGGTAGCCGGCGATCGGCGTGTATTTTGCGCTCATCGCGACGGGACCCGCGTCGAGCCAGCAGCACGCGCGTCGAAGGTGACAACGCGAGTGTTGAACTCTTCTTTCTGTTGGTGTCCAACGACACAATCGACGGTTCATGACTCAAGGACAGTCTGGTGGCCCTGATCGCACGGGCAAACAGTGGGAATGTTTTGTGCAAGATAAGAGGGCGCAAAAACGTCGGCTTTGCACGAGGGTCGACCACAATCGCGCGCCTCCCGTAGGCGAAGGCTACACGCGCGACCAGGCGTCTCGCGCGAACACCGCGTTCGACCCCCGTGGTTCGTACCTCGAGCCGCGTGACCGCCGCACGAGCGTAGGTCCGGTTCGCCGCGCGCCTTATCTCGCCCGCCAGGTTTTTAGGTCTCCGCAGGCGAGCCAGCAGCTGTGGACGTCGGGAAAGGATCGAACACGCGATGGCCGCCGCCGCGTCCATCTCCGGCGCGTGCTCTCGCGCGATCGCCCCGGTCAGCATCCGCGTCACCTCCCGCCGCGCCGCCGCCGAGCCCGCGATCCGCGCGCGCGCCGCGATGCCCGCGATCCGCGCGCAGAAGCTCAACGACGGCGTCGTTCCCGTCGCGGTGAACACCACCCACGGCCCGATGGGACTCACCTCCGCCCTCCTCCTCGACCGCATCATCATCATCGGTGATCGTATCGACGAGGACGTCGCCACGCGCGTCTGCGCCGAGCTCCTCGCGCTGTCCTACGAGGATCCGGACAAGGACATCCGCATCTTCGTCAACGCCACCGCGGGGACGCAGTACTGCGTGCAGACCATCCTGGACATGATGGAGTACATCCAGTCCAAGGGGGTGGACATCAGCGTGGTGGGCATGGGATGCGTAGCCGGCCCGCCCGCGATGCTGCTCGCGGCGGGAACCAAGGGGAAGAGGCTCGCCATGCCCTCCTGCAGGATCATCCTCTCCCAGCCCCTCGGAGGCCTCAGCGGGACGTCCTACGAGGTTAGGATCCAGGCGAAGGAGCTGTCAAGAAACGCGCGAATGCAGGTCGCCGTCTTTGCCAAGTTCACCGGAAAGTCGTTCGAAGAGATGGGCGAGTACCTGGTGCGCGATTCGTACATGTCACCGCAGGAGGCGAAAGAACTGAACCTGATCGACGGTTTAATCGGCGTGAACGAGGCCAAGAAGGCACGATGAGGGTTGAAGATAGGCGCAACTGGCGACGCGTATAATTAATAACTCTTAATTACAATCCATTTTTTTCGTCGCGCGCGGGACCTCGCGTTTGCGTGTGTTTGGTGCCGTGCGGATCACATCTAAGTCGCTTAAGATTCTCCGCTCAAACGTTGAGGTTCGCTAAACGTTGAGGTCCGCTAAACGTTGAGGTTCGCTAAACGTTGAGGTCCGCTAAACGTTGAGGTTCGCTAAACGTTGAGGTTCGCTAAACGTTGAGGTTCGCTAAACGTTGAGGTCCACTAAAGCCGGACGATCCTTGAGCGCGATGGCGAGGGGCGCGGGTAGATTCTCTCCGCGGACGTTTGCTCGCGCGATCGTCTCCGCTGCGGCGCGCCGAGCGGCTTCGAGCAGAAACAGATCGGTGGCGACGGAGGCGTGAAACAGGGAAACCTGTGACCCGCTCTGCCTGGTTCCGAGCAGGTCGCCCGCGCCTCGCATGCGCAGGTCGCTCTCCGCGATGTGGAACCCGTTGTTGCTCCTCTCCAGCACCCGCAGCCGCTGCTGGCTCGGGTATCCGGCCTCGTCGCCGACGAGCAGGAAACACTTGGACTGCCGGCTGCCTCGGCCCACTCGGCCTCGGAGCTGATGGAGCGTGCTCACGCCGTGGCGGTCGGCGTCCTCGATGATGATCACGGACGCGTTGGGGACGTCCACGCCCACCTCGACGACGGAAGTCGCGACGAGGACCTGCGTGTGCCCGTCCGCGAACGCCTTGAGCGCCGCCGCCTTCTCCTCGGAGTTCATCTGGCCGTGCAGGATCCCGAACTTGATCTGCGGGAACTTCTCGACGAGGCGCTTGTGCTCAACTTCCGCGCTCTTGAACCGTTCGAACGAGTCCGCGGTGGACGCGTTGACCAGCGGGGTGATGACGTAGCACTGCCCGCCGGTTTGGACCTCCTCGACCATGGCCCGGTGCGCGTCGTCGATGCCGTCGGGTCCGATTAACAGTTTGGTGTAAATCGGCAGTCGGCCCGCGGGTTTCTCGTCAATCGAGCTCAGCGCCATCTCGCCGTGCTTGCACATCGCGAGCGTGCGCGGGATGGGCGTGGCGCTCATGGCGAGCACGTGCGGAGCGTGCCTCCACTCCACCATATCGTCGTCGTCGGTGGACTCGGTGGACTCGGTGGACTCGGTGGACTCGGTCGCTGCAGACGTCGCGTCGTCGCCCGCGGCGGCCCAAGCGGCGCGATCGCTCTCGTCGCCGTCAGTCTCCACGAGCTTCTCGTCCGCGCGTTTCCTGTTCTCCCAACCCTCCTTTTCGCTGGGCCCCGTCACGGCGGCGAGGTCCCCGCGCCGCACTTTGCCCCCCACCGGTCCCTTGCCCGCCAACGCGGCTCTCTGCTCGACGCCGAACCTGTGCTGCTCGTCGACCACGGCGAGTCCGAGGGATTTGAACACGACGTCGTCGGAGATGAGCGAGTGCGTCCCGACGACGACGTGAGCCTCGCCGCTCTCTATGAGCCTCAACGCGGCGTCTCTCTCCTTCTTGGGCGTGCTCCCGGTGAGTAACACGACCCTCGGCGGGTTCTCGAGTCTGCTGAACACGTTCTCGAGAGTCGTGGCGTGTTGCGTGGCGAGCACCTCCGTGGGCGCCATGAAGGCCCCTTGGTGGCCGTTTCCGACCGCCGCGAGCAGCCCGAGCGCCGCCACGATCGTCTTACCGCATCCGACGTCGCCCTGCAGCAGACGGAGCATGGGCGTGGTTCCCGACATGTCCTGGAGGATCTCCTCGAGCGCCGTCTCCTGCCCGCGGGTCAGCGAAAAGTCGAGCACCCCGCGGAGCTCGTCGCACATGGACGTGCTGACGATGCTCACGCCCTCGCCGCCGCTCCTCTGCGCCCTGTTTCGCTCCTGCAGTAGGCTGACCTGCAACAGGACGAGCTCCTCGAACGCCAGGCGTTCGCGCGCGGCGACGACCTGGTCCACAGTCGCCGGCGCGTGAATAAACTGCATGGCGTCGACGTGCGAGATGAGCTGAAGCTCCGGGAGCACCGAGCTCTCCACGCCGAGGCTGACCGTCATCGGATCCGCGGGTATGTGATCCTTCAGAGCCTTCACCGCGGCGGTCTGAACCTCGTGCCACCTGTCGGGCGCGATGTCGTGCTTCTTCGGGTAGGTGGTCACGACGTCCACCTCCGCGTCGGGGTCAACGCCCGCCGCGAGCTGGGCCTTGTCGAGGGTTAAGTGTCCGCGCCCAGTTCGCGTGGACAGCGCGCCGCGCACCGCGACGGGAGCCCCGGGCGTGAGACCCGCCTCCGTCTCCTTCTGGACGTACTCCCACAGTTTGAGCTCGAACTGCTCCGCCTTGCCCTCGCCGTCGTCGCACTCGATCAGGAGCGTGCTGGGAGTCTTGCCCCAACCCTTGCGGGAGTAAGGAGCCTTGAGGTAGCTCACCACCCGACCGGTGACCAGGACCGCGGTGCCCGCCTGCATACCCGCGTGAAACCGCGCGAACTCCTGGTACTTTCGCGGGTAACAGCGCAGGGTTTGTTCGACGGTGAGCACGCCAGCTTTCTTAAGCTTGTTCACGATCTGAGCGGAGACGCCGTGATCCTTCAACGTATCCACCGGGATCTCCTCCCACGAGCCGTAGTCCGCGCGCAGCTTCGCGTGCAGAGCGTGAAGCTCCGATCGGTCGACATCCCCGGCTCCCGGGTTTAGGGTGGCCTGCTCATCCGCCTCCACCATCCTCGCAAAGTCCATCGTCTCCGGCACGAACCCGTTGATCGGGTCAGCCTGAATCCAGAACGGCCTCTTCTCGGGCTTGCCGCTCGCGCTCGCGCTCGCGTCCGCGCGCTCCTTCTCCCTCTCCTCGCGCGTGAAGAACGCCTCCGCCCTCGCGGACGAATCGTCCTCCTCGTCGCCGTCGTCTGAGTAGGTCAAATCGTCCAGTTCGCTCTCCGGAATGTTAGCCGACGACTCGACGTCGATGTCCTCGCCGTCGGACGTCACTATGGACGTCGCGCCGAAACCGAGCGGCGTCGACTGCTGCTGCTGCTGCTGCTGCTGGTGGTGGTGGTGCGAGTTTCCCCGGTGCGATTTGAGCGCGTCGCCCAACGCCGTCGACCCGGCCGCCATCTGCCTCCGCAACGAGTTCTTCGCGGGGTCGCCCATCGAGAACGAGTACGTCTTCATCGCGCGCAACGCCTCCGCCAGCTCCGAGTTTTCGACGTCGTCCGCGGCGATCGACGCGCCCGCGGTGCCCTCCAGCGAGCACCCGACCAGACGCTGCAGCACGTCCCCGAGCATCCTGGCGTCAGCCTCGGCTCTGTGCGCCGAGCCCCCCGCCTGCTCGACAACCCCGAAGTGCGCCGCCAGCGACTCCAGCTTGTAACTTCCCCCCGGGATCGCATCCTTCGCCAGGGTTTTCCTCGCCAGCGGAAGCGTGTCCACGAACCTCCAATCCTCCGGAAGCTCGCGGCCGAGTCGTCGGTACTCCGCCTGGAGAAACCCGGCGTCGAACTGACGCGCGTTGTGCGCGGCGAGGAGCACGCTCGCGCCCCCGCAGCGCCTCCTCGCCTCGTCGATGTACTCCTGAAATAACTCAGCCGCGCGTTGGAACGACGGCACCGCGGGGGCGCTCACCATGGCGTTGGTGATCCCGGTCAGGGCGACGACGGGCGGCGGGACCGCGAACCGACCGGGGTTGACCAGGGTGGACATCGGTCGGTGCGTCGGGTCGCTGACGTTCACCGCGGCAATCTCTATTATCCGGTTGCGGTCCTTGTTCAGACCGGTGGTCTCGAGGTCGAAGACGACGACGCACGGCACCTCCGACGGCTGCTGCTGGTGCTTTTGGCGCTGGCGCTGGGCGGCGGCGGCGGGGACGATGACGTCCGGGGGTTTGAGGTTTAAACGCCCGCCGCCGAGACTCTCGAGACGTTCGGCCGACGAGGGGTTCGTTTGCTCCGGGTTTCCGTCGGACCGCGGGGTTTCCATCGCCGCGCGTTTCCATCCGCCGGCGCGCTGTTTGGGTTCGTGCGCGTCCCTGCTCGGGGGTCGCCACGCTCGCGGGGCCTCCGGCGCCTGCGGCTGCGAGACAATCGCCCGCCGCCTCTGTTGCGAGTGATGCAGCGTGGATCCAAGCCTGCGGAGCAGACCGTCGCGGTGCTCCGCGTCCATCGCCGCGTACCGTCGCGCGTCCTGCGCGATCGCCGCCAGCTCCGCCGCGAGCGCGCCCTCACCGCTCACGCCGCACGCCGCGCCCAGCCTGCCGAGGTGGCTCAGGAGGAACTGCTGAAAGTCGTCGTACTGCTTACCGCGCGCGTTGGGGCATCCGTTGCGAAGCTCGTAATCGAGTCCTGCGCGGAGCTGCGACGCGAGGCTGGACGACGCGGTGGCGTGGTTGTCGTTCGCGTTCGCGCTCGCGGCGTGCTGCGGGGACGCCGCGTTGGCGGGAACCGCGAGCCATCGCCGTCGCCGGGTCGCCGCGCCGGGAAGCGGGAGCGGGACGGGGCCTGTTCCGGCGCCCAGCGCTGAGGTTGTCGCGGTGGTTGGGATCACCGCGACGGAGCATCTATCCAAGGAGGACCCGCGAGAGACGGCGCGCGCGGCCGATGCCGCTGCGCGACTCGCCCGGTGCACTATATGCATCGACCCGACCTCCGCCCTGATCGTCGCCCTGCCACTCATCTAACACCGGCGCTCCGTGCTGTGATGAGCCCGCCATTTTTTTCAAGTGTTCGCACCGCCAGACTGCTGGTGTTGTTCGGACTTATTTTTATAGTTCGTCGTTTCGTCGTTTCGTCGGGCGCTCGGAAGTCCAGTCAAAATACCAGGTCAAAAGATGAAGACATATGCATGGGTGGGTGGGAATTTTCATGATGGCTGACGACTGTTTGCCCAGTCACTGGAAACGGCGAAATCTGATTGGTGCAGAGTAATGGCCCTCATTCTATCTGCACCGTCAATCGATCGTGTTGAGAGCTTTTGCCTCCATCGATCGTGCGCCGGAGCATTCGCCGCGCACCGACCCCGCGACTAGATTCACAATGGCTTCCATGTCCGCCGCGGCACTCGCGCCCGTCGTTCACAATACACGCTCCTCCCGGCGCTCCAGGTGCGAGCCTCCTGACGACGGCATCGAACTCCTCGACTTCCCACCCGTCTCGCCTCACCCGCAATCGCGCCAAACCGGTCGTCTCACCCCCCGTCTCCTGGGGCGGCGATCCCACCGTTGACTTCCTGAATCGATCCCGATCTCCATCGCCCACATCAAAAATTCAGGTCCTCCGTCCGCGCGCGCGCCGCGCACCGCGCGACCGTCGCCGCGGCGGACTACTCTCCCAAGAACGCCTTTTTCTTCCCAGGGCAGGGCGCGCAGTCCGTCGGCATGGCCAAGGAGCTCTGCGACGAGTGCCCCGAGGCGAAGGCGCTCTTCGACCAGGCGTCCGAGATTCTCGGCTACGATCTCCTCGACGTGTGCGTCAACGGCCCGGCGGAGAAGCTCAACTCCACCGAGGTGTCTCAGCCGGCCATCTACGTCGCCTCCCTCGCCGCTCTCGAGAAGATGAAAACCACCGACGAGGGCAAGGCTCTGATCGACTCCGTCGACGTCTGCGCCGGACTCTCGCTCGGCGAATACACCGCGCTCACGTTCGCGGGCGCCATCACATTCGAGGACGGCGTCAAGCTCGTCAAGCTCCGCGGTGAGTCCATGCAGGCCGCCGCGGACGCTACGCCGTCCGGGATGGCATCCGTGATTGGCCTCTCGGCGGATAAGGTGGACGAGGTCTGCGCCAAGGCGAGCGCGGACAGCGGCGGCGAACCCGTGCAGATCGCAAACTACCTCTGCAACGGCAACTATGCCGTCTCCGGCTCCATCGCCGCCATCGACAAGGTGGCAGAGATCGCCAAACCGGAGTTCAAGGCGAGGATGGTCGTGAAGCTCGCGGTGGCGGGTGCGTTTCACACGGATTTCATGGCGCCCGCCGCGGAGGCTCTCACCGCCGGTCTGAAGGACACGCCGATATCTGCGCCGAAGATCCCGGTCATATCCAACGTCGACGTCGAGCCGCACGCTGACGCGGACACCGTCCGCGCCACACTCGCGAAGCAGCTGACGTCCCCGGTGCAGTGGGAGAAGACGATGACGACGCTCCTGGAGAAGGGCCTCGAGGCGTCCACCGAGGTTGGGCCGGGCAAGGTCATCTCGGGTATCATGAAGCGCATCGACAAGAAGGCGGTGTGCGATAACTTCACCGTGTGACGTGACGACGCGGCGCGCGCGAATTTCTCGGGTGGGACGGAGTCGGCGGGTGGGCGATTGTTTTCAAGTCGAGCGCGATCATTCTAACACCTGGTGACTAGTTCTCACCGCTGCATCTCGACGTTCCCTTCCGCGGTCACCGCGAGCTTCGCCCGCGAATCAACACCCCCCCCCGGCGTCCCCTAAACCCCCGCGTCCCCTAAACCCCCGCGTCCCCCCGCGCGCCTCCGTCCTCCGTCGCTCGCTCCCTCGTCGCGCCTCGAAGCGCGCCTCGCATCATACCGACGGCGCCCCGCATCGCGTCGTCCGCGTCTGCCCTCGCCGCCCTCGCGTCCCTTCCCATCGCCGTCCCCGTCACCGTCCCGTCGACGCCGCCGGGGGGCGCGACCACGCCGCCGTCGTCTCGATCGCGGACCGCGCGAGGATTCGAATCGCCCGGGACGTCGAAACTCCCGCCGGCGTCCGCCGCGTCTGGACGTTTCCTCCGCCTGATGCGCTCGCGCAAGTCGGCGACGCCCCCGTCGTCGTCGTCGTCGTATCCTCGCATGCCGCCGCCGCGGTCCGACCGGCCCCGCGCGCCCCGTCGACGCCTCCTCCCGCCGCCGCCACCGCCGCCACCGCCGCCGTCTCCGCCGTAGGGATGGTACCCGTCGCCTCCCCCGCGCCGCCGTTTCCCGCCGCCGCGTCGCCACAACGCTCGGCTCCTCGCCTCGCCGTCGGGCTTGACGTCCTCCTCGGTGGCGAGCCTGAAGGAGAGTTGGATGACGCGGCCGTCCTTTCGGAATTCCGGGCCGGAGTGCCACAACATCTCCGCGCGCGTCCCCGCCGGGAGCGCCGCGGCGCCGTCGGGGTTGGCGTCGGCGCCGACGCGAACGACGCCCTTCATTCGCACGGCTCGTCGCGCGGTGTGCTCGTCGTTGAAGACCACGTTGCAGCTGGAGTCGTTGATCCACTCGACGAAGACCGGGCCGTACTCGTGAAAGTAACCCATGCAGTCGTCGGTGGTCATGCGATCGACGCCGTAGAGGTGCACGGCGTCGGAACGCCAGGAGGCGTCCACCTCGGGGTCCACCCTGGACTCGAAGAAATCCTGCGCGACGTCCGCGGATCCGGCGATCGCGCCCGTGCCGTCGTCCATCGCGTCGGCGTAGGCCTCCTGGAGCGCCGCGGCGTTCGCGACAAGCCTCTGGGCGTCCTGTGCGTCGCGCCTGTCCTTGATCGCCTGCTGTTCCGGGGTGAGTGCGGCGGGCGCATTCGTGCCAAACTTGGCGGCGCGCGCGGCCCGCTTCGCTTCCTCCTCCGGATCGAACACGTCGATGCCGGCGACGAACTCGCCGCGGCGGTTCATCTTCTTCAGAGCCTGCTCCTTACGCATGGCGAGCACCTCTTTCCTGGACATCAACCCGCGCGCCACCACGTTCGCCTTGGGTTCCTTGTACTCTTGCCCGAAGCGCTCGGCTCGTTTCTTAGCTTTCACTCGCTCAGCCTCGAGGACCGCGGCGTCGTGACCGGAAGCGGCGTGCTCCGCCGTCACTTCATCCGCCCAGTTGAAGCCTCCACCGGGGGCATCGGTCATCATCTCGTCGTCAGCCATCGTATGTGGTCAGCGGGTGGGCGTTCGCGTCTCCGCGCGTCCAATCTCTGGTCGTATACAAGTAATGTGTCCTCAATAGAGCCGGCTCGTCCTCGGTCCAGGCAGTCAGGTCTGGATCCGCGGTCGAGTCGGCGAGCTGGGACTCAAAAAGGTCTCTTCGTTCGTAGACTACGAGAAGGTTCGAGTCACTCTCGCGCGTCTGGGTCTGCGTGGGTGCATTTTACGCGGGATGTCGGCGCTCTTCACCCTACGGGTCAGCGTCCCGGGCCAGTGCGACCCGCCCGGGTCGACCGGAGAGCGCGGGGACGCCGACGTTGGCCGCGGCGGCGACGCCAGATCTCGCCCCGGCCTCGAGGATCGACCCGGCGCCCCGAGGTGGGAGACGCTAGAGTTTCGCGCCGGTAACCCCCGCGCGGAGATCATCACCGGTCGAATCAGGCTCTACCGCGACGCCATCCGCGCCTCTGTCGCGTCCGCCTCGCCGTCCGCGACGACGACGAGCGCACCGGCGACGTCGCTCCCCGAGGGCAGGTCCCCGATGGTGTGCGTCCTTGCGGTGCCCATCGAGCTCTCCGTCGCCGACTTTTGCCAGTTCGCGGCTGCGATCATAAACAAGGTGACCGAGATGCGTATCGTGCAGGCGGCACCGAGGGCGATACGAACCGGCACGGACGATGAGAAAGCGGCGAAGGATAGAGAGAAGGGGAGAGCGAAGGCCGCGGAGCAACGGGAATCCGCGCCCGCCGACTCGTCGTCGGCGTTTTCAGCCGGTCAGTCGTCGTACGCGGTGATACTGTCGTTCGAGGACCAGGACTCCGCGGACTCGTTCGCTCTCAACTATCACAACAGGCGTTTCTCGTCCTTGGTCGAGGGTGAGTGCCGGGCGCTTTTCGTGCGCGCGATCGAGCTCGAAGGAAAAGACGGCGAGCCGGTGGATTCGAATTCCCGTTTGCCGTCTGCCGAGCGGCACCTCAGCGAGCTCCCCTCGTGTCCCGTGTGCCTGGATCGCCTCGACCAGGACGTCAGCGGTGTGGTCACCACGGTGTGCTCGCACTCTTTCCACGCGACGTGCCTCAGCGGCTGGGGAGACTCGTCCTGCCCCGTGTGTCGATACGCGCAAAATACGGAGGAGGAGGCCAGGTGCCAGAGATGCGGCCGCGTCGGGGATCTGTGGGCGTGCCTCGTGTGCGGCGCCGTAGGGTGCGGGAGGTACGCGCGGGGGTGCTCGCTGGACCACTGGAACGAGTCCGACCACTGCTACGCGCTCGAGCTGACGACGCAGAGGGTGTGGGACTACGTGAGGGACGGCTTCGTGCACCGACTGATCCAGTCGAAGACGGGCCTCGTCGAGCTCGCCCCCGGCGGCGGCGCCCGGGGATCGCGCGTCGGCATCCGGAGCGGGGCTGGCGCGAGGGGCGACGAGGGATCGGAGATCGTCGCGTCTCCGCCGCGGCCGAGGCGGCGGGGTAAGGGAGACGACGAAAAAAAGCGCGAAAGCGGCGGGGACGACTCATGGGGGGGCGGCGGAGCGAACGGGTCGCGACGCGCGGGTCGCGACGCGCGGGTCACGACTCATGGGTGGCTCGACGAGGGCCTGGACGAGTACGACGCCGACTACCCTCTCGACGAGGGCCTGGAGGAGGCGCTCGTGTCGTCGAAGTTGGACGCGATACACACCGAGTACAACACGCTGCTCACGTCGCAGCTGGACAGTCAGCGCAGGTACTTCGAAGGACTGATGGCGGCCAACAACGCGGAACGCGACGGCGCGCTGAGCGCCAAGGAGGCCGCCGAGTCCCGCGCCAGGGTAATCGCGGGAGCCGTGGACGCCGCGAGGGACGCGCGTGCTAAGCTTCAGGAGGCGCATGCAAAAATTGACGACGGTTTGGCGAAGAATGCCAAGCTCGAAGAGGAGCGCGATTTTCTTAAGCAGCTCAACGACACGTTGCTCGAAAACCAGCGGCAGCTCAGGGCCAATCTGGACGCCACCGAGGCCAAGTTGAACGAGGCGAACGAGGCAACTGACGCGAAGATCCGCGACCTGCAGGAGCAGGTGCGCGACCTGATGGTCTTCATAGAGGCGCAGAGTAAATTAGCCGAGGGGACCGAAGGTGGAGACTCGATCGAGGGGGGCGACGTCGTGGGCGTCAGCGACGGGGACGCGGCGCCGTCGCGAGACGCGGCGCATGCCAGGTTGCAGAGCAAGCTGAGGGCAAGAAGAAAGTCGGGGAGATAGAGAGTATTCGAAGGAAGGGAAAAGGAAAGAAATTCGTTACCCGTGTTGGTACAATAAAAGCTCAAGGCTACGCAAGGAAGGCCCGGGGGGAACCTTCGGCCAAGTGGCAGCCAGGAAAAGGTTCAACCACAGCGTTCTCGTGCACACAGGCAGTCAGGCATGCACGATTGTTAGTGTACACTCGCTCGCAAACAGACGACTAGCGGTCGCTGACGCCGTTTCAGTTTAGTGGTACATCCGCGCGCGGCGGCGGGTGCCTCGGTCGCGGCGGGTGCCTCGGGGCTTAGTGCAACCCGGCGGCGCACTCGCCCGCCATGGCGGCGAACGGCTGGCGGCTGAGGTGTGCGCGGGTCATAGACGCCGTGAGCGCCACCCGAGCACCACCCTTTCGCGCACTCGCGTCGGCGAGGCGGACGGTGGGAGCGATGGCGCGCTCCATCGATTGAGCGGCGGCCGCGCACGACTCCGCCGGGTTGAGCAGCCGTGCCGCCGCCTCGAGGCGCAGGCGGTCGCCCCGCTCCAACACGTGCTGCACGGATCCCGCGAGGGTAGCTGCGCAGAGCGTCTGCCAGAGCCACATCACGCCGCGGTCGTCGACGCCGCGCATCCGAACCCGACGATAGAACTCGTCCTCGAAGTCATCGCCGGAGTCGCCAGCGTCGTTACCCGACCCGTCATTGTTTTTGTCGCCGCCGCCGCCGCCGCCCCAACCGTTCCAGTTGCCGCCGTTTGAGTCGTCGTCGCCGTTGCCTCCTCCGTTGAAACCGCCGTTGTCAGCGTTGTAGAGGTTCAAGCGGTCGCCGTCGTCGCCACGAGAGTCCCCATCATCGCCACTGCCGCCACTACCTTTACGGCGCCTCAGGATCCGGCTGGACTTGGTCGGCGCGATGAGCTGCCTATCGACGTAGATCTCGTGTGATAGGATGGGAATTATCGCTGGCTTCACCGGGGGCGGGGCCGCGGAGGCTCGCGCGGGATGGGCGAACGCGGTGGTGGTCGCGGCGAGCGCGCCGCACGCGAGGGTTCCCGCACCGCGTCGCCTCTGCGCCGCGCCCTTGGACGTCGTGTGCTCGAGCGCCTGTTGAAAGAAGGAGGGAGGCGAGGGGGTTAAGGTTGGGTGTCGACGTGGCTCGCGGGTTTTTCGGAAAAATATCGGCGCGGGAGTCTCTCGGTCGTGGCGCTTGGAAGTCGGAGTTTCGGGCGAGTTCGCACCTTGCCGCCGCCCTTAACGATCGCGTTAGCGCACGTGCCGACGTGGTTGCCCACAACGCTAACGCCCATCATCGTTTAATCGCGGATGCAACCCCTAGCTGGGAAGTGCCGTTCAAAAAGGTTAAAATAAAACAGGGGGGAGACGTCTGATCGTCCGTTCGCGGCGGCGCTCACGCAGGGTTGCGAGGGGTAAAGAGACGAGAGCCGATCGTCCGCCTTCTTCGCGCGTCGGTGCGCGAATCTCCTCGTTCGAGGGGGCGAACAACTGGCGCGAGCGCAAAACCGGCGTCGCGTGTCCCCGGATGGTAGGAAAACGGGGACGCGGGCTCTTTGGTCTTTTCGGCGGGAATCGACACAATCAGCGGGAATAAGTGAAGGTGATTGGTTGACAGGATCCCCCTTTTGCTCGCCTGTCAAACTGGCAATGCTCCTCGACTAAAATTCAGCCTCAGACATGAACGTTAGTTGTGTAAGAATAAGCTTATTTATATTAGCCTGCCCGTGATCTTGAAAGTACTGCTGACTTACATGCCTGTCAGATAATCGTGGCAAGCAAGGTCATATTCTTACAAGTAAGTAAGAGTTAGACTACTTGTATTTATACGAAGGTTAGTGATAATCAACACATCGCCAGTGACATCATGTCATGTGACCAGAAGGAAGGTGCACTCGTTTGATTGGTCAGCTCTGCCCAACACCGGCGAGCGCGACACTCCGCCCGCCACCGGTCGTGGAGACAGACGCCCGCCCGCAAGCACCTCGATCGATCCACCGCGAGGCGTTCGCACACTAGATTTCCAAGGACGGAGCGTTGAGCTGATCCACCGTCGGATCCACAACCTCTACAGGAGACCCAATTGTTCGCGGCGCCAATGGCTGACTCCGCCAAGCCCGAGGAGCAGCCCATGGACGACGTGTGGAAGGCCGCCGCGTACGGTAACTTGGACAGGACCAAGGATTTTATCCAGACGGACCCGCAGCTCGTCAACAAACCCGACGCCACCGGGTGCGCCAACTTCACTCGGCAGATCCAGCCCGATGCCAATTCCGCGCCCCAAGTCAAATCAATCATCTGATTCTTTCGTTTTTCAACTCCCGCGCGATCTCCCTCCCTTCCGTTCTCGGACCTTCAAGTTGCCATTCCATCCACCCTTCACAACCAGGTTCCTTCCCCTGCAGTGGGCCGCGCTGAACAACCGCGTCGCTGTCGCCACCTACCTCATCGAGCGCGGCGCCGCGGTCAACGCCACTGACAACGACAAGCAGACTCCCTTACACTGGGCGTGTGTCCGTGGTTCCCTCCCATGCGCCGAGCTCTTGCTCCGCCACGGCGCGCGGCTGGACCAGGCGGACTGTCGCGGTTACGACCCGATCCATGTTGCCGCGCAGTACGGGCACACGGGGATGATATACCACTTCAAGATGCGCTGGAATGCAGAGATTGACAGTCACGACAGTGACGGGCGGTCGCCCCTCCACTGGGCCGCGTACAAAGGTTTCCCCGACACCGTCCGACTCTTGCTCTTCGCGGACTGTCACATCGCGCGACCGGATAAGGAGGGGTGCACGCCGCTGCACTGGGCGGCCATACGGGGTAAGAGCGAGGCAGCACACATACTCGCGCAAGCCGGGGGCGTGGCGCTGTTGGAGGCTCGCGACGCCGAAGGGTCCACCCCGGCGCAGCTCGCAACCGAGAAGGGGCACAAGAGCCTCGGGTTCTTCCTCGCCAACCTGCAGGCGCGGCTGGGTAAGCGATCCTTCTGGGAGGAGAAGGGCATGGCTGTGGTGTGCCTATCTCTGATCCTCGGACTCGTGGTGATGTTCGTGCACTTGATTGTGATGGCGCCGGGGATGACGCAGATGGACGTGCACGCCGCAGGCTGGTCCTGGATCGTGGTCCTGACCTCGGGCGCTGGATTGTACTTCATGTACATGGTGAGCTACTGCGACCCGGGCTTTTTGGACACAGGCGTTAAGGGCCATGGCAACGGGATAGAGCCCAGATCGCCAGTTGTGAGTGGAAAGTTGTGTCGCAATGGGTATGGCCGCGTGTCCTCCAACGAAGCCTCTTCAAAGCTCAACGCGGCGCTGAACCACCCGGAGCTGTGGTCGGGAAACTGGGGGAGCATGTGCACGACGTGCAGGATCATCAAACCGTGGGGAGCAAAGCACTGCGGCGTGACCAACCGGTGCGTCCGCCGATTCGACCACTACTGCCCTTGGATGGGAAACACAATTGGGAAACGTAACCACCGCAATTTCGTCGTGTTTCTGTGCTTGGAGACTGTCGCGATGGCAGCCGCGTTCGGAGTGGCTCTGCAGAGGCTCAGGCAGGGAGGGCCCACGCCCCCGCAGTGGACCTACACCGGCGTGGTTGCGTTCATCGTCTGCGATGTCGCCGTTCTGTTCCCGGTGTTGATGCTCACGGGCGCGCAGTTGTCGCAGGTGTTTCGCAACATCACCACAAACGAGCTTTCCAACGCGCACCGGTATCAGTGGCTGAAGGACGACAACGGGAGATTCAACAACCCATTCGATCGGGGGTGCCAGAGCAACACAGTGCGGTTCTGCCAAGTTGTCGAGGACGAGGAGGAGATCCAGCGCAGGGTAGTGATGAGCGTGAGGGAGATGGGAGACATGCTCAAGGAGAAAGGGGAAAACATGGTGTGAAAACGTGCGACTATTCGGCCATGAACTATTTTATCATACGAAGATACCTATTCGCAAGTGTTTCTAATACTACGGAGTTCCCAACGTGCTGATACATCGAGACCGTCACAACCAAAGCCCAACCAGAGCCTTCTGCTCGATGATAACTGGAAATTCTCGGTGCATCACCGTATCACCTCTACTCCCATTGACTTAGCCGCGCCGATGACTGACTTGCACATGGATATCAACGGGATGTGATGACTGCCCTCATCTTGCTGCTTCAGCTTCGCAATGTGGTACACGTGCTTCAGCGAGATCGCCGCCGTTATCCCATGACCCGGCCTCCCACCACCCGAGGACACACCCGCAGCTTTCTTGACAAAGTAAGAAGTCGGCGGGGTCCGCATCTTCCACTCGAACGATTTATCTTTGAACGCGGTGATCATCACCGGTACGGGCACTTCGGTCTGTGGGAAACGGTATCGCGCGATATGTCAGCGACGAAGGTGCGACGGGAAATTTGCGCTGCAGTGTTTGTCATGAAAGTACTGATCACTCACCAGGAAGCCCGCGGTCTTTGCGTTGAACTCCTTACAGAAAGACATGATGTTGAGTCCGTGCTAAAAATAAAATAGATGTCAGACCGTATGTAAGATCCAGAAAGAACAGGTGTATCTACCTGGCCGAGTGCTGGACCCACGGGCGGCGCCGGTTTCGCGGCACCCGCCGGGATGACCTGAGAGGAGAGGAGGGCCGAGGCGGTCGGTCAATTGGAGGTCCTGAGCGTCGGATCCGTAGCGATGATTGCCGGAAGAGATTCGGATGCTACTCACCACGCGTATGGTCGCTAAGATCGTGCGCCCCGACATCGCCCTTGGGTCCGCTGTCCGAACTGAGGGCGTGGCAAATATCCGCAAAACTTTCTGAATTTCAACATTTTTGGCGTGCAGCACGTGTCGGTATTTGCAACCGACCGGTGATCGTATGGTAACCACCCTGCCGACCGAAAGTCAACGATATAGCGAGGGTGGTCTATTGGTTTTTGAAGCTCATTTTCGGGCGTTTTGGACCCCCCTCAGACGTAATGACTCCCCCTACATACGGGGACTTCTGTTGAGTCATAGACCGTCGTTTGGTTTTTCTCCGTCGCGAAACGGGCCCCTCTCACGCGCATCGGGCCGCGCGCTTCGCGCATATGAGTGCGGTTCGTGCTTACACACGGTGTCATGCATGGGACTCAAGGCTTAGATCGGGTGTAAGTCTCCGCGTCGGAGCACCGCGCCGTCGCCAAAGGCGCGAAGGGGGAGTCAATAGAGGGCGGAAAATTGTCTAACCCGAATTACCCATACCAATGTCGAAATACCCATACGATCACCGAAAACCAATTACGTACCGCGCTGCGTTGGGAGTGAATATCCTGGTGACCGTCAACCGGGAGAGCGAGATCGGCTCACACAAGCCAGTCGCGCACCATGTCGACGTCGTTCGCGGCCGCCCTCGCGTCCATCGTGCCGCCGCTGGGGTTAACAATCGATCGTCGCGTCATTACTTCACGCGCGTTCCTGAGTCCCCAATATCCCCGGCGCGTCCAGTCCAAAGCCGCCGCCGGCACCTCCTCGGACCCCAACCCAACCGCGGACCCGGCGGAGGTGTATGCGGTGGGCGAGACGGCGGACGACGGCGAGCACATTGTGTCCGCCGCCGCGTGGGTTGTTGCACGTCAGTCATCACTCGATTCCGACGGCAGATGCGGCGTGTTCGCGATGTACGATCCATCCGATAAGATGCTGTACGCCGGGTACGCGAAAGACGCGGTCTCAGCTGTGCGCACCTACGTGGAGAAAGGCCTCGGCACCAGGGTCAGGGTCGCCATCTTCGCCAATCGCGCAATGGCGACGCGCGTTAATTTAAGGGCGGAACAGGACAGGTGGATCGGGGAGTGGATCGAGTCCAACGGTGGAGGAGAGACGGCGATCCCTCCGGGGAACGCCGCGGTGGGTGCCGCGCACTGGACCCTCCCGGCTGAGGATTGGGACGAGGAACCAGCGTCGTCCACCGCGGCCGCACCGCAACCAAAGGTTGACGGTGATGGTAACGTGGTGAGCCCGTACGCCGTTTCCGCTGCTGCTTCTGTTGCGGCAGACGTCAAAGAGGAGCTAGACCCGAATCGCGAACTGGAGGAACTCACTGTGAAAAACGTCGACGCGGCGCTGAACGAGGTTCGACCGTTCCTCGCCGCGGACGGCGGAGACGTGGAGGTTGTCGGGATCGAGGATGGGATTGTCGCAGTGCGCATGTTCGGCGCGTGCGGCACCTGCAGCAGCTCCACTGCGACGCTGAAGGGCGGCATCGAAACGACGCTGTTCAAAGTTTTCGGAAGAGAGGCAATCAAGGAGGTTGTCAACCTGGACCAAGGCGGCGAGGGAGGGAAAGGGCCGATGAGCTTGAGCGTGGAGAAGATGGAGGACCACTTAAAGAAACTAGAAGGGGCGATACACAACTACGGCGGCAGCGTGAAGGTTGTTGAAGTGGAGTCCGGGGTGGTGACCCTTGCATTCTCGGGCCCCCTGGCGCTTGCTCAGTCCGTCGCGTCGAGCATCAAGGGCAAATTTCCCCTCGTGAAGGAGTGCAAGATCAAACAGGTGTGATGACGCTACTACGAAGAATCTGGAATGTCGTCCAAATTCCATCACGAAAAAAGCAAATCCCATTCGGCGCAACTTCCCGTCTGCGCCGGCCGACCTCATCCCCACTCAGACATCAACGTGTGCTGCTTATCCGTCGTCCTCTCACAAATTCTCCGGTCGGCCGGTTCGGGACGAGGTCGAGATAGAATCGAGACGACCGTCCCTTAAGAGTTAATCTTTCATTGCAAGACGCGCGGCGGCGGCGTCGCGGCGAGGTAGTGTCCGGTTAGAGCGAATTGATCGTATCGCGAAGGCGAATTCGCGTGCGGTGGTCGTTCGGAGGCGGCGATACGGCGCACGCGGGGCGCGGTGGCTGCTGGGCGAGCGCGCTGAGGCGTTTCATCTCTGCATCCACCGCGTTGAGCTGGTGGTTGTGGGCGGTGAAGAGGTCCGCGTCGATGTCGACGAGCTCCATTACGTTATCGGGGCCGGGCCTGATTATGTATATGCCTACGAGGAGCTTGACGCGTGACGTCGCGACGTACGCCTGCCCCGCCCCGAAGGGTTTATGCTTTACGTGGCGACCGAGGTTCCACCGTAATATCCCGTAACACTTACGAAGGTAATCTTAAGAGTTAGTCTATTTATTACCTTGGTAAGTGTTACCTTCGTACTCTATTTAGTCTATCTTCGTATTCTGAATTTCATTAGCACTAGGTGAGGCACTTTATTTTTTTCCTTCGTATTATACCTTCGTAAGAGTTATGCATAACGATTTTATGATATTTTAACTCTTAACTTAGTCTAACAAGTTGGGCCCGTCCGCGCTTCGCGCTCAGTGTGATTTTCGATGGAGAGGATGGTTTTTTTAACTCTTCGTTTCAGGGATTGATGAGTCAGGGTTCGGGTGTACGTAACTGTCAGTCACGCTTCTGACCCTGCCCGTGCATCGCGCCTTCGGCGCTCCTGACCCTGCCTGTTCATCGCGCCTTCGGCGCTCCTGACCCTGCCCTTGCATCGCGCCTTCGGCGCTCCTGACCCTGCCTTTTCATCGCGCCTTCGGCGCTTCTGACCCTGCCCGTGCATCGCGCCTTCGGCGCTTCTGACCCTGCCTGTGACTATCGCGCCTCTCGAGATCCCACCATTCCTCTTTCCTCCGACGCGCGAAACGCGCTGACGCGCCGCTTCGCCGGCTCCGCGTCGACGCACCGACGTACCGACGCGAATATCGGCGCGCCGCGGCCGGGGGACACTCGTGTCACGTCGATGCAAGCGCCATCCGTCGCGCGCCGCGCGCGTGGGGTGTCCTCGCGCGCCCGCGCGGGGGTCCCGGCGTTCCCGCGCGGCATCCGGCGAATACGGCGTTCTGATTGGTCGAAAGCGCTCAAGTTGCATTCTGAGGAGCTTTTCAGTATGAAAGTTTCGCAATGAAAACCACATCCGAGACTTTTCTGTCTGATTTCCTTCATCAAAATACAGCTTTTCCAGTATGTCTGTTGCAAACGAAATGTTGAGCTTTCTCGAAGTGTTCGGATTTTAGGGCGGGGAAAATGAAACCTCCTCAAGCCTCATTTTTGAAATAAAAGCACTGGGTCGCCGAGACCGATTCATAGAGTTCCTCCATGTCGAACCCAGACTACATAGCTGAGAAAGGTTCGAGCAGGCAGCGTTCGCGATTTGTATATCTGCTCCATTTCGTAATCATGATTTCTCCCCAGAAAAATGCAAAGTGTTCCTGAAGACGTTCACCACCACTTGTACCGTCGGCGAGAAGAAGTACATGAACTTGCTGGTGAGTTGCAGAACGACTCATGAACTGAAGCTGTCAAAGTTGCGAGCTCATTTTTGGTCATCCAGGAAAATATATCACGTCGAAAGAGCGATGCTCTTGATATTGATCTTGCTGATTTGCAGGAGGTGCGCGAGGAAGAATTTGTCACCGTATCTGCGAACGAACGAATTCATTTTCTCGCTACCAGTTTTGTGCAGAGGAAGAAGGTTTTGGCAGTTTCTATGACAACCTATTGTCGAATAGTCGCCGCTATGTGTCCTTGTTCGCCGAAGCCGCGGACGAGCTAATGCCTCGCAGAGCGTCAGATTTGATGGACGAAGACGACACATTTGATATTCTTCTGCAACAAGTAAAGACACTCGGAAGTCTCAGCAGTCGACATATTTCTAAACACCTGTTGCACAGAGAGAAAATGTTGAGGCAAATACTGATGATGCGCATGGTTCTAATCAAGGATTGCCCAACTTATTGCGGCGCCGTTTCAGAGTTTATTTGAAGCCCAGCGTAAAAAGCGAGATGCGGGATCTTAGGAGCATACGGGCAGCCGACATAGGGCATCTTGTTACTTTCAAGGTGATTATATTTCAAGCTGGTTTTTCCGCATGCGACATGATGAATTCGCTCAAAGGGCATATGCACTCGCGTGGGAGACGTCAAACCATTAATAGAAGTCGCCTGCTTGACGTGTGATAGTTGTGGTTTTGAAATCTATCAGGCAGGTGTTCTGACTGAGTTCACATTTGCTGTTAAGAAGCTAAAAACTATCTTGATCAGGAAATTTTGGGCGAAGCTTTCAATCCCATCAGCAAATGTCCGTCTGGCGTATGCAGAAGCTCATCAAACACCAAGGGTGACATCTCCAAGTCTTTAGTATTGGTGCAACACCTTGCTCAGTTTCGCGTATTTACTTTTAGACCTGTTCCTGGAGACGAGAGCTTCGAAGTTTACCAGATACCAGGTACCATCTGAAAGTATACTACCTTTGAAAGGAACCATGCAAAAATTTTCCAGCTGACGCTTAACATGACTTGTCGATGTCAGGAAGTGAAAGTACAAGAGATGTCCGAGGATGTACCCGTCGGCCACATCCCTCGCTCTATAACCGTGCAAGTGAAGGGCAGCTTGACCAGAACAGTGGGGTAGGGTGATATCTTTTTGGGGAAACAAGATTCCATGTACTTCCCTTCATCAGAGAATTGTACTCAATTCATCCTAATATCAACAACGTGGACCCTTTGGAATGACCTGGCGATATCGTCGTCGTAACTGGGATCTTCTTGCCAAAAGCATTTACCGGTTTCAAGGTACGATAAACACCTTTGTTTGCGCGATTACGGTTTGACAAACAGGCGGCGAGCCGGCGAATCTGAAAAACGCACCGTGTTTCTCCCAGGCAATCAACGCTGGACTCGTAGCAAACACCTTTGTAGAGGCTATGTCGGTAACACAAAGCAAGTTCAGAAACTTGGATGCATGCACTTCTAGCGATATGATGAACACACTCCATAGATACCGGAAACATCCGGATATATATGGCAGACTCGCACAGTCGATTTCTCCAGAAATATTTGGACATGAAGACGTTAAGAAGGCGTTGCTTTTATTGCTTTGCGGTGGTGTTGCAAGGAGGCTGCTCGACGGTATCAGAATTCGTGGTGATATTCATGTTTGCCTCATGGGCGACCCAGGTGTTGCGAAATCTCAGCTTTTGAAACACATTGTGACGGTTGCTCCTAGGTCACTTTCCTTGCTCTCGTTAAAGTTGACGTTTTTGCTTTCTAAACTCTTGAATCTTCTCAGAGGAGTGTATACTACCGGACGCGGTAGTAGTGGTGTGGGCTTAACAGCATCTATCCAGCGAGATACGCTTACCGGCGAAATGATCTTGGAAGGCGGTGCGCTGGTCCTCGCTGATAATGGGATTTGTTGTATCGATGAATTTGACAAGATGGACGAAAGTGATCGCACAGCGATTCACGAGGTCATGGAGCAGCAAACCGTTAGTATTGCAAAGGTTAGCGCAAAGAACATTTTTTGGGAACATTTTTTTGTGTTTTTATAACCTATATCATTGCAGGCAGGAATAACTACGACCCTGAACGCACGGACATCTGTTCTTGCCGCGGCAAATCCTGCTTATGGACGCTACAATCTTGCTGCAACTCCACAGGAGAATATCAATTTGCCTGCAGCTCTTTTGAGCCGCTTTGATCTGATGTGGCTCATTCTCGATGCAGCAAGTGCTGATACGGACATGGCCCTCGCGCACCACGTCATCCATGTTCATCGAGAAGGCAGAGCACCGGTTGGTATTCCCGAAGAACGTAATAGTCTATGAAATGACTCTAAAAACGTATGCAGGGGCTATCATTCGATCCGATAGGGCCTGCTGAACTTCGTGCATACATCGCGCATGCTCGAACCTTCCGACCCAGTGTTCCAGGTGAACTCGCTGACTACATAGCCTCTGCATATGCCGAAATGCGCCAAGATGAGCTCGATGCCGGTGAATTGGCAATGGTCAAACTTCGTTTCTATCTCCATCATTGAATGCTTGAGGTCACATCAAGATGTTCAGGGGTATACTACTGCGCGTACTCTGCTATCAATTTTACGTTTATCCGAAGCTCTTGCTCGCTTGCGATGGGCTAACCAGGTTCTGTCAGAGTTTCGAATCCCCATTTCCAAAGCATATTTTACTGATTGAGCAACTCGAATCTCAAGGTTGTTGAGGATGACGTGAACGAGGCTTTGCGTCTGATTAAAATGTCGAAGGTAATGATATTGTTTCTTTTGCACGACTGTTGATGCACTCATTTCGCGTGATGTCTGATCGTATACGGTGACATTCTTACAGGTCAGCCTTGAGGACAGTTCAGACGACATCCCCGCGAAACTCGATCCGATCACGGCTGTATACACGGTACGAAATCATTCGCACTTTTATGGACAACACTGAAAAAAGTCACGATGTAAATCCTGACAGGCCCTTCGCGAATGGGCGGATGCACACTTCTCCACAGAAGTTTCTTATGAGCGCGCTCTCTCCTTAATAGTCAGTAAAGGGTACCCGAAAGAGGTGCGGTGCCTTCGCGTTGTATCCTCGCTATTCTCTAACACACGCCAAATGCAGGTTTTGGACGCATGCCTCGAAGAGTACAGCAGCCTAGACGTTTTGGTGCTTGACGGGGACAACAATATTCTCTTCGTAGAGTGACATGCGAATGAAGATAGAGACCTTGTTATTACCTTCGTTCGTACCTTCGTACCAAGGTACGAAGGTACTTCATTATTCGTATCATACAAGGGTAGTGCATGTGGCTACGCCCACATTATTCTACACAAAGAGTTAATCATAACTCGTTTTGATTCCGAGGGAATTTGCAGTGCTTCGCAGAACAGGTTTTTTTTGCTCGACTTGGCGCGCGTTCAGTCGCTCCCCAGCGCCGCGCCTACGCGCGAAGAGCCGCGCGACGCCGTGAGCAGTGGACATGGTATGTGCATAACGTTTTCACTGAGCCGACAGGCCGAAAATCTGGCCCCGCGAGGGCGAAAAGAAGAAGAACACGAACGCGCATCGCACTTTTGACGGTTCATAACTCGTCGAGTTGTTTTCTTTGGCCATGACATCGCGCCTGCGCGGCTTCGCCATGCTTACCGCGTCCATGTAAAGTCTCGAGAGGTCGTTTGCGGGGTACGTGGGTGCGGCACGAACGTCGCATCAGGTCGGGTACAACTTTACGCGCGCTTCATACGCGCTCGCAGGCGGCAATGTGCCCCGCCGCGTAACCAATTCTCCCCTTTCTCGCTTCTGATTGGCCAATGCAAAAATTCTGAGAAGCTCGGATACCCGTTGCGATGCGATTTTAGTAGTGTACGTAGACTTACGAACGAACGAAGATATGTCTAATAGTATATGATATCCATACCTTCGAAGGTAGAATATAAATTGTATCACGAAGCAAGGTATTCTGTCCTTCAAGCAAGGTGGAACTTACACGATAGAATATATTTTAACCTTACCCTGCTGTATGAGACCTTTTATTATCGTTTAAATAACGGATAAACATATGGAAGTCGTATGGATATATATGAAGGTAAAACACTGCTGGTTAACTCTGGCAGCATGTGAATGGGCACGTGTGGTACGGGTGAACTGGAAAATTCATTGGATGACGTGGCGGGAAATGGTTGGCCGGAAAAAACAAAGGATACACCAAAAACTTTTCGTGCAGGCCTCCGCACAAGGGCGCTGCGTGCACACTTAACCGCCCTGTAGTCAGGAAGAACCGAATCAGCAGGTATAAGATGAGCGGATTCTCCCAGACCCTAGTTGGCGCATCGGTGCGCAATTCATCTCGGCTGACTTGGTCTGGTGCCACTCGTCGTACTTGCTCCCCAAGCTCGAAGGCTGCGGACGTCGACCTCGCGCCACCGACCACACGTGTGCCCCCCAAACTTCCCGACGGTGGGTGATCCAATATGCCCGGAGTGAAACCGAGCTTTTTTTGAATGCGTATGCATCGTTGCGGACTGCAACTTACCTCTCGGAGCGCTGTTAGGAACACCGATTGTGCCGCCACAAGACCTCGCTTCGCGCCCACGCCGCAACCGCCGAAGCGCAACTGTCCGAGAGGCCTTTCGCGAGGTGTGTCATACACTCATCTGTTCCCCGGG
>Ga0181573_10000483_pt1 | contig 41383 bp, 26 predicted proteins | sample 101ome_25_FD_148643 | JGI IMG/M metagenome (GOLD analysis project Ga0181573, IMG submission 148643) | Coastal salt marsh microbial communities from the Groves Creek Marsh, Skidaway Island, Georgia - 101409BT metaG (spades assembly) | ecosystem: Environmental > Aquatic > Marine > Intertidal zone...
GTTCCCCCCCGTTCGTCGTCGTCGTCGTCGTTCGGCACCCCCCTCGGCACCCCCCTCGGCACCCCCCTCGGCACCCCCCATCGCGCGCAACACCGCGCCGGACGCCATCTCCAGCACCGGGAACGCCCCGCCCTGCCAAAACGAGTAACACCCGTCGACGAGCTTGTTGGTTCGGCCGTTGAAACCCCCTTCGACGCCGCCCTGCCGGTGCGCGAGCCAGTGCGCGAGCTCCGGCAGGTCCAGCGAGTGTGCGCTATCGCAGAGCACGGCGGCGGCGAGGCCGCAGTAGGTGTACCCGCCGTGCGCCTCAGCGCCGGGCTCGCCCGCGACGCCCCCCTCGTGCGTCTGGCACATGGCGACAAACGAGCCAACCCCCTCGCCTAAACCCTCGGTAAGGTCCGAACCACCCACCCCGAGCAATCTCGCCACCGCCAGGGCGGTGTAGCACCCGCGGGTGTCCGTCTCCCCGCCCTCGTGCATCCTGTACCCGCCCGTGCTCTTATCCTTGCATCGCGCGAGGAAGGCTACGCACTCGGCGCGGTTCACGCATTTGACCGCCTCGACAGTGGCGATCTCGGCGAGGCACGCGACGGCGGCGTAGGTCGGGGCGAGGTGCGGCATCTGCCCCGGCCCGCCCCCGAACCCGCCGTCGGGATGCTGGCAGAGCGAGAGAAACTCGACGACGTCGCGCGCGGTGTCCTCGCCCAGCGGCTCCCCGAGTAACGCGAGCGCGTGCACGATCCAGTAGCAGAGCCAGCATCGCGACGCGTCCAGCACCACGTGCCCGGCGCTGAGGTGCCTCAGGGATTTCGTCAGGTACGCGACGTGCGTCTCGCGGTGGAGCACCGCGACGGACGCCTCCCACCCGCCCTCGCACGCGACGCACTCCTCCGTCGGGTCTTCCTCCGCGCCGTCGTCGACCGACGCCTCCTCGCGGATTCGCGCGCTCGCGACGGATCGTCGGTAGATGTCCCGCGCGACGTGCTCGAGCTTCCACTGCTCCAGGCTGGTCTCCGTGGGGAAGTCGAGGCCCTCCGTGCCGAAGCCGTCCATCGCGGCGGCCATGGCCACGATGACGGCGCGTCCACCGACCGGGACGTCGGCGCGGCTGCGATGGCGCGACTGACGACCGGCGGGAACCCTAGCCAGCTCTCGGAAGTTCTTCGTCAGACGGCTGCTGTGCGCTTTAACAACCGCGAGATCGGACAGTCTGGCGCGCGCGCGGCGTTGGACCGCGAGGAGGAACGAGAGAAGCGACGAGGCAGGGAGGGCGACGCGGAGGAGGAGGAACGCGATGACGACGCGAACGGAGCGCCGTCGGGGCGCGATGACCGACTCCCCTCGCGCCCGTCGTCCGCGCGCGCCCAAGCCGCTCAAGTGGATCGTCGCCGACCTCCTCGCGCGGCACGTCGACGAGCTCGTCGACGCCGCGGGGGATTCGCTCCGGCACCTCCCGTGCGACGTGAGAGACGCCCTGCTGGCGGTGGCGCGGCGCAGAAGGTGCCTGGACGACGCCGCGCTTCGCGCGCTCGTGGACGAGTCCACGACGATAATCGACGCGAGCGGATGCGGCGGCGGACGACGCGTCACCGACGCGGGCATCGCCGCGCTCGCGGCGCGACGCGCGCTGCGCAACGTCACCGCGGTGGACCTGTCCAGGTGCGACGGCGTCACCGCGGCGGGGTTGAGGATCCTAACGCGCGCGGCGCCGAGGCTCCGGACGCTTCGATGCGGCGGCGACGCGACGTGCAACGCCGCGTGCGAAGCCGCGATGCCGGGGATCGTGCCGAGGCTCGAGGACGGGGGCGGGGTCGACGACTGGGAGACGCGCGCCGAGGTCGACTCCACCGACGTCGTCGATGGGGACGATGTGTCAGAGCCACTCGACGACTTTGAACCCGCGCGCGCGACGTCGCTCGAGTGGCTCGTGTGGCCCGACGTCCGGCCGGACACGCGCGCGACGATCTCGCGCCGGTGCCCGAGGATACGAATCGTCGCGCCGCCGAGGGAGGTGCACCTGCGCGCCGCCGCGGCCGTGACGGATCCGTCGTTCGCCGCGGTGGCTGGCGAAGGTTGGATCGGATTCGGTCGGGCTCGCGCGAGGACGACGCCGGGCGAAGGAAGCCGGGGATACGAATCGTCACCTCCCGGGGGTGCCCCGCGCCCCGTGAGCCACGCGTGGGAGGGGGGCGTCGGCCGCGGCGAGGAAAACGACGGCCTCGTCGTCGTCGCCGCATCGAAGCGTTTAACGGGGGAGCGTTTAACGACCGACGGACAAAGAATTCCGTGGTGGCTCGCCGCCGACGACGACGTTAACGCGTCGCCCAATGATGTGCCGCCGATCGAGGCGGACCCGACGCGCGCGTTGGACGAGGCGCACCTCGCGTGCATCGACCCGCGTTCGTGGGTCCACCCGTCGTGTAGCTCGTCCCGCCCCGCCGCCTCGATCGATCGGAGGGGAGCGAACAAACAGGTTAAGGCGGTTAAAGCGGGGGAAAACAACGCGACGAACGCGTCTTCGACGGCGCTTCGATGGAGGCTCAAGTTCGCGGAGGACGACGTGCCGATCGCCGAGCGGTTCCGGCGGGCGTGCGCCGAGGTCGAGGCGGCACGCGCGGCGCGACGGGAACGGAACCACCAGAAGCGGAAGAACCGGAACCTCAACCGACTCGCGGCGTCGAGCTCGGAGAGGCACATCTTTCGCGCCATGGACGACGTCTCGCTCGTGGACCTCCGTTGAAGACACACGCGCGATAGAAGAAACCCTAATCTTAGTAGGTAGAAACCCCGTTGTTATAGCGAAGCGTAGACGGTAGGACCAATCGGTCGAAGAAGCGTTAAAGAATCGTGCTAATCTTGCGTACGCGAGGGTGGGCGCGGCGCTCGGCGCCCCCCCGCCGGAATCAGTCGATGTTGGCGAGGAGCTTCTTCATCGCCTCCACCGAGATGAACCTCACCATGTTGAGCGGCACCTGCCTCGCCGCGGTGGGAACGAGCCCCTTGTACAGCGCCCCCACCCCCTCGCTCCTCGCGGTCTTCACGATGCAGTCCATCGTGCCCGAGTACGGCATCCGCCCCTCCGCGTCGGGCTTCATCGTCATCAGCCGCGACTTGGCGAGGTCGATGGGATTGGAGGTGAGCGCCGCGACGACTCCCGCGATGAACGACGCTCCCGTCTGCACCGCCAGCCCGTCCTTCGCGCCGCTCTCTTTCAGGATGACGGCTTTGCTCTTGTCGTACACCGCCATCTGCGACGCCGTCACGATCATCGCCCTGTTCACCGTCGGCGCGCATCCTCGCCACAGCGCCAAGACTCCCTCCTCTCGCACCACCCGCGCGAGCGCTTCGCCGCCGTGCCTGTAGTTCCTGCGCAGTTCCTTCGGCAATCGGCCGTCCGCCTGCATGCGGACCATGGCGAGGTCCGCGGGGTTGCCCACCGCGGCGCCGATCGCGCCCGCGCCCAGGCCGCACAGCGTCATCTTCCAGAACGAGAGACCGCCGTCGGCATCTTTGGGCACCGCCGACTTGAGGAGATCGTACGCGCCGAACTTGGTGCCGATGAAGCTCGCCTGCCTCATGAGCGACGCGGACAGGCCCTTGTACAGCCCGAACGCACCCTCGTGCTTGACCACGAGGTAGCCGGTGCGCATCATGCCCGGCGGGGCCTTCGGCGCGACGCCGGCCGAACCCGCGTGTCGGGCGCCGTCGAGGGTCGATCCGTACAGCTGCATCCGCACCTTGACCAGGTCGATCGGGTGCGTCACCGCGCCGGACGCCATCGCGCCGAGGGACCCGGACAAGAAGCCCTTCCAAGGGGCCTGCTTCTTGGAAGCGGGCGGCGCCGACATCGCGTTCGACGATGGGGGAGAGGGGCCCGACGCTCTGACGCGATTGGGGGCCGGTCGTCGTAACACCTGCGCAGCCGCTGTCATCCACAAAAGCGAAACGTACGGAGACCGTGGGTAACCTGGGAGGGGGCCCATGTTCACAACACAGATCCAGCCAGTGTGATGAGGATCGAGAACTCCACGACCTCGGACGCGGAAAAGTACACCTCGGGATTTTCTTCTATTCGTCAGAATCGGAGGCGGCGCCTCGGGACTTTCGGGCCCGCGCGAGACGCGAGCGCGACCCGAGTTTCGCCCGAGGGAGTGATCCGGTTGGCGTCGCAGGGCCGCGGATATCGCGCCGGCGTGAAGGGCGCGAGTTCGAGCGGACCTCGCCGGGAGGGCACCGCCGTGGCAAATCCCGAGGCGACGGTCGTCAACCAACCATCGTCATGGCGACGATGGACCGCGACCTCGACGCCCTCGAGCGCGCGCTGCAGGCGGTCAAGACGCGGTCCGCGAGCGCTCTGCTGAACGAGCAGTCGTACCTCGCGCGCATCGCGCAGCTCGAGGAGGTGAACCGCTCGCTGCAGGCGCAGCTGACCGTGCAGGGCGCCGCTCCGGCTCCCGACGCGTCCGCCGCCGACCACCACGTCTCGAGGCTCCAAGACGGCGTCGAGGGCATGAAGCGCTCGAGCTCGTACATGTCGATGCGGACTAAATCCAACCACCTCGTGGTGGCGCAGCTCGACGACGGGCGGGACGGGAGCGACGACGGCGCCAACATCGGCGACGCCGAACGACGCGCCGGCATCGAGCGCGAGCGCGAGCTCGAAGACGATTCCCCAACCCCGTCCTCGCCGTCCGTCGCGTCCTTGACATCGCCGATCTCATCCCCGAGCAGGGTCACGTTCAGCCGCGCGCCGGGTTTGGGTGTCGAAGCCCTCGCCGCCAAGCTCGCGGCCGGCGCGACGCTCGCGGGACCGGACGTCGTCGCCCGACCCAACCCGGCGGCCGCCGCCGCCGCCGCTCGATCGTCGCTGTCCTCGCCGGAGAGGGGGGCTCTTCGCGGCGGGTCGGGGTCGGGGTCGGGGTCGCGGCGATCGACGGAGACGGCGGCGGGTTTAGGCACGAAAAATAACGGTGGGCTCGGTGGCTTCGAGGGCAGGGACGGCGGGGAGGATTACGGGACCCCGCGGACGCACAGCGTGGAGTCGCTGTCGATGCACTCGCCCGGCACGGGCCGGGGCGGTTTTCTTAACAACGGGGGTACGGCGAACGACGGGGGTTTAGCGAACGACTCGGAGAGCTCTCAGAGCGGCTCCGACGGCGGTTTTGTCGGCCGAGACGTTCAACTCTCGCGCGACAGCACCCCGGGGTTGCCGAGTACCTCGACGGGGCTCCAACGGGACTCCAAGGTGCCGTTCCAGCTGTTGCTGTGCAACGACGACGGGTGCGAGGTGCAGGAGCCCGCGGATCGGTCCATTCGCACGCGGCAGCGGGGGGTGCCGCACTCGCAGTTCAGCTGGAAGAACCGACCGCGGAACGTCCTCGTGATCAAGAAGCCCAAGGACAAGAACACCACCGCGATGCTGCCGAGGGTGCACGCCATCCTGCAGAGCAAGGGGATAACGACCTGGGTCGAGCCCGTCGTGCGTTGGGAGACTGGACTGGGCGAGACGTGGGAGCAGGACGACGATCCGAACCTCGACCGGCTGATCGACTTCATAATCTGCCTCGGCGGCGACGGCACCATCCTGTGGGTCAGCAACCTGTTCCCCCGGGCGGTTCCGCCCGTGGTGTCCTTCGCCATGGGATCCCTCGGGTTCCTCACCGCATTCGCCGAGGAGTCGATACCGAAAGCCATCGACGACGTCGTGGGCGGAAACTTCTTCTTCACGATGCGATCGCGCCTCGTCGCGCACGTGGTCCGAGCCGACGGCACCGAGGAACGCGAGCGTCACGTGGTGCTCAACGAGATCGTCGTCGACAGGGGCGCGCGGTCGCAGCTCATCGACCTGGACGTCAACATCGACGGGAATCCGATGACGAAGGTGCTGGCGGATGGCGTCATGATATCGACGCCGACGGGGTCTACCGCGTACGCGCTCGCGGCGGGGGGATCCATGGTCCACCCGGGGGTTCCCGGCATCTTGTTCGTGCCCATATGCCCGCACACGCTCAGCTTCCGGCCCCTCGTGCTCCCCGACAGCGTCATACTCACGATCAAGGTGCCGGAGACGGCGAGAGTCGAGCCGGTGGCGTCGTTCGACGGCAAGCAGCAGCGGCAGCTGAGGCGAGGGGAGTCGCTGGTGGTGGCGGGGTGGAGGTACCCGGTGCCGGCGATATGCCACGCGGGCGAGACGGGGGATTGGTTCAGGGCGGTGAAGGATTCGCTGCTGTGGAACGTGCGCGGCGCGTTCCAGAAGCCCGCGGAGGAGGAGGAGGAGGAGGAGGAAGAGGAGGAATAAGAGGAAGAGGAAGAGGAGGAGGAGGAGGAATGAATAGCCCTCGAAGGTACTTTCGTAGTAGCAAACCCGCGGCAAAGGTCACGCGTTGAAGCGCATCGCCATTCTCACGGCTCGGTGCTCGCGCCTCCTCCGTTCCAGCGCCGCCAGCCTGTCCTCCCCCGCCGCGATGAGATCCCTCGCCGGTCCTACGCCCTCCCGCGACGCCCCCTCCTTCGCGCTCGTCGTCCATCGCTTCGACCTCGGACTCAGCGCAAAGTAACCGTCGCGAGTAGCCTCATCACCGCCACCCACCGCGGCGTGGCGATGACGCGCGTTCTCCTTATCCCAGTGCGCCTCGAACCGGCTCAGCTCCTCGTCGTCCAGCGGCGTCGGGCTGGGGGGCGACGGCGCTCGGAACGAACGCGGCGGTTCGAACGGCTCACGCGGCGGCCGCCTCGGCACCGCGCCGAGGGGTCGGGAGTATCCCCGGGGTCGAAACGTCGGCTGATCCGTCGTCGGCACCCGAGTCGGCACCCGAGATGACCGGGGACGGATCAGCCGCGCCACCGCCGCCTCCTCCCTCGCGTCCAGCGCCTCGCGCTTCCGCGGGGGTGAAAGACGGTACGTGCCGGGTAAAGGATCGGTCGTCGTTCGGCCAAACGCGGTGCGATGCGAGGCAAAGGAGCCCGACGGCAAAGGGGCCGATCGCGTTTCGACGTCGCGAACGAACGTCGTCGCGCGCCGCCGTTCGGCTCTTTTCTTCGCCACCCTCGGCCTGGCCTTGAGCGCCCTCAGCGCTTTCTTGAGATTCTTGAGTTTCTTGAGACCCGACGACGACGACGACGACGACGACGACGGCGACGGCGACGGCGACGATCGACGTTGTCGCGGTTGAGGCGACGAGGCCTTCTTCTTCTTCATCGTCTTCTTCTTCTTCTTCGCCTTCCCGGCCGTCTCGATCGGAGCCGGGGTTCCCGCGTCGACGCCAGTCGCGGACAGGCTGGCGCGAAGCGCGCGCATCCGTTCGCGAAGCCCGGACCCGTCGTCGCCCAACCCCCGGATCAGTGTAGGGTTTAGGGTTAGGGTAGCGCCCCCCTCGGGCTCGACCACCCGACCCTTCGTCCCGGAGACGTCGCGATCCGGGGCGGACACCGGGAGGGACGCCATCGCGGCGGACACCGCGCGCGCCGCGACGTCGAACCGTTCGAGCCAGTACTCCGGAAGTACCTTCTCGGCGCCCGGTTCGATCGGCGCCGTCTCCCGGGGATCAGAACCGTCCTTGGCGGGGATCCGAACCGTCCCGCCCTTCGTCTCCGCGCGCGTCTCCGGAGGAGTCTTCCGTTTGGGTTCCGGGTCTTCGGTCGCGACGCCCACCGCTTCCGGGTCTTCCGCCTCCGGGACAGCCTCTGGGGCGGCTTCCGTGGCGGCTTCCGGATCTTCCCGGTCTTCCGCTTCCTGGGCGGCTTCCGAATCGACCGTCGCCGCCGCCGTCGCCGCCGCCGCCGCCAGCGACCTGGCGGCGTACTCCCGCCGCAACTCCTCCATCGCCGCCTCGGCGCTCTCCGCCCTCGCGCGAAGCCGCCGCTCCGTCTCCAACCTCTCCCTCTCCCTCCCCGGGGATGCCGACGTCTCCGCCGCGCTCCTCGCCGCGTCCAGACGCCCCTCCGCCTGCGCCAGCGATTCACCCAGCCGCTCGTTCTCCTCCCCCAGGCGCGTCACCTCCAGCGCCAGCCCCGACGCCTTCTCCGCGAGTCGTCGCGTCGCCTCGAGCACAGCCTCGTCGCGTTCCCTCTCCGCCTTGGTTCGCTCGTCCGCCTCCTTTTCCCGCGCCTTTTCGAGCGACTTTTCCAGCGCGCCCAGCTTTAATCGCCAGTCCTCCTCGCGCTTTGACCGCTCCCGCTCGGCGCGCTCGCGGTCGTCCCGCATCGACTCGAAGTGCGCCTCGACGTCCCTCATCGACGCCACCAGCGCGTCGCACTTTTCCTCGTACTCGTCCAGCAGCCGCTGTTTCGTCTCCGCCAGCTCCGAGTTTCGCCGCTCGGCTTTCGTCTCCCGCTCCTCGGCCCGCTTGACCCGCGCCTCAGCCTCCGCGACCGCCGCCCCGAGCCGCGCGTCCGCGTCGCGTTCGGACACGAGCGCGCGTTCGGCGCTCGATCGCGCCAGCTGTGCGTCGCGTTCGGCGGCTCGAGCTCTTGCGTACGCGGCTTCGACTTTTGTATCGGCGTCGGCGATTGAAGCCTCGCGAAGTACCCGCTCCGTCTCGAGCTCGGCGGCGTGCTGCGCGTTCAACGCTCGGATGGCCTCGTCGTGCCGCGCGGTCAACTCGAGCCTCGCGCGGTCCACCGCGGCTCGGACGACGAGGCCGTCCGCGGACGAGTCGTCGTCTCCGGGATCCCGATCGGCGGACGAGGCGGTCGCCGCGATGAGCCGCGCGTCGAGCTCGGCTGCCGCGACGTCGCGCTGCGCGATGGCGCGCTCGAGCGACGCGATCGTCTCGTCCTGGGCCTCCAGCTCCGCGTCCCTGTCCTTGAGGAGCGCGAGGTTGTAGTGGAAATCCGCGCGCAAGGCTTCGAAGCGGGACTCGGCCGCCTCGAGCCTGGCGCGAAGGTTGGCGACGTCCGTCGCGTTACCGGCGTCGTTAGGTGCCGATGGGTCCGTCGCGTTAGGTGCCGATGCATCGAGCGTCGTGCACCCCTCGCCCTCCTTCTCCGCGACGGGCGCGACGTCGTCATCGGCGTCGTCGGCGTCGTCCGTTCCCGCCTGCTCGTCCAGTCCAGCCTCCGCGAGCGCGCGCTCGAAAGCGGTCGCGCGCGACGCCGACGGCGGTCGCCACGATCCCGGCGTGCTCGGCCACGACTCGCTCGCCGTCCGGGGCGTATCCGCGGCGATCCCGGCCGCGACGACCGCGAGAGCCGCGGGGGGTAACCCGGGGGGTACAGGTGGTAAACAGACGCCCGGCGCCGCCGGCGGCTTCTTGTTGCCCTTCTTCCCCATCCCGTCTCCCGCCGCGGTCGTCGCCGGTTGTGGCGGAGCGAGGGGAAACAAAAGGTGCCCAAACAGAAACGCCGGGACGGAACTTCGTTTCGCGAGCAAAAATTCGTTTCGGGGGACCCAACTTCGCAAATTTCCCAAAACCTGTGTGAACTCCCTGTGTAACCTAAACTGTGCACATCTGTTGAACTGTGCAGATCTCGCGGCGGGCCGACCGACGAAAAAAAGCGCAACACCTGCAGCAAAGGTCATTGCGTCGCAGGGTAACCATGGCCGGGAAGAAGGCGGCCCGCCGGCAGGTCGCGGCGGCGGATTCCGTCCCGCCGTCCAACAACGTTTCGGCCGATGCGGTCAAGACGATCGGTAAACCCCCCCCCGTCGTGACGGCGTTCCGGCCGCGCGTGCCCGCCCCGACGCTCGACGGGGGCAGCCCCGAGCCCGGGTCGTCCGCGGGAGGTTCCCCCGGATCCACCGGCGGGGCGGCGACGCCCTCGCCCGGACGCATCGCCAACGCGGCGTCCAGGCTGCAGGCGCAGCTCTCGCAGTTTACCGAGGGTCTCGCCAGGACCGACGCGATGCTGCTGGCGGGGACGGAGGAGTTCGCGCGGAGCACCGAGCGCCAGAGCAAGAGCGCCTACGACTTTACCGGATCGATGCTCGGGATGGTTCGGGACTCGCACGCTAACGTGTCCGCGGCGAAGACGCGCGTGCAGGCGCAGCGCAAGGCGTTCAACGATCTCAACGCCGAGCGCGACTCCTTACGCGTCGAGAAGGAATCCCTCGCGCAAGCTGTGGAGGAGGCCGCGGCGAGAATCGCGGACAAGGACGCCGAGCTCGAGGTGGTCAACGAATCGAGGCGAATCCTGGAGAAGGAGGTGGACGCCAGAGCCGCGCGGCTCGCCGAGACGGAGGCTAAGGTGGCCGATTTAAACGACCAAAACGCGCACCTCGGCGCGCAGATCGCGGCGAAGGAGCGCGAGGTGAACGACGCCGAGGCTCGACGTGCACAGCTGTCCGCGAGGCACGAGGAGCTCGAGAAGACGCTCGCGGTTACGTCGGCGGCGAGGGACGAGGCAAAGGCCAAGGCGACGCGGTTGGAGGAGGCGAACGCGGCGCTCGAGGAGGAGATCGCGGCCGGGGAGGAGGCGGTGCTGGCGCTGCAGCGACAGACGGAGGAGTCGTTCAGCGCGCTGCAGGCGGATCGGGAGGCGCTGCTCGCGCGAAACGACGCGCTGCAGACGCAGATGCGCGAGTCGCAGGCTCGACTGGACGCGGTGCGGGAGGAAGCCGCGGCGATCATCGCGGAGGAGCAGGGACGGACGGAGGAGCTCGAGGCGGCGTACGAGGAGACGCTGCTGGAGCTGGAGGAGAAGGGGGGCGAGGGGACGCTGAGGCCCATGCTCGTGGAGGCGCAGAACAGGGAGCGGGAGGCGTTGGACCGCGTTGAGCTCCTCGAGCGAAAGATTCGCGAGATGCGCGCAGCGGATTAGGGGGTGAAGGAATCGGGTCGGGGGTTTAGGGTTTAAGGGGACGCCGGGGGCGAAGTCCGGCGACTGCGAAACGTCGCCGGGACCCGGGACCCGCCGCGTTCACGTTTAAGCACGAATCGATCGTTCGTTCGCCGTTTGTCCGTCCGTCTGTTAGATCCGTCTATGTACCTCTCTCCCTCTGTAAAAGTTGAAACGCTCTCCCTCGTCTTCGTCGTCAACGCCCGGCGGGGCCCCAGAGGAACCCAAAGCCGATGATGTCGCCGGCGTCCTCGACGGCTCTGGCGACCGTCTCCCCCCAGAACATCGCGCGATCCGCGAGCGACTCCGCAAAGGCGCCGAAGGTATCCTCGAAGGGCGCCGCGCCGACGCAAAAGGGAGCGAGCGCTCCGAAGGCTCCGTAAAACGCCAACCGGCCGACGGGACCCATCTTCATGCACGCCGCGGTGACGAAATCCGCCCTCCACGTGCACGCCGCCGCGACGCACATGTACCCGCCCCACATGCGAAGCCACAGGTCCCCGTCCCCGCCCAACGAGTCCACCGCGCTCCTCCCCAGCTGCCGCATCCCGCCGCCGAGCACCGCCAGCAGCACAAACGCGGGCGCGCTCTGGTAGTTGGTCACCACGTTGTACTGGAGGAGCTTCCACCCGACGAACAGGAGTAAGAGCCCGCCCCACGCCGCCCTGACGAAGGCGCGGGTCACGCACCACGCGTAGTCCAGCGGGCCGGGGCCGCCGCCCACGATGGCCCAAGCCGCCCCCGAGAAACCGGCGCCCGCGGGCCGCGGGCACACGCCGATGACCGAGTCCAGCGCGGCCATCGCCCTGCGCCAACCCCCCGCGAGCGTCGTGCACAGCACCACCACCAGTCCGGCGTAGAAGGCGTCCGCCAGCGCCGCGCGGGTCTCCCCGAGCGCCTTCTCCGCCTCGGCTTTGCGCGCGGCGACGTCCTTGCGCTCGAGGCTCGATTTCGCGATGGTGTTCGCCTCCGAGTGCAGTTCGTTCGCCTCGTGCGCCGCGTCCAGGTTCAGTCGCTGCGCCTCCAACGCCCTCGCGGAGAGCGTCAGTCGCTTTTCCGCGATGTCGTTGGCGCGCTCCGACGAGAGCACCTCGCGCATGCGAACCGCCATGTCCAGCACCCGCAGCTGCTTATCGTCCGCCGAAGCGGCGACGCGCATGATGGATCGCATGGCTCGGCGCGGGGACCCGCCCGCGCCGGGAAGCGCGAGTTCATACCCAGATGGAGTCTTGGGCGAGCCACCCGTGACGGACCCACCCGAGACTTGGCCGTCTTCGTCGTCGTCGGAATCCGAATCCCACCGTGGAGACGATCCCGGTTCCGCTCGCTTCATCGTCGGTTCGTCTCGTCGTCCGGGATCGTCGCGATTCTTTCTTTTCCCCCGGCTGTTTTTCCCCCTCGCGTCGTCGTCGTCGGCGGCGTCGGCGGCGGTCGCGTGCTCCGCGGGCCCCGTCGTCATCGTCTCCCATGTCTTTGCGAGTCCCTGGAACCAGCTCCCTCCTCCCGGCGAGCCCTCGTGCTCGACGCGCTCCTCGTCAGTCGTTCGCGTCACCCGGCCGATCTCCCCCGTCTCCCCGAGACGCGCCTGTCGCATGGGCTCGTCGTCGGACGTCGTCGTCGACGCGCTCCCCGTCGCGCCTTCGAAGCCAGGGGACGTCCCCGCTTTCTTTCGCGGCGCCTCGACGACGACGGGCGAGGACGTCGTCGACGAGCTCCCCGATTCGCCGGCGTCCGCTCGCGATTCGCCCATCTTCTTCTTCGTCGAATGCGTCGTCGTCGTTTGCGACGATCCCGCGCCCTCGCGCCACGCCAGCTCGCACGCGCCAACGAACGCGCCCACGAACTCCTCATCGTTCGCCGCCGCCGCCACCGCCGCCGCCGCTCCTTGCGCCCCGCCCCGTGCGCCCCGTCGTCCGCGCGGAACGAGGCGTCGCGCCAGGGCACGCGCCATCTGGGTCGCGCACGATCTGACCCGCGCAGCGTCCAACCCTCCTTCGCCGCCCGTCGGGACGTGCCCCGCGAGCGCCGCGCCCACGATGGCGCCGAGCTCGACCCCGCGAATGGGATCGTCCGTGTTGTTGTCGTCGTCGTGGGACGCGTGGGTGCGCGACGCGTGCGCGGTGCGCGCGTAGGTCTCGTCTAGCCCGTCGTGGATCCACCCGAGGAGTCGGGCGCAGATCTCGGCGAGCGCGCCGATCGTCGCGGCGGCTGCCGCCGCGTACCCCGCGCGCCGCGAGCGCGCCGTATCGTCCGTCTCCTTCATCTTCCGCGTCATGTCGTCCTCGACCCTCCTCGCGATCTTCTTGATCCTCCGAGCCCCGCGCGCCAGCGCGCGGGATCCCGCGCGCGCGAGCGCAAAGGCGAGCAGGAGCGACGTCGCGACGACGACGACGCACACGGAGAAGGCGAGGAGCAGCGAGAGCACCGCCGGGAAGTGCGCGCGAAAGTCGAAGCCACCGCCGCCGCCGGTCGACGCCGCGTGCGCGTATCGCGCGTCGATCGCGTCGGCGACGCACGCGCCGCGCGAACCCGACCACGTCGTGCCCGCGACGCACCTCGACTCCGGGCGCGGGATCTTCGGCAGGTCGCCCGCGAGGTCCGCCGCGCGGAACCGCGCCGTCGTCGACTCGAGCTCCGGCGCCCGCGCGTGGCGCCTCCAAACGCGGTCTTCGTCCGCCGCCTCGGCGCTGTAAAACCCCCGCGGGGAGGCGTCCCCCGTCGCCATCGCCCGCAACACCCCGGGCCGTGGCGCGTGCGCAATTCTCCGAGTGGGACCGCGCTTTCCCTTCGAGCTTTTTGGTTTTCTCCCGGTCCGACCGCGCATTTTTGGTTACAACCGACCAAAAAACGTCGACGTGTCCGCACGACAGCGCACCGCCCGGCGAGCCTTTTCCACCAAACAACCCGACCCGGCGGTCACAACGCGCAGCGCCGTCGACCCCCGAAGCGTCGAAGCAAGAAACCCAAACGTGATGGCCTGCGTCGCCCAGATTCGCGGCGTCCCCGCCGCCGCCGCTCCCCGCCTCTCGCTCCTCGGCAACAGGCGCGCCGGTGCGTCGCCCCGCCAAAAGGAAGACTCTCAACCGATCGACGGCCCGCGCGGATGGATATAAGAGGCTGCCCGCGCGTCCCGCGGAGCCGGGTCTCCGTCGCGGATCCGGCGTCTCGATTCGTCCGCGCGATCGCGCGAACCTCCGAGCACGTGTCTTCCGCGCGCTTCGCACCGGGCGACGCTTCCGAACCGGAGCTCCCCGGCGCGAGCGCGCGCGCCTCTCCCCGCGCGCCAGCCGCACATTTATCCAAACTCTCCTCCCCGCCGCTGACGGCCCCGGCCCCTTTTTCCCATTCTCGACAGTCCGCGGCAAGCGCATGTCCGCCGTGATGAACGCCACGACGACTGACGTCGAGGCCGAGACCAAGCAGATGCTCAAGGAGGGCGGGGTGACCGTGGAGTACCAGCGTCGCAAGGCGAAGGAGATGGTCAAGTTCTTCAAGCAGCAGCAGTTCGAGCAGGCTGTGGAGGACTCGCAGGTGTTTGGATGGACGCCGAAGAACGAGATCAACAACGGCAGGTGGACCATGTTCGGACTCCTCGTGGGCATGATGACGGAGTACGCCACCGGCGTGGACTTCATCGATCAGATCAAGCTCACCATCTCCGTCCTCGGCATCGCCGACATTTACGATTAAGACGGTTGGCGGGCGCCGGCGGGTCGAGCGGGCTCGAAGTTTCGGCGTCGGCGGGTGACGGGTTGGCTCGTCCGGGCAAACCTTACTTAGCGCAAGCAAGGCGAAATGTAATAGTATCGCGAATCATATCATACAACGTCCGTCTGTTGTCCGCCTCGTCTCCCGTCTTCCTCTCACTTTGACATGTACCCCACGCCGGTCTCGACGCAAGACATCCCGCTCTTCTCCAACACCACCCCGCTCGAGGTCCACCACTCCTTGAAAGCCTTGAACTCCTCGGACGTTTGATGGGGATCCTCGAGCTGCGCGCGGCTCGGGTACCTCTCCACGATCATGAACTCGTCCTCGTTCTGGTCGCTCCTGCACAGCTCGTAGGACAACGTCTCGGGCTCGTTCGCCCTGACGTGAGAGGCGAGCTTGCCCCATCGCTCCAGAAACTCAGGGATCGCGTCCGTCTTGAGCTTGACCCTGATGTACAGGCAGAACACCCCGGACATGGCCGACGACGCGTTCGTTCGACTACTTGAGAATGCGAGGACGCTGAATGGTCGGTCGGGGCGACGTCGGGGCTGGCACCCGCGCGCAGTGTCGGTGTGACGAACGAAACGTGCCAAATACGTGTGCAGACCAACTCTTATCATAGACTAGACATAGCACTAGACCCCGGGCGAAAACTGAGCGCCCGGAAAACGTGGGGTTTCATATCATATCAGAGTTTTTAGTTACAAATCGAGACCTAATGGAAGTTTGCGACCTATTTCAACTTTAGTCTACGGGAGAGCAGGCTATCTCTTATCACGTGCGCTCCGTGGTGTTGCACTCCGCCTCGACCCCGCGCGTCCCTGAACCGACCGAAATGGGAGCGGTCGAGCGGATGCGGCTTCGTGCAGCTGTGCTATCGGCGCTCGTGTGCCTCGCGCTCGGAGAACTCTACGTACCGGGCTCGGTTCCCGTCGACAACGATGCGCCCCAGGTCCGTGTGGGCGAATGCGTACCAGGTGACATTCCATCCGACGGCCCCGACCCCACGGACAAGTGCAACGCCTTTTACAAGAGCCAGGGGATGACTTACGACGCGTACCCCATCCCGCCGGTTTGTTCCACCGCGTGCACGTTCGAGGAAACCTCTCCCCCTGACGAGGGCCGCGGCGCGACCTACGCCATGCAGTGGCAAACGCGTGGCCTGAATCGAGCCGTCGGAGCCTCCGAGGGTTGCGGGGCCTCCCTGCCCTTCGACCCGTGGACCGGGGCGGTCACGCTGCGGCCCGGAAGGTACGTCCTCCAGGGGAGCGCCCTGGGTTCGACGTCCGACTTCATGGCCGCCCGCATCGCCCGGTTGGTCGACGCCGAGACGAACCAAGCGGAGACAATCGCGCTGGGAACGGCGCAGTACGCCGCCGAAATCGACGGCGCAAAGGCGTTCGCCAACTCGGTCGTGGCTCCCACGGAGTACCTCGCGTGTCAGGAGACGAAGATCCTCCTGCAGCACTGGAAGCACGTCAAAGCCCCGGGGGACTGGGGCCCGCTACCTTCCACCGGTTTCGACGAGCCGCGCGCGGTGCACGCGTCCCTCTCGGTGCGAAGGGTCGGGGGCACGGGCGGATGCGCGTCGTCGTCGTCGTCCGATGGTATGGACGACGACGTCGAGGCGACCCGAACGTGCACGTTCCGCGAGGCGGCCGCGATATGCGACGGCAACGGGTTCGGGACGAGCACCGCGGACGCCTGGAACGAGCGAATCTTGTACGACCCGGAGACGTCCGGAGACGCCTCGAAGTGCGGCGCGAGCGCGGCGGATGACGGAGCGGGCGGGATCGTCGTGCAGCCCGGCACGTACCTGGTCTCCGCCGTCAGCCCGGGCATCCGGTCGTTGATCTTCGTCGTCCGCCTCGCAAAGTACGATTCGAACGGTGCGTACGTCGAGACTGTCGCGTTGGGCTCGCACGGGTTCGAAAGACCCGACGACGGGCACCCGGAGACGAACGCCCTGAGCGTGATCCTCGGCACCGAGGTGACGGTGACGGAGCCCACGAGGTTCAGGCTCGAGCAGTACGTCGATGCCTCAGCCACGAGCGGCGATAGTAAAGGCCGAGCCCCGGGGTACTTCATAAACGCCGGCCGATTCAACGATTGCGACGGCGACCTGTCATCGTACGGCGCCAACAACGTCGTCCCGGTGATTGGCGCGCAGCTGACGGTGGAGAGACTTTCACGGGATCGAATCGGGCGGTCGTGCCTTTTCCGTGAGACGATCGACGCCACCACCGCTATGCCCGACAGATTCATGGTCAACTCGGCGACGGGCCATAACGGCATCGTCAAGTATACGTGGAACAACGGCAGGCTACTCAACGATTATGTCTCGTCCCCGCACTCCAACGCCACCGTGAACTGCGGCCTGCTGAGTTCGACGGTGGACGCAGACGGCACGTCGTTCCAGCTCGCGGCGGGTAACTATCTCCTGGAGGCCGTGTCCATGGGATACGCCATGTCCTACGGGGCGGCGCGGCTCGTCGCGGTCAACTCGACCGGCTCGAAGTTCACAGTCGCGATGTCGACCTCGACCAAGGACGAGACTTACGCCACCGGTGTTCTTCAAGGAGGCGAGCGAAACGAGCTCATGTTCATCGGACCCGTTCACGTCACGGTGAAGGCGACGTCGGCGGGCGCCGGGGCCTCCGAGGATCTTCCCGTCTTTCGCCTGGAGCAGTACCACTTCCCCACCACTCACTCGTACGGCGCGGGGTACGCCTCCGGGTCTTCCAACGCCGGATACAAGGCCCAGGAGAGCGTGAGAATCGGGGCGCAAGTGCGCATCGAACGGTTGAAGGAGCCGGAACACGGAGGGGACACCACCACCTGCGCCTAGTGAGTGTTGATTTTTGTCAAAGTTGTCTGTACAGTAGACTATTTTTCGCTGCGTGGCTCTGAGCAGGTCGCAACAACGAGGGAGACCCACGGGGCTCACACGACCATGGCGGCGCGGGGCAGAGGTCGCCGCAAGGTGAACGGAGCGAATCCTGTCGTGGATCTCTTTAGAAAGATGCGCGACGCGGCCAGACTGGCGGGGCTCGTCGCCTTCCTTCGACTGCTGCTGCTGCTAGCCCTGGTGCGCCCGGCTGCGGCGACTGACAGGACGCTCTGCTTCCAAGTCCCCGGGGAGTTACGACCCAGACCCGGCGCCACCTACCCGAACTCAACCGCCGATCGATGCGTCACCAGGGCGCTGTGGGACATCCAGGCGGCGTCCATGCACCGCGTGAGGGGCGCCGACGACACCGCCGCCGACGACACCGCGCTGCGCTGCGTCCCCGCCCAGGAAGCCTTCCTGTGCGACCGCCGCCTCGGCGACCCGAACGAACTCTTCGTCTGCGAACTCACCGACGAACTCACCCGCGGGTCACTGACGACGGCGATGGACGCGTGCGTGTGGCCGGTGTGCGAGCAGATCTGCGCGTCAAAAGCCCGGGGCGGCGAGAGGGCGGACGACTGGGAGATGACGAGGGCGTGCGACAGGTGCGAGCGAGCGTGCGCGACGGAGGGCTTCGAGCCCCACGAAAAAGGTGAGGCCGCGCGAGACACCCCGGGCGGGCGGTTCTGCGCGGGCGTCGCCGCCGGGGACGCGGGAGAGGACGCGGAGACGCGCGCGCGCGCCGCGTACGCGTACGCGCTCGGAGGTTGGACGGGGGGGTGGACCGGGATCTCCGCGGCGGCTGCGGGGCTCGGAGGCGCGGGGGCGGGGGCGGCCGCCACCGCCGCCGCCGCATCCACCGCCGCCGCCGCGTCCACCGCCGCCGTGGCATCCACCGCCGCCGTGGCGACCACCGCGGCGCTGACCGGTAACTTCTTCGTCGTCTCCGCGCGCGTCGCGCTGCTCTTTGTCGCGTTCAAATCGGTGCTTCAACACTTCATCGTCGTCGCGCCGCCGGGGTACGGCTGGAACCCCGTCCCCGGCCGACCGGGCGGGCACCCGAACCCCGGTCCGAACCCCGGCTGGCCCCCGATCCCGCCCGCGCCCACGTGGAAGGTGCCGCCGCCGTACTCGTGGGCGCCGTCGCCCCCGCCTGCCGCGGCGACGTCGCCGCCGCCGCCGCCCGCGACGTCGACCTCGCCGCCGCCGCCGCCGCCCGCGCCCAACCCCGGGGGTCAGTGCCCGGGCGTGACCGATCCCGCCTTCTCCTGCGTCGGCGAGTGCGGCCTGTGCATATACTTCCCCGGGGAGGAGGACCCGAACTGCTGCTGCGACGGGCAGTGCGCGGAATTCGGCGACTGCTGCGGCGACTTTGACGCGTGCTGCCCCGCGGGAACCTTCGCCGCCAAACTCGCGTTCAATCCGAAGAGGTCCGTCTCGGGGGCGAGGGGGGGCTCTTTCCGTGCGGTCCGGAAGGTCTCTGGAAGCCCTTCCGGTACGGTCCGGACAGTCTCTGGAAGCCCTTCAGGTACGGTACGGAAAGAGGCGAGGCCGCGGGCGGACGAGTCGACCCGGGAGGACGTCGCCGCCGTCGGAACGAGGAGGGCGAAGGGAAGGTCCACGCGGGTAGCCGCGAGGTCGGCGCGGATCCTCGACCTCGACTGAGCGCGCGTGACGAGGACTAGCTAGCCACTTAAGTGTTAGCGCGCCGTCGTCGACGTTTGTCGTCGCGTCGAAGTTTTATCAGATGCGAAGGTGATGTTGTTAAGAGTTAGTGCTAGGGGGTGTATAATGCGTCGTGAGGTCGCGTGGCTCGTCAGGTCGCGGGGCGCGATGGAGGGCTCGGAGGCGCGCCCGACGGTTCGGATGAGATGGAGGGAACGGGCGGTGAACGGCGCGCTCGTCCTCGTCCTCGTCGGGTCGTGCGTCGACGCCGCGAGTGGCCTCGGCGCCGGGGCGTCTGACGGAGGATCTCGGCGCTCGTTGCTGGTGGACGAAGCTCCCGAACTCTGCCGCGTCGCCTCGCAGCGCGGCGGGTCCCTGGTGGACTACCGCGTCCTCCACCACTGCCGCATGCGGGGCGCGCGCGCCACGTCCGTGGCGCTCATGCTCCTCGTCGTCGCGCTCGTGTTCTGGATCCTCGGGGACACCGCGGAGCGGTACTTTTGCCCGGTGGTGAAGACGCTCGCGGACCGATGGAACCTCGCGCCCGCCACCGCCGGCGTCACCCTGCTGGCGCTGGGCAACGGCGCTCCCGACGTCTTCGCATCGCTCGCGGCGGCGACGTCTTCGACCCGTAATCCCGAGGGAGTCTTCGATCCCGACGGGGGCCACGCGGCGGGCGCCGGCGCGGGCGCCATCGTGAGCGCGGGGATGTTCGTATCCTGCGCCGTCGTCGGCGCGGTGGCGCTCGTCGCCGCGCCGTTCCCGGTGGACCCCGCGCCTTTCCTCCGCGACGTCCTGTGCTACCTCGCGTGTACCTGCGCGACGGCGCTGATCGTCGCGGACGGGAAGGTTCACGCGCGTGAAGCCGCGGCGCTTCCCGCGTGTTACGTCTTATTCGTCGCGTACGTCGCGTTCGGAGAGTTACAATCGCAAAGGAGAACGGTAAGGGGACGAAAAAGGGACGCGGGTCGGCGCGACGTGGAGATTGGGCGAACGACGACGACGACGACGACGACGACGACGACGACGACGACGACGACGACGACGGGAATCGAACCCGCGACGACGAGTTTGGGACCGTCGACGACGAACAACGGGGGTTTGGGACGGCGCGAGGACGACGATCGGCCGACTTCACTGAAGACTCGGAGCGACGTCGCCTCCTCGGCGCCGCTCGCGGTGCGCGCCGCGGGTTTAGGGTTAGGGTTTAGGGTTCGCGACTGGTTCGCGACGCGGTGGAGGGAGAGCCGGGCGACGATACGGGCGGACTCGGCGCTGGTGTGCCTCGCGACGCCCCTCGAGCTCGCCCGGCGAGCGACGATACCGGAAGCGGATCCCAAAAAATGGAACAAACGTTACGCGTGCGCAAACGCGGCGCTCTCGCCGCTTTTGCTGATAGGAGGGTTCGGGGGCTCGGGGATGGGAGGGTTCGGGGGCGGCTCAGGCCTAGGGGGGGTCCTGATGGCGTCGGTCGCGCTCGCGTCGGTTCTTTGGCGCGTCACCGCGCACGACGCGCCTCCGCGTTGGTGGGCCGGATCTATTTTTATTTATTTGACGGCTTTCGCGTGTTCCGTCGCGTGGATCGCGACCGCCGCGCGCGAGCTGGTGGAGGTGCTCGCGACGTTGGGCGACGTCACCGGCGTCACCCGAACGGCGCTCTCGGTGACGGTGCTGGCGATCGGTAACTCGCTCGGCGACCTCGTCGCCGACGTCGCCGCCGCGAGGGGCGGGCGTCCGACGATGGCCGTCGCCGCGTGCTTCAGCGGGCCGCTGTTCAACATGGCGGTCGGTCTGGGCGGGTCGTTCGCGATCGCCGCGTGGGATGCGGGGGGGGGCGCGGGTGTTGGGGAGAACGTGAACGTGGGAGAAGGTCGATCGTGGGGAGGTGGGACGTCTCCGTTGACGTTGGAGACGCACCCGACGATCGTCGTCGGGTTCGGGTTTTTGATCGTCGGGCTCGTCTCGACGGCTGTCATCGTGCCCCGGCGCGGGTACGTCGTCACGCGGGGGCACGGGTTTGGTCTGATCGCGCTGTACGCGGCGTACATGGCGTGCGTCGTGATCGTGGAGGTTCGGACGAAGAGCGGGGGAACGAAGAGCGAGTCGTCGCCAGTCGTCGAAGCGTCGTCGCTGGGGAAAACGCGGTGAAAAAACATGGCGACACCCGATGATGGACCCGACCGTTAACTTTTTGGTTAGAACGCGTCATTCACCACTTGGTCGCCGCGCGAGATCCCGCCCCCGTCGCCATGTCGAGCTACGAGGAGCTCAAGCGGAGGGTCGCCATGCTGAAGCAGGTGGACCGCGAGGAGACCGCGGCGCGCAAGGCGGTCGCCGCGCAGGAGAACGCCGAGGTGGCGCGCGCCAAGGCTGCCATGCTCGCCAAGGAAAAGGAGAACGACGAGCGACTGCACGCGGCGAAGAAGGCTCTGCACGCCGCCACCGAGCGGTCGCAGGCGATGCGCAAGCAGTACGAATCGGAGGTCAAAAAGCTGCAGCAGAAGCTGGACGTGACGACCGGTAAGCTCGCGGCGTCGGAGGAGAAGGCGTCGCGGGACGCGGTCGCGGCGGAGACGCGCAGGCGCGACGCGCTCGCCGAGGTGAACGCCCGATGGGAAGCGGACGTCGTCGAGCGCGAGGCGCGGCGACGCGAGGAGACGATGGAACTCTCGCGGCTGCTCGAGGAGGCGCGAGCCAAGTCATCGGACAGGACGTCGGAGCTGCTCGTGCGCGCGACGCAGGCGGAGGAGGCGGCGACCGCGGCGAGGGCGTACTCGGCGGCGCTCAGGGATGAACTCGAAAACGTAAAGGCGTCCGCGGCGAGCGCGACGGAGGCGCGGGACCGCGAGCGCGAGGAGCTCATCGCCGCGCACGACGCGAAGGTGCTCGCCGTGGACGCGCACCACGAGAAGCGCGTGGAGAAGCTGCGGGAGGAGCACCGCGCGACGTTAGCGGCGGTGGACGAGAGGGTTCGCGGGACCATAGAGCGGATGAGGGACGACAACGCGCGGCTGCGGTCGCAGCTGGCGGCTTCGCAGGAGCGGGAGGGCGCGCTGTCGAGGGTGCTCAGCGACCAGGCCGCCAGGCTCCTCAGCGAGGCGTGAATGATGTATTAACCGAGAGAGAATCGAACGCAAGGGTATACCCCGCCTCACTCATACCCCGCCTCCGCCTCCGTCGTCAGTCGCTTCCGGTGAAGAACTCCTTCGTGCGCTGCAGCAGTCCCTTCTTGGGCTGCTCCAGGTCGATGAGGAAGTCCTGCTTGCCCACCACCCTCCGCGCGGCGTTCTCGTACGCGATCCCCGCGAGCGTGAGCTTCTTCTTCAGCACGAGCGGCTCGCCCCTGTTCGTCGACACGATCACCTCCGTGTCCTCCGGAATAGCGCCCAGGAGCGGCACGCCGAGCATCTCCTGGACATCCTTCACGCTCATCATGTCGTTCTTCTTGATCATGTCCGCGCGGACCCGGTTGACGATGAGCTTCACGTCGTAGATGTCGTTAGCCTCGAGGAGGCCGGCGACGCGATCGGCGTCGCGGATGGCGGTGATCTCCGGCGTGGTGACGACGATGGCCTCGTTGGCGCCGGCGATGGCGTTGATGAAGCCGACGTCGATGCCCGCGGGGCAGTCGATGAAGATGTACTGGAAGTTCATGTCCTTGAGGATGTCGATGAGCAGGGACATCGAATCCTTGGTGACGTTGTACTTCTGGCGATTCTTGGAGATTGGGAGGAGCGCTAGCGATCGCCACCGCTTGTCGCGGATGAGCGCCTGCTCCATGCGGCACTCCCCCTCCAGCACCTCCATCGCCGTGTACATGACTCGGTTCTCCAGGCCGAGCAGGAGGTCGAGGTTGCGGAGGCCGATGTCGGCGTCGACGAGGCAGACCTTGTAGCCCAGCCTGGCGATGGACATGCCGAGGTTGGCGGAGGTGGTGGTCTTGCCGACGCCGCCCTTGCCGCTGGTGATGACGATCGTGCGGCAGCCCTCGTCGGTGGCGACTTGCTCGGGGTCCGGGTCGTCGGCTGCGCGCACGCGGAGGGAGGCGCGCCGGCAGCGCGGACGGGCCGCGCGTTTGGCCGAGCACGACGCGTTGGAGCCGGTGTGCGCCCGCCGGCCGATGATCGCGGGGCACGGACGAGCGGCGAGGCTCGTTGCGGTCATCATCCCACCCTCTGACGCTGCGAAGGGCGCGCGATCGTTCTGGTGCCAGATCATCACGTCGTTTTTTAGTTCCCGCCTCCAGCACACTTTGTTAACCACGCGAAGATCGCGGTCGTCACGAGATGACAGGCTATCTGAGTTCACACACAGAATCTAGTTTTCACGAAAATGGGTCCCAATTTTCCATCCGACCCTCCCAGTCCGTGGCCACAGACGGCACTCTCGTCGACGCGGGCAAGATGGCGCTGGCGTCGTGGCTTCTGGCGCCGATACGGGCGCCTAGGGCGCTCCCGCTCCTCCCAGGGGCCATCGACGACGCGATGACCCGGGAAGGCACGGCGACGTGCGCGCCATCCGCCGCAACGACCGGCGCCAAGCGCAAGTCGCCGCCCGCGTCACCCGCGGGGGTCAACCCCTTCTCCATCGCGTCACGCGCCGCGTCCGCCCCGTGCACCTCCTCGCGCCGCGGCGCCGACGCAAACCCCGAGACGTTACCCCGCGGCGACTACCACCTCCCGAACCATCCGTCGTCGCTCCTGCGATACGAACCGGCGGCGATGTCGTGCACGCGGGACGAGTACGAGCAACTCTGGCGATTCGCCGACTCCGTCGCGCCCACGCCAAACCCGATGAACAAACGCGTGAACCTGCTCCGAAAACAGGCGACGTTCGGGGCGACGTACAGGTTCGGCGCCCAGGTGAGCGAGCGCGTGGACCTACCGTCGCGTGACACGTGGCCGGCGCTGGTGCGAAGGTGCGTGGAAGACGCCGTCGAACGAACGTCCGACGGGAAACGAGACGCGTACCGCTCCGGGATCGCGGCGCACGTGAACTGGTACCCCGACGGTCGCGCGGGCATGGGCCGGCACAGGGACGCGGAGCCCGACCTCGTGCCGGGGGCGCCGATATTCTCCTACAGCTTCTCCTCCGCGTCCGCGCGTGGGTTGCCGCGGATCTTCGACGTCTACCGGTTGGGCGCGAAGAGACCGATCGCCGCGGTGCCGCTTTCCCACGGGGACGTGCTGGTGATGGCGGGGACGATGCAGGAGACGCACGAGCACGGCGTACGGGGGACGGCCAGGCGGGCGTACGCGGGCGAGAGCAGGATAAACGTCACGGTCAGGGCGTTCAAGCCGGGATCTCTCGCGGTGCGCGTCGAAAAGTCGGCTAATAACACTTGACAGCTAGCTAGCTTAGATAATACGAAGGTAAGAGAATGGCACTAGCTAGCTCTAGAGCCAGCCGATCCGCCGTCTCTGGTGAGGGTTAAACGTTAACCGCCGGTCCATCACTCGTGTACGCCGCTCGGGTGGTTGAACTTGCACCCCGCGCCGAACTTGCACCGCCCGGTCTTGATCCAAAACACGCAATCCGGCTCGCCCGGCCTCGCCGGGTACTCGACGCTCGTCTTATCGTTGGAAGCGTCTCTTCGCGCAGCCCTCTCCGCCGCTTTGGCCGCCACCGCGTTGGCCGCGCGCTCCAAACTCGCCAGCGCCTCCCCGGAACACCTCGTGTCCTCCTCGTGCGGGAAGAAGTACCGCCGGAACATGGACTCGTGCGCGCATTCGCGTTTCGCGAACGAGTACGCGTGGAGGAGCAGCCCGGGGAATCGCGAGGCAAAGTATCGGTAAAACGCGTCGGGGGGCGAGCCCACCGTCGCCTGTACCTTGGCCGGAAGCTCCCTGAAGTGGCTCATCTTGTTGCGTATGACGCGTAGGAGGTCGCGGACGGCGGCGGCGTTGTACTTGCGGTACCGGCCGAGGTTCTCGAGCAGCGACGGGTCCAGCTTGGGGACCCACTCGCCCCCGCCCAGAGCGTTTTTCATCGCGTCCCGCTCCAACAAACTCAGCAGCCGCTTGCCCCCAACCTCCCTGTCCTCCATCTCGACCCTGTCGCTGACGTCGGACAGGAACGTCAGCTTCTTGGCGTCGCTCCACCAGAACGGGTGCAGCAGAACCTCCGCCGCGGTGGGCCTCGCGTCGGCGTCCCTCGCGATTAACTTTCCGATGAGATCCGCCGCCTCTGGCATACTCTGGCACACTCTGGCGAGGTTCGCCTTGCCTTTGATCACGTTCGCGTCGCGTTCGTACCGTTCACCGAACGGGTGCTCACCCCCCGTGAGGCAGTAGTGCATCAGGCACCCGAGCGCGAACGTGTCCACGGACCTGCCCTGTTTGCCGCGGAGCAGGCGTTCCGGCGCCTGCCACCCCGCGGTGCCGCTTCCCGGGGTTCCGTGATCGGTGCCGCCCACCGACGTCGCGAGGTGCGTCTCGAAGGACGCGTCCGAGCCGACGCCGACGCCCAGGCGCTTGGCCAGTCCCATGTCCGCGAGCTTCCCGCGGCGCTGCGGGGTGACCAGCACGTTCTGGGGCTTCAAGTCGCGGTGCACGATGCCGCGGCTGTGCAACGCGTGCAACCCCTCGCACACGTCCCGCATCAGCGTCATGCCCTCCGGGGTTGGACGCCCCGTGCTCGGATCGACCAGGTCGAAGGCGTCCCCTGCCTTCGTCGCGAGGTCCAACCCCGTTCCCATCGATCCGCCGTCCACCACCGACGCCAGCGCGCTGACGCAACGCTCCAGCGCGACGTACACAAAATCCGCGTCCTCCTCCATCGCGAAGAATCGAAGGACGTTGGGGTGCGCATCCGACGAGATCAGCGTCGCCAGCTCGGCGCGGGCGAGCTCGTGGAACTGCGCGAGGAGCCGCTTGACGGCGACGGGCCTGCCGTCCAGCTCGCCCTCGAACACTATCGTCCCGCACGAACCGTAGCCGAGGATCCCCGGGCCGACGGTGAGACGGCCGACGCGGACGGCGCCCGAGTCGCTCCGGACGAGTGACGGCTCCGGTCGCTCTCTTTTCGGGAGGTCCGCCGTCGCTCCAGGAACCTCGTCGGGTAGTTCCTCGTCGTCACCTCCCGCGTCGTCCCTCCCGGGATCCCTTCCCACTCCTCCCCCGGTTCCCGCGCCCTTTCCCTTGTTCCTCCTGCCTCGGTTCTTACCCCGGCTGCCGCGCTTGGAACCGTTCGATCCGCCCCGTCGCTCCTTACTTCGAGCCATCAACGCCGCGTACGACACGAAGGTTCCGAAGCCCACGGCGACGGTGAACACCGCGGCGGCCCCCGCCGGCGACCCCATGACCCGCTGCAGGGGCGTGAGAACTAAACCCACGGGTCCCTCCGTCGATCCACCCGCGCCGCCGTGATTGAGCGCGAGGAACGAGTCGAGGCCCCCGGGGGTGAGCGCGTCGTCCCAGAGCTTCTCGGGGATGCAAGCCCAATCGTCGTCCGGGCGTACCGTCGGGGACACGGAGACCGGGACGAGCGCGCCGACGGTACCGAGGGATGACGTAGACGATGACGTGGACGATGACGTGGACGGAAGCGCGAAGAGTCCGCCGCCGTGCGCGCCGACGAGGATGTCGCCCGGGATGACAGCCCCGTCGCCGCCCGGAGTGATGGCGCGGCCGGTGCGTCCGTCGTAGACGGCCACGGGAGTGGAGGGCATGTGCGCGGTCCACGCGTGCTCGTGTCCCGCGCCGCCGCCGGACGACACGGAGTTCCCGGGACCCCACTCGAGCGTCGGGACACTCGAGCCGTTGTCGTCGTCGTCGTCGTCGTCGCCGTCGCCGCGTCGCAGGAACAGCGGCCCGCCGCGGCCCCCGCCTCCCTTTCCCCACTCGGTCGACGTCAGCGGCGTCACCTCGCCGTACGTCACGTTCCACCGCTCCCGTCCCGTCGAGCTGTCCACGGATCGCACGACGTACTCGGTCCTGCCTACGTAAAACGCGTCGTCGCTTGACAGCTTTGCGTCGTCGCCACTCGACGTGAGCTTCGGGTCGTTTGACAGGAAGAACCCCTCGTCGTTTTCCCCGTGCACCACCGTCCCGTCCGTGTCGAAGCTCCTGAGGAGTTCTCCGGTGCGCCTGTCCACCGCGAACACCACGCTCCGGCGCGTGCCCATGACCACCCCGCCGTCCCTGGTGACTGACGGGGACGCCTCCACGAGCTGCCTCGCGGTGACGGGCAGTCTCGACACCTCCCCGGCGCCGCCCGACCCGAACCCGTCTCCGGCGAACGAGTACGCGTAGAGGCTGCCGTCGACCCCGGGGAACACCGTCGGGTTCGTCCGTTCGTGTATCGCGACCCCGCGGGATCCGCCGCGGGATGCGTCCACCACCCCCGAACGGTGCGCCTGAACGAGGGGCCCGCCCGATGAGAACGTCCACAGCGTCTCGCCCGAGGACCTGTCCACCGCGCGGACCGTGCCGTCCAGCAAAGACACGAGCAGGGGCTCGCCCGCGTCGGTGGCCTCGGCGAGTCGCCGACCGCCGGCGCGCTGCGGAACGCGAGGAGATACGGGCGGGAAGGGACGCGGAGGTCAGCGCAGGCGGCGCGCGTTGTCGTCGCGGCGAGAGGAATAATAATTCAGCGATTTAAGTGGGCCGCGAGTCGCTCGGGAGGGAGGGCGCACCTTGATTGCGGTGGGCTTACCCTCCACCGATGCCGTGGCGAGCATCGATGCAATGCAAACGAGCCACAGCGTCAGCGCCGGGTTCAACAGCCGCCCCATCTTCATCGGATCCACTTCCGGCGGGGTGCCCCCTTCGACCTGTGATTCTTTCCGCAGCCTTCGAGGAAACAATGGTGGCTCGATGGCTCCTGGGGAGACAGCGCGTTGGCTCGTTTTCGGCGTAGAAGCAAACCGTTTATATTATTCGGGATTTCTAAACCTCCGTTCTCGAGCAACGTGATCTTTTGCTGAACTCTTCAGGTTCCGTATGCGTTGATTGGGCGATATCATCGAAATCCGGGCTCCACCAATCAGAGCGTTTTCATGTGCAAACAGCTCGCCCAGTGGAGGCAATAAAAGCCCCGGCCATCGCGACCGGGAGCGCTGTTTACAGCACCCTACACCGCACGTTACGGTACCCACCTAACAAGCAGTCATGGCCTCCTTCACCTGCGCCACCCCTGCCCTCGCTGCCCGCGCCGCGGTCACCAGGTGCGTCCCCGCGCGAGCGACCCCGCGCGGTTTCCGCGTCGCACGATGATGTTGCTGCACGGTTTTTTTCCATAGCCTGCGGGAGGAGCTTCCCGATAGGTCTTTCCAATCGTTGCCTCGTGCGATCCGGGCGACCGTGTGCTGACTTCCGACCGTTTATCCCCCGCTCCAACGCCAACAGGAAGCTCTCTGCCAAGTCCCAGAAGCAGTCCCGCGTCGCTTTCCGCGTCCGCGCTGCGGTGCGTGCCCGTCCGCGCCCGTTTCCGCGGCACCATCGCCGCGTGCAAATTTAGCCAACCGATAAAACTTTTGCACCCCGCGCTCCGCCGGAGACCCGCGCGGTCGTGGGTTCCGGCCGCGCGCTCGGTCCGAACACGCGCGCTGTCGATGCAAAGATACGTTCACGAGCCATCGCTGACCTTTCCGCTCGTGTTCCCCTCTCACGACCCACAGGATGCGGAGGCTGCCAAGCCCGCGGAGGAGAAGAAGCCCGAGCCCATCGGCCCTCCCCGTGGTTCCAAGGTGAGACTCTCCCCACTTCGCTTCCCAAACGAATCGCGACCCCGGCGGGGGCGATTTCTCGACCCCTAGCAGCGAGGGCCGTACCCGTGTCGCGCGCGTGCGCGTCGAGGGCCGGGGCGAGCGACATCCGGCGATCGGTCCGGTCGTCGGCGCCCCGCACCCAACCGCGGATAACCAAATCCAAAATCGATCCAGACGCGAAACCCGCGGCGCTGACCCCAACCCTCCCCGCGCTCCCCGCCGACGAACGCAGGTGAAGATCCTTCGCCCCGAGTCCTACTGGTTCAATGACTACGGCAAGGTCATCTCCGTCGATCAGGTGCGTCATCGGGCCGTCCCCGCCGGCTTCGTCGGCGATCTCGAAAAATAACAAAAGGATTTTTCCCTCGCGCCTCGGATCTCACAACGCCTCGCGCCGCGCGTCGCTGACCTTCGTTCCCCTCTCCATTCGACGTCAACAGTCCGGTGTTCGCTACCCCGTGGTCGTGCGTTTCGAGAAGGTGAACTACGCCGGCGTCTCCACCAACAACTACGCCCTCGACGAGATCGAGTACTAAGCGATTCGATTCGAATATCGCTTGGTGCCTCGGTTGGAGTCAATTGGATGTTCGGTACGCTCCCGCAGCCGCGTTGATTGTACGGGTTTTGAGGGGAGGATGAGCATAGCAAACTAGGGAAAGAGGGGAGAAGAGAGAGGGTGGACCTTTGCAATAGTAGAGATGCAAACCTATTACTTTACGACCAAGCATCGGCTCGGTTCGCGTTGAAGCGTCGGAGGGGGACGTCGTCTCTGGGCTCGTCACCGCCGCGACGTCGGCACGGCGGCGATCAACTCGTCCAGCGCAGCCTCCAGCCCGTCCACGCACCGTCCCACGTCCGTCTCGTCCGCCTCCCTCCGCGCCGCGTCGATCGAGGTCTCGTCCAGCTGGATGAGCCGCTCGCGAAAGTCCAGCCATCGTCTCTGCACCGCCACGCCGGCATCCTCGTCGTCCTTCACCAACGCCCACGGTAGGAAATAGGCGCTTTGCCTGACGTCGTCGAAGGGCGCGATGACCAGCGCGTTGTTGAGCTGCGAAAACTTGAGCTGATCGGTGAGCTCGCGGAGCTCTTCGAACGCCGGGCCGCGCGACGTCGCGATCTGCGACGCGGTCGACGGAGAGGTTGGGCCGCGGTCGAGTGTCAGAGGTTAACATTAACAAACGGGAACGTCGCGCCGGAGACGGGTTCGGCTCGCACCTTGTCGAGGTACTCCGGGACGGTCAGCGCGGGCTTGACGTACGAACCCTCCCAGGGATCCGCATCCTCCGCGCGCGCGGCGAGAGGCGACGCCGACATCAGCGCCGACGCGCCCATCCCCAACGCGGCCCGCCTTCCGACGACTGCCGCGCGGTCGACGCGTTCATCGTCGCCGTCGCCGTGTCGCGTCGCCGACGCGACGACGGCGCCCCTCGAACCCTTCGCGGCGCGCCGATGCGTTGGAACGCGCGTCGCCGTCGTCATCACGGTCGCCGGACCGCGTGTCGACATGGCGCCACCCCCGAGCGCGGGGAGCGAGTGGTGGGCCCCCCCGACGCCGAGAGGACGGGGCGGAGAGAATGACAAGTCCCTTTTTTTTATCCGAGGGGCGACCACTGCGCCGGGAGGAGGGGGCGCGCGCGTCGACATGCCCCGCAAGGGCCAGCACCGCGGGAGGCAGGACTGGCTGGACTATTCCGATGACGACGAGGACGACGCGCCGGGCCCCTCGTCCGCCGGGCGGCAGGGAGGAGGCGCGAGCGAGGGATCGTCGAAGCACGGGCGACGTCGCGTGCACGGCGTCGACCGCGCGCACCACGCGCGTCTCCACTCCGACGTCGGCGTGGACCGCGGCGCCCTCCAGGGTTCACCCCGCGCGCGGGCCTTCGCGATCGCCGACGGGACCGGCCGCGGCGGCGTCGTCGTCGGCGCGAGGGGCACCGTCGACGACGCCGACGACGCGAGGATCGTCCCGCGGGACCACCTTCAGATGCCGGCCGCGCTCGTCGAGATGTTCGGCGCCTCCGTGCCCGTCGAGGCCCTCGAGGACGCGTACGTGCAGTGCGGTCGGTCGCTGTCTCGCACCGTGGACGCCCTGCTCGCCCTCACGCTCGACGACCGCCGGAAGCCACCGGGCCCCCCCCCCCCCCCCCCAACCCACACCGGCGTCGACCTCTGGGACGCCCTCCCGCGAGAAGTTCGGCTCCTCATCCTCGACCGCCTCGGACCCAAAGACGCGGCGAGGGCGGCGTCGACGTGCAGGGACTTCGCCGAGACCGTCCGCGCGTGGCGCTTAAACGCGCGGGGTCTGCACCTGCCCCCGGACCTCTCCGTCCCGGGGCTCGCGTCCCTCGCGGGGGCGTACCCGCTGATCACGCACCTGTCGCTACGAAAGTTAAAAGGCGTGGTGCGAGATCCGGCGGACGTTCGACGCGTACTCGTCGGCGCCGCGGCGGGACCCGCGGTGTGCACGATAACGAGCGTCGACTTGGAGGGCCTGGACGCGGCGGTGGCGGATGAGCACCTGCCCGGGGTCCTGGACTGCGGGCTCGACGCGGTGACGGAGCTCAACGTCGGACGGTGCCGGCGCGTGACGGATAAGGGCATCGCGGCGCTGGCGCGGCATCGCCGGGGCGGCGACCTGCGCGGGCTCTCGCTCGCGGGGTGCTCGCCCGGGGTGACCGCGGACGGGCTCGAGGCGTTGCTGAGGGGTAAGTCCGGCGGGTTCCCCGAGATGAGGCGGGTGGACGTGTCCGGGTGTATGGGCATACGGGGCTCCGTGACCGTCCCTCCGCGGACCGTCGCGATGAGTTTGCGAATGCTCAACGTCGCTTCGCTCACGGAGCTGCACGCGAAGCTCACCGCGGACGCGCCGCTGGAGAACCTGTCGGTGTCGCAGTGCGGTAACCTGCGGGTGCTGTGCGTCAGCGCGCCCCGGCTCGAGCGCGTGAACGCGTCGATGTGCAAGAGTCTGAGAAGGCTCGAGCTCCGGTGCGAGCGGCTGGACTCGGCGGTGCTGCAGCACTGCGCCGAGCTGACGGACGTTCGAGAGTTTCGATGCCCGTCCCTGGCGTCGGAGCTGAACGTGACCGGGTGTAAGTCGCTGACGACGACGACGCTGACGTCGATGCTTCGCGAAACCCCGCGGCTGAGGGCGCTGAGGGCGGAGGGATGCGTGGCTCTGGAGGGGGAGCTGGCGGCTTCTAACCGGTGTCTGGAGGTTGTTCAGATGGACGGGTGCTCGAGGATCGGGGGCGTGAGGCTCGCCGCGCCGGTGCGCACGCTGGTGGCGAAAAACTGCAAGGCGCTCGCGGCGGTGTGGATCGAGGACCCGCCGCCGCCGGAGGAGGAGGAGGAGGAGGGCGAGGGGGGCGAGGAGCGGTGGAAAAACAGGTCGATTAGGGTGGACCTTCGTAACTGCTCCTCGCTGGAGCGGCTCGTGGGGGTGCGAGCCGCGGCGACGGAGGGTAGGCTGACCGTGGACCTCAGGGGGTGCACGTCCCTGCCGCCGAGCGCGAGGCCGCCGATGCATCGGTGAGGGTAGAGTAGCGAATAGACTCGGCGTTGAAACTTCATCATCCTCGAGTCGAGTCGATTGCGAAGAGCGGATGGGAGGTTCGTCGTCGCCGAGCCGGGGCGTCGTCATCGTTCAATTTCGGATCGACCTCTTGCTCCACGACAGCGGGTGTGGTGTGGGTGCTGATCTTGTATGCGAACTTGAGCGTATCCATACAAGTTTGCGCACCTGACACGCACACCACACGCGCTGACAAACTCAGATGGACTCAAGAAGGCGATACAAGCAAGAAAGCACACGATGACGACACCGCGGCTGGGACGACCTTCGCACAGAATCAAAGTCACGTCGTCGTCGTATCATCCACGCCACGCGCTCACCAGCACCCGAAGAACGCCCCAGCGGACGTCACCAGCGTCGACGCCAGGAACAGCCAGAACGAGTACCCCCAGTAGTTGGACACCTCGCCGGCTTTCTCGACGTCAATCTCGGCGCCCGCAGCGGCGGCTCGCGAGTGCGCGTCCACGGCGCGGGACATGTCCAGCAGGATCCACAGGTAAATCAGCCACCCGGCCCACCCGGCGAGGACCTGCGTCGTCGTCAGCGCGCCCCCGGTGCACGTCGCGCCGGCGGCGTAGTCGCCGGTGCACACGGAGACTATCATCGAGTGGAGCAGGCGGACAAAGCCGAGCCCCACGAAGACGATCATCAGCGCCCTCGTGGCGTCCACCTTGGACTTGAAATCGTGGCCCCACACGTCGGAGTATAGGGTCATCTCGCGGTATCCCGTGATCGTCACGCACTGGGAGTTTGGCGAGCCCTCGGTCCAAGGGAGGTTCTCGTCGAGGTCCCTTCGTATGTTGGAGAGCACGAGCGACGTGTTTGTCAGCCTGTCCAAGACACTTTCCTCGGAACCGTCCTTCGTATCGGCGGCGGACGCGGCCGGTGGTCCCGCCCTCCTCGGAGCGCCGGGTGCATCGTCGGCGAACCCCGACACCACCGCGTCCGCGTCGGGATCCCCCGGTTCTGTAGCGAAGAGCGTCGCGGCGACCGCTCCGTCGTCCGATGTGCCGATATCGTCGGGCGTCGCGAGCTCGACGGGAGCTTCTTCAGCGAAACACACCTTCCACAGGCCGGCGTTCTCGACTCCGGGGAGCACGGAGCCCGCGTCGGTGACGACGGGGTCGAGCCAGAAGGTGCCGGTGATGGCGATGATCGCCGCCGCGAGGGCGATCGCCTCGAGGACGAACGCGCACGCGCAGCAGCACCCCCCTCGTTTGCTGTACACCATGACCCTCAGCGCGCGGCGGTGGTGTGTCTGGTCGCGATGGCGACTGAGGCGATTTGGGGGTTGCCCACCACGCGGTCCTCCCTTTCCCCCTCTCGTTCGGCTCTTCCGATGACTGTGAAGGCATCAAAAACACAAAAGCAGGTCGCACGTGTATTACAAAGGAGCGGGTCTTCACCCGGGGGCAAAACGTTTTTTCGTCGCGCGTGCCCCGTAGTCGTCTAGTCGTCTTCCCGTCGTCGTCCGCTCTCCTTCAACATAAAAAATCAACGCTCGGAGCCCACCCGCACACCGTGGGTTCAGTGCTCGGGCATGCAGTCGTCCGCGGTGAGCTCGAAGCCCAGCATCTTCTTCGCCTGGCCCAGCGGCGACAGCACGCACGTCATCGGGTCGTCGCCCAGCGATCGTCGCAGCTTGGTGACGATGTCCCACCGCTCGTACTCGTCGATGGCGGCGCCCTCGGGATCCTGCGAGTCCCATATGTCGTCCGGCAGCGCCCCCTCCCTCGCCCGCAGCATGTCCACCGTCGCCGCCCGGATGCTCTCCTTCTTCGGGCCGCACGGCCTCTTGCTGGTGAGGAAGTCGTACGCCTGATCGAGGGAATCAAAGTTGAGGCACCAGTAGAGGTAGCCGATGGCGACGCCGGGGGAGCGGCCCATGCCCGCGGTGCAGTGGCAGTAGACGACGTGACCCTCCCTGAGAACCTTGTCCATCTGAGCGACGGCCTTGGGCAGGCCGACGCGCAGGGAATCGGCGTTGAAGTCCACGAACGGCTGCCTGACGTGCAGCACGCCCCTCTTGTTCATCTGATCGCGAATGGCGCCCGCGTCGACTTTCCAGTAATCCTTATCCTTATCCTGCTGCGTGTCGAACATGCACGTCACTCCCTCGACGTCCTTGAGCCTGTCGATGTCCTCCCTGGTCTGCGGCTGCGTGCCCACTATGAGGTTGGGCAGGATGAAGTGGTAATAGAGGCCGAGCTCGTGCCTGTACTCGAACGGGGTCTTGGAATACTCGGCCATGGCTTTGTTGTAGGCGTCCTGCCCGACGGCGTCCGCCTGGGGCGCGGTGGCGCCGTTGCGCGTGGAAACCGCCGGGTTCCCGCGCCGGGAGCGGGGCGCCGGGAGCGGTGCGTTGCATTCAGGCGACGGGACGTCGAGCCGACCCCGAGACGCGCCCCTCCCGCGCGCGCCGGCGACGCCCGCGGGGGCGCCCCCGAGAGCGGCGTGGGCTGACCCGGGCTGACACATCCTCCTCCGCGCGCCGGTTTGCGCGCGGGCGTTCGCGGCGGCTTCGGCGCGTACCGCCGGGGTCGCGCGCGCCAGACACGACATCACGGTCGATCAACGCGCGGGCGGTGCGTTGGGGTGCGGCGGCGGCGTGCGGGCGGCCGGAAGCGCGCTCGCAATGCGCCCGCGTTCGAGCCTGCTGACAAGGCAGAGCGGTTCGAAAACCTCGAACCACTGCTGTCACGCGAGACGTCCTCGAGTTTTAAACCGTGGCGCGGGTTGGGGCGGGGCTGGCGGGGCTTTTTCGTCACGCTTTTTCTCTCCGTCTGCTTTTCCAGTCTGCTTTCGCCGCGAATCGTCGCCGTGGTTTGCCAATTTTGGCGTGATGGACGAACCCTCGTTTCGCGGTCTATTTTCGACGTGGGAAACGGTCGGACATTCGGTCGGTTGCCATTTTCGCGCTCCCCGGACAACACGTGACACTCTGTGGGGTCAACAGCTCGCCTCCCGTCAAAGGGCAGAGGGGTCCGTCAAAAGCGAATTTTCGTTTCAGCAATCCGCGTTTCGTCGGTGTACGCAATCCAGTCAGAAATATTCACGACCCGCCACCACAGCCACCACGTGATCACAAAAAGGAATCGTCCATGGCGATCCACGGCGTGAACAGCCACCAAGGGGCCACGAATAGACGCCCGAAACACGTTGCGTTACGTTATTTGCATGTTTCGACAGACGCGATCGCGCGCGGCACCCGCGCGAAGACGATGTGCGTCGACCCCAAGCACAAGTCGTGGACCCCGAGGGAGCTCGCCAAAGCCCCGCCCGAGCGCGTGCTGATCGCGATCGACGGGCGCGTGCACGACTGCGCGGGATGGCTGCAGCGGCATCCGGGCGGGGCGGGGCTGCTGAGAACGTACGCCGGGCGAGACGCGACCGACGTGTTCGCCGCGTTTCACGGACCGGAGGTGTACAAGACGCTCAAGGCGTTCGACGTCGGGTGCGTCGTCGAGGAGCCTGTCGTGGAGACGGGGTTGGACGGCGCGCTGACCGGGGCGTACGCGAGGGCGCGGAGGAAGGAGACCGCGGCATTCAGAAAACTCCGCGATGAGCTGTGGCGCGAGGGGGCGTTCGAGCGGAGCGTGGGCGCGATCGCCGTGACGGTGGCGAGGCTGTTGATCATCCTCGCGATGGCGATGTGGTTCACGCTGCGGCGGACCGAGAATGTCGCGACGTCGCGCGCGGCGGGCGCCGTCTTTCTGGGCCTGTTCTGGCAGCAGTCTCTGCTCCTGGCGCACGACTGCTGCCACCGGTGTCTGACCAGGAACACCAAGGTGGACAAGCGCTTGGGATACGTCTTCGGCACCCTGATCGGCGGCGTGGGCGCGGGGTGGTGGAACATGGAGCACTGCGAGCACCACGCCGTGACGCAGGTCATCGACGGCGACCCGTCCGCCGGATCTCATCCCGTGCTCTGTCCGCACACCAGCATGATCGAAAAGTTGGGACCGCTCCTTCGCGCGGTTGTGAACTTCCAGGCGCTGTACTACGTCCCGATCTGCGTCTTCGTGGGACGGGTTAACCTGCACATCATATCCATCCTCAAGGCGCCGACGAAGGACAAGCTCACGGACTTGTGCCTCATGGCGGGCTACGCCGCGTACAACGCGCTCATCCTTCGTTCGTTGGAGCCGAGCGCGAGAGTCGCGTATTTCGTGATATCCAACACGGTGTGCGGGGTGTTGCACCTCGTGCTGAACATGAACCACTACCCGATGCCGATGTTGTCCTTCGACACCGCGATGGACCTCGGGTTCTTCCGGTTCCAGTGCGTCACCACGCTCAACATCGCGTCGAACGGGTGGACGTCTTGGTACTACGGCGGGCTCGAGAACCAGATTGAGCACCACCTGTTTCCGCTCATGCCCAGGCACAACCTCCCGAAGATCACCGAACGGGTGAAGAAACTGTGCCAGGACCACGCGGTGCCGTTCACGGTCGCCGCGGGGTTCTTCGACGCGAACAACAAGGTCATGAAGACGTTGAACAACGCCACCAGGAACATCGACGTGGTGCTGAGTCGAAAAGATTCGCACGGGAACATCTCGACGCCGAGCGAACTTCACGAGGAATGACCGCCGAGGAGCACTCATTCGGTAGTCTCGTGCGTAGTCTGCGCGTGTTGACGTGTTGCGTTTATTAAACGACTCGTATGATGACACGTATCTTGATCATCTCATCGAAGCAGGCGGCGGGCGGCGGAGGAGCATCGTCGCCGCCAGACGCCGTCGACGCTCGAACACTTTAAAACTTAAACTTTTTGGCATCCTTCTCCTTGCTCTTCTGGTCCGCCTTCCGCTTCGCCCGCCTCGCCTGATCCGCCACCATGTCCGAGAAATCCTCCGGCGCCGCGCTCGCCTTCCGCGCGGCCACCTCCGCGTCGTACCTCGCCGCCACGCCCGCCTCGTCCAGACCCCGCTCCAGGTCCTCCGGGTCCAACGCAATCTCCGTGCCCTCCCTCGCAGCCGCCGCCGCCGCCCGCGCCTCCTCCTTGCTCCCGGGAACCAGGCCCACCCTCTCGCTGGGTACCACGTACGTGTGCGCGCTGCCCATGATGTCCGTCCCGGCGACGCCCGCGTCCTTCGTCTGTAAAACCTGGTAGAGCTCCCGGGCCGGCTCCGTCTCCGACGCGGGGCCCGATCGCTTGCGAAGGTCGAGTGGCGCGGCGGGCGTCTCCACGCCCGTCTGCAGGCTTGACATGGACGCGATACCCGCGTTAACGTCGTCCTCCCCGAGCTCCGTGCCGTCGCCATCCTCCTCGTCCTCCTCGTCCTCCTCGTATTCGCTCTCGGACTCGGAGAGCTCCTCCATCTGGCCCCAACGTTTGGTCTTGTCGACGACGGCGTCGTAGGGGGTGCGATCGTCGTGCTCCTTCGTGCCGTACACGCCGAACACGTCGCCGTAGATGGGGTTGCCGTACTCGTCCACCGGGGGTTTACCCCATCCGCCGGGGTGGTACCCGAACGCCGCGCCCGGGGGGATCGGCGCGGACAGCCCCGGGATCTTCAGGTTGGGATACGATGGGGGAGGGCCGTATCGCTGCATGTTGATGAGCCACGGGGGAGGGCCGTCGTCGGACATGCCGAGCGCCTCCTTCACCTCCTCGGAGAGCACGCCGGGCTTCTTTCCCCCGAGGTCCATCTCGAACTCCTTGCCCTCGAAGTACAGCTCACCGACTCTGGACATCTTGGGTTTCGTCTGAAACTTGAAGAAGGCGTCGTGAAGCACCTGGTAGTCGATGTCGATCTTTCCCAGCTTGGCGGTGGTCCGATCCTTACCCTTCTGCTTCAGCCGCTTCTGATCCTCCTTCTCGGCGTAGGCGTCGCGAAGTTTCTGGATGCCGGTGGCCTCGATGAATCCCGGCAACTGCCACGGCGGCTTCTCGATGCCGCGCTTCCCCTGCAAAAACTTTCGCTTCTGGCTCCAGTGCGCGGGCACCGGGATGGTGTTGCGATACGCCTTGAGGTAAACCAGCAGCCTCGGGTCCGCCGCGCTGGTGTCCCACACCTCAACCACCTCGGGCTTGGAGCAGTGCTGCTTGAGCTCGGCGATCTTCATCCGCGTCAGCAGCTTCTTCTTCTTCCGGCTGAGCTCATCCTCGTCGTCGGAGTCTTCGCCGCCCTCGTCGTCGCCGTCGTTCTCCTCCTTGGCGTCGCCCTCCTCCTTCTTCACGCCGCCCTCGGTCTCCGCGGCGTCGACACCCTCCTCGCGTTTGACGAACGTCGCCGCCACGCCGTCCTCGCGCGAGGCGAACTTGGCGAAGATCTCCCCAAACTCCTTGAACGCCCCGCCGTCGGCGTCGTCAACCTCGGGGGGCGCGGTGACGTACTCGATGACGACGTCGTCCTCGGAGTCGGTCGCCGCCGCCGCCGCCTTCTTCTTCTTGCCCTTGGCCGCCTTTTTGCCCTTGCCCTTGGGGGACTGAACGACGGGGGGCTCGGGCTCCTTCTCCTGCATTCGACGGACCGAGCGGTCGGGAGGTTAGTCTCGAGAGGGAAATGCGCGGGATTTAGGGTTGCGCCTGCGTTGGCGCGCGACGGACGGGGGAGTCGCGGGCGCGATCGGGTGTGGGAGCGGCGCACCTGCGCGGCCGCGGCCTTCGCCGCCTTGCGCTTCTCGCGCCTCTTCGCCGCCGTGCCCATCTCAGCCGCCGCCCTGTGCTCGGAGAGATGATCGGTGCCCCGCAGAATCACACGGCAAAGACCCGCTGCACAGCCACAGTGCGGGCGATCGATCCCGGTCGGCCACCTGGCCGGCACTGTCAGCTGTCGTCTTGAAAAAGCTGTCCCAAAGCCCCCGCCCCGGGCACACTCTCGACGCGTGTCACGGGCGACGACCGTCCGTTTCAATCACCGACATGGCGCGTCACACCGCGATCTTCGCGCTCGCGGTGCGTTCCCGCGTCCCGATCGCGACGTCGCGCCCGCGTCGATCGCGTCGCGCGACCCATCCCGATCGATTTGACGACACGTCACACCGCCGCCGCCGATGGGTGCAAAACCTGAGCCACGTCCCACCCCCGACCGGTCCCTTCATCCGCAGGCGTTCCTGGCGCTCGCGGCGTTCGACGCCGCCGACGCGACCACCTGTATCAGCAGCAGTAACCCCCTGGACAATGACAAGGAGTACTTCGCCGCCTCCGACAGGGTCGCGGTCGACGGCACCGCCGCGGGATCCGCCGAGGTGACCGTCGCCGGCGATTTCTCAATCACCTACCACAAGCACTTCAAGGTTCTCAAGAACCTCCGCGTGACCCCGGCGAAGACCTACGTCCTGCGCATGTGCGGCTCGGACGTCCCCACGAAGTACCCCAACGGCACCGCCATCGAATCCGACGCCAAGCACTTCTCCGTCCCCGTCAAGGGCGTCGGCGTCGGCGGCTCCATCCCGATGGCATTCCTCGAGCAGCTCGACCTCCTCGACAAGATCAAGGTTGCCGATCCCCAGTACGTCCACTCGCCGTGCGTCAGGAACGCCGAGAAGGCGGGCACGATCCTCGGCCAGGGCTCGGGTTCCTCCCACGCCGCCGGATGGGCGAGCTTGACGAAGGGCAACGACGCCGTGGACCTCGTGGTGACGGACGCTTGGAGCACCGGCGCCTGCGGCTGCGACAAGGACGTCGTGTTCGATCCGTCCACGGACGACACCCCGCTCGGCCGCGCCGAGTGGATCAAGTACATCTCCACCTTCTTCAACGAGGAGGGCCGCGCCAACGTCGCCTTCGAGCGCGAGAAGGCGGCCTACGACGCGACCAAGAGAATCGCCAAGGACATCGCGGATCTGGACGCGTCGCTCCAGAAGCCCAAGAAGAAGTGCGCCTGGGTCAACGAAGCCTACGATTCTAACTGGAACAGCTTCTGGAAGCTCGACACCGCCCCGTACAAGCTCGCGTACTGCGCCGACGCGGGCATGGAGGCGGTCACCGACAAGGACTCCAACGGCGTCGCCAAGAACTACGTCAAGTCCGGGACTGACTTGAAAAACGCCCTCGCCGACGTGGACGTCATCATCGACGAGACGTACAACTCCGATCCCGCGACGAACCTGGACACCAAGGAGAAGGTCCTCGCGAAGCTCGGCATCACCCTCAAGCAGGGCGCCGTGCTCCTCCGTCTCGATCGCGAGCTCTCCGACAACGGCGCCGCCTCGTCCAAATTTTACGAGACCAACGCGGGCTCACCCGGCATCAACTGGGCGTGGACCGAGTCCGGCGTCCTTCGCCCGGCGCACGTCCTCCAGGGCCTCGTGCACGCCGTCTGGCCCAACTCCGTGAAAGATATCGACGCCGCCTGCGTCGACTACTTCCGCGACGTCACCGCGGGCGAGAAGCCCGTCGTCAAGGACCACACGCACTGCGACAAGTGGGACAAGGCCAATGCCGACGCGCAGTGCGTGACCAACATCATCTCGGACGACGAGATGGCGTCAATCCGCGCCTCCCCCGCGGCGGACCGGCCGTCCTTCGTCGTCGCCCTCGTCGTCGCCCTCGTCGGCGCCCTCGTCGGCGCGTGAGGACGAGAGACGACGGCGCACGTCCGATGACTAGTTCCAACCACCCCCCACCCGCCACGCCTCCGACGGGAAGTTTGCCCCCTTCGACGATTAGGACGATTAGGATGGCGGCGCGAACGCTCATCATGGTATCGAGCCTTCGTTCCCCCCGCCCTCGCGTCCGATGTAAGTCGTCGGGACCGGCGTCGCCGCGGCCTGGACTCCCCACGAGAGTTCCCCCGCGGCCGCCCAGGTCCCGCACGGGTTGAGCATCGCCCGATCAGCGCGGGCGTCTGCGGTGTGGGTGTCACCTTCGTAAGGTACCTTCGTAACTTTTATCAATTCCACGCTAGAGCGTCTAAGCTATGCGAGGGTCAGGTCGCGCATCTACGGCTGCCCGCGAAGGGCCGCGAGGCTGTAGTCGAGTATACTCGGCGATCGCCACATGTCCCACCCGTCCACGCCCGCCTCCTCCTCCTCCTCCTCCTCCTCCACCTCCTCCTCCTCCCCCGTCCCGCGCGCTTCCTCGCCGTCCCGACGACCGCCGCCGCCCCCG
>Ga0181573_10000484_pt1 | contig 41382 bp, 30 predicted proteins | sample 101ome_25_FD_148643 | JGI IMG/M metagenome (GOLD analysis project Ga0181573, IMG submission 148643) | Coastal salt marsh microbial communities from the Groves Creek Marsh, Skidaway Island, Georgia - 101409BT metaG (spades assembly) | ecosystem: Environmental > Aquatic > Marine > Intertidal zone...
GCCCGCCGGAGGCCGGAAACGCGAGGAGCCGCCCCGGGGGTCACCCCGGGGCGGCTCCTTCGCGACACTGTAGGTCCCGCTCGGCCTACTGCAGCAGTTGCAGCACCGAGGCCGGCAGCTGGTTCGCCTGCGCCATGACGGAGACTCCGGCCTGATAGAGCACCTGATTCCGCGCCAGCTCCGCCGTCTCCCGCGCGATGTCCACATCGCGGATCGTCGACTCGCTCGCCTGCAGGTTCTCCATGTGGACCGCGAGCTCCCGGAGGGTCGGCTCGATGTTGTCGTTGATGAACGACCCGAGGTGGGCGCGAACGCCGGAGATCTGGTCGATCGCGGTGTCGATGATCCTCAGGGCGTTCTCCGGGTCGTTGAAGAGGTCGTTGGGACCCCCGGAGGAGAGGCTGGAGAGGAACCCGAACTTCGTCTCGCCCCCGGTGGTGACCGACTGGCGGCCCAGGTTCGCGGCGTAGAGGCTCGGCAGGCCGATGACGGCCTGATCATGCGCGGTGGTCGAATTCGAGAGCTGGAAGGTGAGCCCCGAGTTCCGGTACTGGAAGGTGTAGGTCCCCGGTCCGGTCCCCTCCGCCACATCGATGGTCCCGGCGTAGACCGAGGAGACGACGGAGATGTGGTTGCCGATGGCGTTGACGTTCACCCCGTTCAGGGTCGCGACGACATCGGTTCCCTCGCTGCTCACGAACTCGCCGGGAGCGGTGATCGCTCCCCCGGCCCCGGTGAAGGTCCCGGGACCGGCGACCTGCTCGATCCGCATCTTCACGTGGGAGCCGTACTCCTCGGTGACGATCTCACCGGTCGCGGTGTCCACGTAGAGGCCGGTCGAGCCGCGCCAGAGATTGAAGGCGGAGGCCATGTCGTCCACATCCGCCGCATCCGGGATCGTGATGTCCTGCGTCCCGAGGGGGCCGGTGACCCGAAGGGTGACCGCCCCGCCGGTCGTCGCGGTCCCCGTGCCCGGGTCGACGGCGGCGAGGCTCGCCTGGGTCGCGCCCGAGGTGACCCGGAGATCGAAGGAGGTCACCGCGCTCGTCGGATCGAAGTTCATCGACACCGGGTTCAGGTCGGTGATCTCCGAGGGGCGGGTGACCATGTCGAACCCGCTCTCGCCGTTGAACAGGCTCCGAGAGGCGAAACGCGTCGTCGAGGCGATGCGGTCGATCGCCTCGAGGGTCTGGTCCAACGAGCTCTGCTCGGCCGAGATCTGCTCCGCGGAGGCGCCGCCGGTGTTCATGGCGTAGATCGCCGCCTCGCGCATCGACACGAGCAGGGTGTTCAGCTCGCTGAGCGCGGCCTCCCCCGTCTGGAGGAGATTGCTCGCGTTGGAGGCGTTGTCCGAGGCCTGCTGGAGGCTGCGGATCTGCGCCCGCAGCTGCTCCGAGATGACCAGCCCCGACGGGTCGTCGGAGGCGGAGTTGATCCGCAGGCCGGTGGAGAGGCGCTCCATGGAGCGCGCGAGGTTCGCACTGCTGACGTTGAGCTTGCGCAGCGCCGTCAGCGACGGGATGTTGCTGTTGATCCTAAGCCCCATGGTTCACCTCCGCGCCCGGGCTCCCCTTGGGCCGACCCCGCAGCGACGACTTCGAGCTGATGTTCTCCCCGCGGTTGCGGGCGATCTCCATGACCTTCGCGACCCCCGGGTCCGCGACGTTCGAGGACTCCCGGTTGGCCTTCGCGATCTCGAGGTAGACTTCCTGGCGGTGGACGCTGATCTCGCTCGGTGCGTCGATCCCGATGCGGACGCGCTCACCCTTGACGTCGAGGACCCGGACCACGATGTCGTGGCCGATGCGGATCTCCTGGCTGGGGGTACGGGTCAGGACGAGCATTCCGCCCCCCCCTCCGTCACGGTCTCCCCCGGAGCGGCGCCGCCGCAGAGCGGCGCCCGGGTGGAGTACTCCTCGCCGACCAGGATCAGCTGGACCCCGGTGCGGGTCCGGCGGTTGATGACCACCGGTCCGCGGAGGTTCGCGGTGATCCCGCTCGGGTCCTCCGGGACCACGAGGAGCACGCAGACGAGCGCCTCCGCCTCCTGCTCGATGCAGAGGAGGGCCTGGTCCGCCTCCTCGAGCTCGATCTCGTAGCCGGGGAAGAACGGCTCCGGCTCGCAGACGAGGAACGCGAGAGAGGGGTCGTCGATCGACTGCATCCAGAACACGGGGCCCGGCGTGCCCTCATCGTGGAGGAACACGAACTGCCGGGCCTCGGGGAGGCCCACCATCCCGCGCGGGAAGTGGAGCAGCGTGTTCGCCGCAACGGTGACCTCGCCGAAGCGGGCGGTCGGGAAGACGAGCTGTCCCGACTGCTCCTCTCCGTTCGATTCCTTGATCACTGCCTGATCGTCCATGGCGTCCTTTCCTTGGGCGGCCTTCGGCGAAGGGCCGTCCCCCCCACTCCCTATCCGAGGAAGTCGAGGATCGATTGCTGAAGGAGCTGCGCACTCGTCCGGAGGGCAGCCTGGTAAGCGGTCTGTTGACGATTGAGCTCGACGATCGCCGAGGCGATGTCGGTGTCCGCCTCCTGGGAGAGGAGGCTCTCCGTCTCGAAGCTCTGGAGCTGGTTCCGGCGGTCCGAGACCTCAAGGCGGCGCAGGCGGCTCCCCACCTCGGCGCGCGACTGGAGGACGCGTTCGTGGGCGGAGTCGAGGAAGCGGAGCGCCGTGTGGATCGTTCCGGTGTCGGAGGCGAGCAGGCCCTGGGACAGGGTCATGAAGCCGTCGAAGGCGCTGCGGGTGCGGACCCCGGCGGGAGAGAGCTCTCCGCCCTCGATGATCCCGTCGACCGCCTCTCCATCGAGGCGGAGGCCGCTGATCGCGAAGGACTCGTTCAGGGCGGAGACGCTCAGGGTGCCGGTCCCGCCGCTCTGGTCCCGGAGGCGGATCCGGTCCTGCCCCGGCACGACCTCCGCGAGCACGGCGCCCGTGTTGCCGGGGTGCTCGTTGATGAGCGCCACGACATCCCCGAGGGTGACCGCCCCGTCGATGTCGACGGCGAAGGTCGTTCCATCCTCCGCCGTGATCTCGAGGTCCTCGCCGGTGACGGTCGGGACGCCGGTGCCTCCGTGGAGGCTGTCGAGGGTCAGGTCCGCGGTCGGGACGATGAACCCGAGCTGGGCCGCGCTCGTCGTCGAGCCCTCGATGACCCTCAGCTCGGCGCCGGCGAGGATCGAGGTCAGCTCGATCCCCTCCCCGCTGTCACCGATCCGCGCCCGGACGCCGATCCCCGCGGTGTTCACCGCGTTGATCAACCCCTCGACCGTCTCGACCCCCGTGAGGTCGATCGCCGCGGTCATCGATCCGTTCTGGATCGTGAAGCCGCCGGCGTCGATCCCGAGGCCGTTGCGGAGGAGGGAGAGTCGGGTCAGAGGACCGATGATCGGATCGAGGTCATCCCCGCCGAGGCTCGGTCCGGCTCCGGCCGCCGCGATCCCGAGGTCGCGGGCCGCGGTGGCCCCGTTGAGGTCCGTGATGGAGATGTTCGCGCCGGGCTTGACGATGGCGAGACCGTTGCGGGAGACATCGAGCCCCGCGGAGACGAAGCCGGTGGCGTTGATCCGATCGAGGACATCCCCGACCGTCTTCGCGCCCTCCAGGTCGACGGTAACGGCCGCGCCGCTGCCATCCCGGATCTCGATCCGACCGGCCATGATCCCGCGGCCCCCGTTGAGGGACGCGACCGGGGTCTCGAGGTTGATGTTGGGATCGAGGTCGATGCCGCCCGAGACCTGGGAAGACCAGCCGCCGAACGCGTCGACGCCGCTGATCCCGCTCGGGAGGAACATCCCGGGAGCGACCTCGATGAGGGAGGGCGAACGATCCCCGCCGTAGGAGATGTACCCGCCGGACTGGGCGAAGGGCGCGGCGGAGACCTGGTCTCCTCCGAAGAGGAACCGTTCGCCGAACTGCCGGTTCGCGAGGGTCAGCGCCTCCTCGATCATGTTCTGGACCTCGATCGCCGCGTTCGCCCGCATTCCGTCGGTGGAGGTGGTCTGCACATGCTCCAGCGCGAGCTCGCGGGCCCGGACGATCAGGTCCTCGAGCTCGGCGAGGGCTCCCTCCGTGGCGGAGAGGCGCGAGGTCGCCGCCTGAATGTTGCTGCCATACTGGGCATGACGCTCGAGGAGGCGCTCCCAGGCGATGCTGCGCCGGGCGCCGAGGGGGTCGTCGCCGAGGGTGTTGAAGCGCCGTCCGGTGGCGATGCTCGTCTCCGTCCTCGCGAGGGACGCGAGCGACCGCTGGATCGAGCCGGAGAGCCGGCCGCTGACCATGGAGTCGGTGACCCTGGAGATGCCGGGGAACCCGCTCATGCCGTCCTGCCTTCCCGCCCGGTCGTCGGGCTCGTGGTCCGCCGCGCCGTCACGCTCACACCGAGTTGATCAGCGTCTCGAGGAGACGGTCGACGACGTTGAGGAAGCGGGCCGCACCCTGGTAGGCGCGCTGGTACGAGACGAGGGAGATCGCCTCCTCGTCGATGTTCACGCCGGAGAGGGACTCTCGCTGGTTCTGAATGGCGGTGGTGATCGACACCTGGTTGGTGAGGTGCTCTCGCGCTTCCGCGGAGTTCAGGCCGATCTCCCCCACCAGGGCGCCGTAGTGCCCCTCGAAGGAGTTGCCGGCCGCGAAGAGGCCCTCGTCGCGCAGGGCGAGCATGGCGTTGATCGCGCCGTTGTCTCCCGCGCCGCCTCCGAAGCCCGCGGCCAGCAGGCCGGGGTCGTCGAGGAGCACAGACGAGATGTCGATGTCCCGGGCGGTGGACCCGGTGAAGAGCCCGTTCACCCCGAGCGCCGCGAGCGCTCCGGTGTCGTCGTCGCGGAAGGTGAAGGTGACGCCCGGGTCGGAGCTCTGGATCTCGAGGCGCCCGTCGGCGGTGACCACGGCCGAGAGGCCGGGGTGCGCCACCCCCGCCGTCTCGTTGATGCGCTCGGCGATGTCGACGAGGCTCATCGAGTCGACATCGAGGTCGATGTTGAAGCTCTCGACCGCGCCGTTCCCCTCGGTGACCACCTGAAGGACGAAGCTCCCGCTCTCGACCGGGAAGGGAAGCCCGGCGGAGATCAGGGGGGCTTCGCGGTCATTGACGGAGTTGGAGGAGAGCACCTCCGTGAGTCGGCTGAGCCCCTCTCCCCCCGAGTGGATCGCGTTGAAGCCCCGGATGAGCGTCGACGCGATGCCGTCGAGCTGCGCCCGGAGATCGGGGAGGACGGCGTCCCGTCCGGCGAGCAGGGCGGCGATCCGCCCCCCCTCCGGCTGCAGGAGCGTGCCGTCGTCGGCGAAGCGGACCTCGCCGTAGGGGATGTCCCCATCCGCCCGGGCGATGACCTGGAGGTCGCGGCTGATCCCGTCGTGGACGAGCATCTCGCTCCCGGTGAGCACCTGAACGCCGCCGGTGGAGTTCTCGATCACGCGGATGTCGATCCGCTCGGCGAGCTCGCCGAGGACGACATCCCGCTGGGTCCGGAGGTCGTTGGCCGTCTGCCCGTGCACCCCTCCATCCTCCGCGGCGATGATGGCGGAGTTCAGGGAGGCGAGCTCGGCGGTGAGCCGGTTGATCTCGAGGACCTCGCCCCGCACATCCTCGTCGAGGCCGATGCGGAGGTCGCGCACCCGTGCGTCGAGGAAGCGGAAGGTGCTCGAGAGGCTGGACCCCTGCTCCAGCAGGAGCGAGCGCGCGGTCGGATCGTCCGGGTTGACGGAGAGATCCTGCATCGCGTCGAAGAACTCCCCGAGCGCCTCGGAGAGCCCACCCCCCTCGAGGTCGTTGAAGATCGACTCGGTCAGCGACCAGATGCGGTTCTGCTCGGTGAGGTTCGCGAGGTCGCTCCGGGCGCCCCGGAGGGTCGCCTCGAGGTGCTGATCGACGATCCGCTCGATCCTCGAGACATTCACCCCCGTGCCGAGGCGGGCGTAGACCAGGTCGTCCGAGGGGGTCGGGGTCAGGTGCACGCGCTGGCGGGCGTACCCGGGGGTCGCCGCGTTCGCGATGTTCTGGCCCACCGTCTGGATCGCCGTCTGGTGGGCGCCCAGGGCGAGTCGGGCGAGGTTGAGGGATGAGAAGAGGGACATGGCTAGCCGGTCCGATCCATCAGGATCGAGCTGCCGTCTCCCGAGCTCTCCGTGCCGTCCGCGCCGTACTGGACCCCGAGCATCTCCTCGTTCACCAGCTTCGAGAGGAAGACCTGGATGTGACCGAGGGAGTGCTCGATGAGCGCGCGGGTCGCCCGGTTCCGCTCCGCGAGGGAGCGGGCGATCTCACGCAGGCGGCTCCGGCTGTCGTGCAGGCGGCTGCCGACCTCGCCCGGCATGTGCTCGAGCATGTCGGAGACACGAACGCTGGAGGGCCGGGGGAAGCCGATCAGGTCCCCGATCTCCTCCGTCACCACGAGGCGGTGCTTCTCTTCCGCCACGACGGCGTGGAGGATCTCCTCCTCCTGCTTCTGCACCTGGGCCAGTCGATCCATCTCGACCGCCACGAGGGACTCCTCCTTGGCGGTCAGGACATCCTGGAGTCGGCGGTGAAGGTCGTGGAGTCGGTCGAGCGTCTCGCAGAGGTCCTCGCCACATGCACGCAGACGCAGATCCTGGGAGTGCGAGTTCACGACATCGCCTTTCGGTAGGTCTCGGCCGCGCGGCTGACGGCGACCGGGTTGGTGACGGTGGGCTGCGGAGCCGGGGACTCGATCCCCGCGATCCGGCGCGCGAGGAGCTCCTGCTCGATGAGTCCGGCGACGCCGATCGGTCGGACCTCCGCGATGCGGCTCGCGAGCTGCTCGCGGAAGAGGCCGCCGACGGTCCGCCCCTGGGGGCCCTCGCCGAAGAGGGCCTGGCCGCTCTTCTCGAGGGGCTCAAGAAGCTGCATGACGAAGAGCGCCTCGAACCCGTCCGCCGCGCGACGAATGTCGGCGGGGACCTCGGTGGCCGCGCTCCCCCGCGAGGGAGCGCGGAGCGGGAGGTCGGAGCGGAGGGGGAGGGTCGGGAGCGCGGGGATCACTCCTCCACCTCCAGCTTCCCGACGAGGACGCCGGCCCGATCGAGGCCCTGAATGATCTCGGCCCAGTCGGTCTGCTCGACTCCCTCGTTCTGCTCGAGGTACTTGAGAACATCGATGAGGAGATCGTGGACCGGGCTCCCATCGGCGCGGGTCTCCCCGGAGCCGCGGAGCTCCAGCTCGAACTGCGGGGTGAGCACCGTCACGGGGGCCACGCGGACCTGGCCGCTGATGAACACCCGCCCGCTCGAGCGCTGCACCACGACCCGCGCCTCCGGTTCCGGGCGACGCACCTGGACCTCGGAGAGGATCCGGGAGATGAAGTCGGGGAGGCGCTCCTCGCTCTGCTGGGTGAGGGGGATCCGGACCCGGACCGTGCCGGCGGATTCCACCGAGGCGATCGGCATCTCCTCCGCGGCGTGCCTCAGCAGCCAGGGGAAGGCGTTGATCGCCCGGACGATCTCCGAGGCGGCGGCGAGGTCGGGGTGGTCGAGGTGGAGACGGATGCGCCCCTTCTCGACCCGGGGCGGGATGTCGATGTCCTCGAGGAGGACCGCCTCGCAGGTGCCGCTCCGGGCCCCGCGACCGGCGGTGACCACCGGGCCCTGGGCGCGGGCGAGGAACCGGTGCGGGCCGCTGCCGCTGCCGTCATCCGCGAAGAGGTGGGTCCAGTACAGCTCTCCCCCCTCGAGGCTCGACGCGTCCTCGATGCTGGAGACGCGGACCGTGACCTTCGACCCGGCCTTCATGTCGGAGGAGATGTCCGCGGTGACGAAGACGGCGGCCACGTTCTTGGCGACCATCTCCTCGGGGACGGCGAGCTCCGGGTCGTCCATGAGGGTCTCAAGCGCGGCGATGAGCATCTCGCGGGCGAGGGGACTCTTCGCGCTGTCCCCCTTGCCCGCGAGGCCGCCGACCAGGCCGTAGCCCATGATGTTGTGCCGACGCTCCCCCTCCACCCGGACCAGGTCCATGACCCGCTGGCCCGCGGCCGGGGTCGAGACGAGGAGCAGCGCGAGGAGCGCGAGGCAGCTCAGGGGTCTGCGGGTCGTGGCCAAGTCCGGCCTCCTTTCGGGATCCATCCCGTCGCCTCGCTTCCGGGCGAGGCAGGAGACACTTGGCACGGCCCGTACCACTGACCGGATCGGGCGAGAGGAAATCCACAAGCCAAGAAAATGTATGAGCTTGCGAAGATCGCCCTCCCAGGAGATCCCGGACATCGGGGCGGCAGGATCCGCCCCGCCGGGCGAGGCTCGCCCCCCTCCGTGAGCCCGGAAAGCGGGCACGATGAGGAGCGGGCATGCTCCGGAGTCCGGAGCATGCCCGCGCAGGGGTCATCGGGTTCGCGATCGGCGCTCAGAAGGGCCAGAGGAAGAGGAGCACCCTCTCCACGACCGTGCGCTGCGAGCGCTTCGTCCGGGGGTTCGCCGCGGAGTAGACGAGCTTCTGGTCCGCGATCCGATCGCTCGAGACGGTCAGCGCCTCGTCGATGTCCGCGGAGCGAACCTCGCCGGTGAGCGTCATGACGGTGAGCTCGTCGTTGATCCGACGCTCGCTCCGCGCCTCGATCCGGACGTTTCCGTTCGGGAGGACGTCGACCACCCGCGCGGTGATCCGAGCCTGGATGTCGACCGACCGCTGATTCTGATCGCGGACCTGGCGTCGCTTGTCCGCCTCGACGTCCAGCGCGAGGGGGTTCGTCCCGGAGGTGAGGTTCCCGTCCTTGAACTTGAGGTAGCTGGCGATCTCGAGGTCGGCGGAGGCGCGCGCCTGGGTGTCCTCTCGGCTGTCCCCGCGCGCGGTCGCCCGCTCCCGGACGAGGACCTGGATGAGAGTGTGCTTCTCGAGGGGCGGTCGCTCCGCCTTCCGCCGTCCGAAGATCGACGCTCCGCGCCGCCGCGCTCTCGGCGCGGCGCTCGGACCCGCCTCGATCTCACCGAGGGGATCGAAGGAAGGTCGAGCGGGGTCCCCGTCGGAGCCGGAGGGACTCTGGGCCGGGAGGGACTCGAGGGCCGGACCCCCTCCGAGGAGGGCGATCCCGAGGAGCAGGGCACGCAGGGGGAGTCTCATCGGTGAGGACCTTTCGAGGTGAACGGCGCACTGGTCGGCGCACTGAACAGCGCACCGGGCGTCGAAGAGAGCGTCGAGTCGGCCACGAGCCGGCAGTGGCAGAACGCGGGCCCCTCCACCCGGAAGCGCCCGGGCGCGAGACCGCTGCGCTCGATCCTCCGCTCGACCTCGGCTCGAAGGAGGAGCCCATCCTCCCCGGGGCGGACGAGGGTCTCCCCCACCGTCCCCCAGACCCCGTCGGCATCCGTCACGAGCTCGACGAGGAGTCGCATCGGAGCGGAGCGGGCGGGGACCTCCGCCTCCAGGCGGAGGCGGACCACCAGCGGGGCCTCGGAGCGATCCACCGCGCCGATGGCCAGGGCATGGACCTCACCCGCGCCGCCGAGGGAGTCGGAGGGCCCGAGCAGACCGAGCGTCACCAGGGCGACGAGGAGTGCGCGTTGCGCGATCCGGCTCATCGATCAGCCTCTCAGGTTGTTGGCGATCTGCATCGCCTCGTCGGCGGTCTCGATCACGTTCGAGTTGATCTCGTAGGCGCGCTGCCCCTGGATCATGCGGATCAGCTCCGAGATCGCGTTCACGTTCGAGGCCTCGAGGGCGCCGCTCTTGATCCGTCCGTTCCCCGCGGTCCCGGGGGTCACGGTGACCTCCTCCCCCGCGGCCTCGGTCCGCACGAACAGATTCCGCCCGATCGGCTTCAGGCCGGAGGGGTTCCCGAAGCGGGCCAGGCTGAGCTGGGCGAGCTCGGTCGGGTCATCTCCCTCGCGCTCGATCACGCTGAAGCGGCCGTCGGGGGAGACCTCCATCGAGAAGGTCTCCTGGGGGAGCGCGACCTCAGGGAGGAGCACATCCCCGCCGGGAGTGACGACCCGTCCCTCCCCATCGAGGGTGAAGTTCCCCGCTCGGGTGAAGGCGGTCGTGCCGTCCGGCGTCCGAACCTTGAAGAAGACGTTCTCCGCGCCCTCGATCGCGAGGTCGAGGTCGTTCTCGGTGATCACGATCCCCCCCGCCTCGAAGAGCTTCTGGGTGGAGACGACGTCGACCCCGTTCCCGAAGTGGACTCCGGTGGGTCGGACGGTCCCGTTGGGTCCGGCCGCTCCCACGAGGTGATGGTGGCGGTAGAAGAGGTCCGCGAAGTTCACCCGGTCACGCTTGAAGCCGTGCGTGGAGAGGTTCGCGACGTTGTTCGCCGTCACCTCGAGCTGCTTCATCTGAGCGTTCATGCCGGTCGCGGCGGTGTAGAGCGCGTGGACTCCCATGGGTCTCCTTCAGGGCGCGTCGGCCCGTTCCCTCGGCGATCAGCCGAGGCGTCCGACGTCGTTCACGGCGCGCCCCAGAGCCTGGTCCTGAAGCGCGATCATCCGCTGGTTCGTCTCGTAGGCGCGGAAGGTCTGGATCATCCGGACCATCTCGCGCACCGGGTCGCTCGTCGAGCTCTCCAGCATCGACGCACGCAGGCGGGCTCCCTCCGACTCGGGGAGGAGACCCTCCTTGGAGCGGAAGAGACTCCCGCCGGCGGGCTCGAAGGCACGGGGGTCGAGGGTGCCGAAGACCCCGATCCTCCCCACCAGAACGCCGTCCACGGTGATCTGACCGCTCTCATCGATCGACGGGGCGGAGCCGCCATCGGGGAGGACGATCGGCCCTCCCCCGAGATCGAGCACGGTCCCCCGTCCGTCGGCGGTGGCGAGGACTCCATCCGCTCGGCGCTGGAAGTTGCCAGCCCGGGTGTAGAGGGTCTCGCCGTCGAGCTCGACGCCGAACCAGCCGTCGCCATCGATCGCGACATCCAGGGGCTCGCCGGTCGGGACGATCCCCCCCTGACTCGCATCGAAGCGGACCTCCTGAATGAAGAGGCCCCCGCCGAGGGCGTCGAGATCGGCGCGCCCCCCCGCGGCGCGGGAAGGCACGGTGGCCTCCGGTGCGCGCGCGCGCTGGAGGGTGAAGGAGCGCTTGAAGCCGGGGGTGTCGACGTTCGCGATGTTGTTCGCGATGACATCGAGCCGGGCCTCGGCCGCGAGGGCTCCTGCTGCGTTGAGGTAGATGCCGCTGTCCAAGACGACTCCTTTCGCCGGAGTCGCCCAAGCAGGTGCCGTGCCAGCCGGACGAGATGCCGCAGATCGAGGCTGCGGGCCCGAGCGAGGCGCCGGAGCGCCGCGGCGCGCTCACGAGGACAGGCGAGAGTTGCCGCTGAGGGCAGGAAACCCCGGAGCCGCGCGCACGGCGGGCTCCCTTCGTTGCGCGGACCGGGAGCCTCGGCTACCTTGCCCGCTCTCGGGATGGGCGGGTGGCGGAACTGGCAGACGCGCCAGATTTAGGTTCTGGTCCCGCAAGGGGTGGGGGTTCGAGTCCCCCCTCGCCCACTCTCTCCACGCCGACGAAAGACCACCGCGCCGCGCGGCGGGCTCAGCCCGCCGCGATCTCGGCGAGGAGCGCGACGACCCGCCGCCGCTCCTCGGGCGAGGTCTCCTCCCCCGGAGCGATGCGCAGCGTCCCTCCCCCGGCGAGGGTGTCGAAGTGCCGATGCGCGAGCGGGGCGCAGTGCAGCCCCGAGCGACAGCGGACCCCCGCGCGGGCGTCGAGGACTCCCGCGACCTCCGTCGGATCGAGCCCCGGGATCCGCACCGCGAGGACGGGGGAGCGCGCCTCCTCCTCCCCCGTCTCCCCGACGAGCTCCAGCCCCGGGATCGCCTCCAGGGCCGCGCGCCACTCCCTCCGCACGGCGTTCAGGTGGGCGAAGCGGTCCGCCACCGGATGGGCATCGAAGTGGGCGAGCGCCCGCTCGAGGCCCGCGATGCCGGGGAGGTTCGGGGTTCCGGACTCGTAGCGGCCGGGGGCCCGCTCCGGGATCCGGGCCTGATCGGAGTCGATCCCGTTCCCCCCGATCCAGAGCGGAGAGGGCTCGAACCCCTCCGCGAGCCAGCAGACCCCGACCCCGGGGCCGCCGCCGAGGTACTTGTGCCCCGCCATGGTGTAGGCCGCGAGGGCGGGGATCCGCTCGAGGGAGGTGGGGACGAGCCCCGCCGCCTGGGCGCCGTCCACCACGAGGGGGAGGCCGGCCCGCGCCGCCCACGCCCCCACCTCGGCGATCGGTTGGATCACGCCGTTCACATTCGAGGCGTGCTGGAGGACGACCCCCGCCGCGCTCCCCGGATCGAGCGCTTCCAGTCCCTCGAGATCGATCCGCCCGCTCGGCCCCGCCGGCAGGAGCCGCACTCGCTCCTCACCGAAGGCGCGCACCGCCGGACGCCAGACCGCGTTGTGCTCGAGAGGACCGATCCAGATCACCGACTCCGCCGGGCTCCGCGCCCCGAGGTCCGCGAGGATGGTGGACAGCGCGAGGGTGGATGACGGGAACAGGACCATGCGGCTCGGATCGGAGACCCCGAAGAGGTCGGCGAGCCGCTCCCGGCAGCTCCCCACGATGGCGGTCGCGCCGCGGGCCCCGCCGTGGGATCCCCTTCCGACGCTTCCGGCGATCTCGATCGCGGCGGCCATCGCCTCGGGCACTCCGGGGTGCCGCGGGTGGGCGGTGGCCGCGTGGTCGAGGTAGATCATCCCGGGGTCGGCCTCGTGACGTTCGTTCATCGGACCTCCGCGATCGAGAGCGGGTCAGTGGCGTCAGTGGCGGTGCCCCACTGCTGCAGGGGACTTCCCGCGAGCGCTCAGTCCCCCCCGATGGGGGGAAGGAGGAGCTCGACGCGATCCACGATCTCGGGGGGATTCCCCCGCTGGGCGAGGAGCTCCTGAAACCGGTCCATCTCCGGAGTCGAGACCCGGGCGAGCTCCGCCTGGAAGCGAGCTCCGAGGGTCTGGTAGTGGAGAGTCGCCTCGACCCGCAGCTCAGCGCGGGCCGCGCTCCCGAGGGGGATCTGCGTGGAGAGGAGGACGCGCCCCCCCTCGAACGCCTCATCGACGGAGACCCCCACCGGGTGCAGTCCCGCCCGGCGCGCTCCCTTCACATCCCAGCCGGGAGGGAGGATGCGCGTGTCCTTCGCCATGGCCGCGGCGGAGAGGAGGGACCAGGTCGGACTTCCGTCCTCGTCGGCCATCACCATTTCGAAGATGGGCGCGTCCGCCTCGCTCCGGATCACCGGGCTCCACGGCACCACCGGCCCCCCCGCCGACTCGCTCGGCAGCGGAGCTCCCCCCGGCCCGAGGATCCGCCCCATGCGATCGAAGGCGCCGGACTCGTGGAGAACCCTCCCCTCCCCATCGAGGACGCGGACGCCGACCCACATTCGGCGGGTCGGATGGCCGGTGGGGATCTTGTGCCCGGCGAAGGAGGCGATCTCCAGGCCGAGCTGGAGCGTCCCCTCCTCGCGGGAGAGCAGCCCCATCGAGAGCGCGGCGGTCCTCTCCGAGAGCTGGGCGCGCGCGCGGCGCGCCACCTCGAGAAACGCGGCGGGCGGCGCCTCCACCCCGAACTCCTCCCCGTGCTCCGCGAGGAGCTCGGGGATGAGAGTGTTGCCCCCGACGAGGATGTGACGACCGTAGGGGGATCGCGGCGCGAGGCGACTGAAGTCGCTCCCCATCGGCGTGCGGGCGATCCGCGTCAGCATCTCCTGCCCGCTCTCGTCCCGGGTCGGCAGGTGGCACCCCTGGCAGCTCACTCCCGGCGAGCCTTCCCGCTCGGTCGAGAAGAGGGAGTGGCGCCACTCGAGGTAGGGAGACTGCTCGAGGAAGACGGTGCCGGTCGGGTGACCCGTGGGATCGAGGGTCTCGGTGTAGAGGGTGTGGCAGGAGCCGCAGAGGGAGGACTCGAGGATGTGCGACGACTGGGTGGGGGTCCACCCGGTGAAGGGGCGCATCGGGAGGGGGAACGGGACATCGTGGGGACCGAACGCCCGCTGGGAGTGGTCGATCTCCCAGCCGCCGGTGAAGCTCTCCGGGGTTCCCAGCTTTCGCGCCGAGATCCCGTGACACACCGTGCAGGTGACCCCATCCCGCGCGACCTCTCCCAGTCGCTCGCTCTCGAGATCGGCGAGGGAGAGCTCTCCGCCGTGCTGGCGGCGATCCGCCGTCGCCGCGGGGGCGTGGCAGGTCATGCAGGACGCCTCGATCTCCGCGCGCGCCGCGGGTCGGCGGGCGACCTCGGCGGAGACCATCGCCCGCCAGAGCGGGTCCCGGGCGGAGTTCGCCATCATCGTCCCGCGCCACAGGTCGTAGGGAGCCGCGGGCTCTCCCCCCGGCGTCCGCATGCCGCTCGACTCATCGGTGTTCGAGTGACAGTCCGCGCAGACGGATGATGGGCGCGAATGAACCTCGTGACCGGGGATCACCTCGACGGGAGCGAAGAGGGGCCCCGAGGCACCCACGGCCTCGGGCGCGGGACCACGGGAGGAGACCGGCGCGCAGCCGGAGGGGACCAGCAGGAGGAGCAGGAGGACCCGGGAAACGGCGCGCGGGAATCGCCGGAGCAGGGGCAGGTCCACGAGACCGGACCGCACCTCCCCGCTCTCGCTGAGATCCGCTTCCGGGGTCGACATGGGGCTCCTCTTCCACCGTCGTCGGGGTCCGTCAAGGATGGCTCGATCCTCTCTACCGGATTATGCGCCGGGACGGCCGCAAGTCTCCCCCTCTGGGAGGATTCCCCCCGCGCTCCGTCGCAGTTCTCCCCGACCCGGGAGGACCAGCCCCGCTTTCTCCGGTAGGATTCGGACCCCGACTCCGGTCGGCGCATCCTCGTCGGACATTCCCCGGCCGCGCGCCGGTGAGAAGGAGAGCAGCCATGACGCCCCGTCGCGCCCCCACCCTCCTGCTCCTCCTCGGGCTGATGGTCCCGACCGTCGAGCTCTCCGCGTCCGAGGCTCCCCCCTCCCACGGAGCGGGACTCGATGACGCGTGGGAGGCCCCGGCGGCGTTCGGCGATGTGTCCGCCCGCGCGGGGTGGCAGTCGGTCGGGGACTGGGTCTTCCCGGCGGACGGAGGTGAGCCGCGGATCGTGCCGGGGACCGGGGTGCTGCTCGACCCGACCGGTGACGGGGGAGAGCTGGCGACCCTCGGGAGCTGGTCCGACCTCGAGGTCTCCGGCGAGTTCCTCCTCGATCGGGGGGCTCACGCCATCCTCCGCTTCCTCGGGCGCTACTCCATCCTCCTCTCCATCGCGGAGGGCGGCGGCGAGCCCGGGCTCGACGATCCCGGCGCGATCCTCGGGGACCTCCCCGCCGCGGGGACACCTCCCCGCATCGCCCTCCCCTGCGCGGCCGAGACATGGCACCGTTTCTCGATCACGGTGCGCGCCCCACGCTTCGATGCGCGGGGGGTGAAGACCACGAACGCCCGCGTCCTGCGCGTCCTCGTCGACGGACATCTGCTTCAGGTCGGCGTGGATCTCCCCGGTCCGAGCCATGGAGGATCCCCCGAGTTCGAGGTCGCCGCCGCGCCCTTCGCCCTCGGCAGTCGTGACGGGGGTGTGGCGTTCCGAGGGCTCCGCGGGCGCGCGGCGGCGACTCCCGCCAAGGTCGAACGGTCCGAGGCTGCGGCGGCCGGGGATCCCGCATTGAGGACGGTCGCGCTCTACACGAGGACCACCGGCTTCCGACACGGCTCGATCCCGGCGGGGATCCGGGCGATGAAGGCGCTCGGGAAGGCCCACGGCTTCGAGGTCCGCGCCACCGAGGATCCGGAGGAGCTGCTCGGCTGGCTGGGGGAGAGCGATGTGGTCTGCTTCCTGAACACGACCGGCGATGTCCTCGACGATGCCCAGCAGCGCCGATTCGAGGACCGCATCACCGCGGGCCTGGGCTTCGTCGGGATCCACTCCGCCGCCGACACCGAGTACGACTGGCCCTTCTACGGCGAGCTCGTGGGCGCCTACTTCAAGACCCACCCCCGGATTCAGGAGGCGGACCTCGAGGTGGTCGACCGTCGGCATCCCGCGACGGCGATGCTCCCCGGGATGTGGGTCCGCACCGACGAGTGGTACGACTTCCGCGCGCTCCCGGTGGCGGAGTGCCGCGTCCTCACGACCCTCCGCCCCGAGTCCTACGAGGGGAGCACGATGGAGGGGCCGCACCCGATCGCGTGGTGCCGCACCTTCCCGGCCGGGAATCGCTCGATGTACATCGGAGGAGGCCACACCGACGCGAGCTACGCCGAGCCCCTCTTCCTCGCGCACATCCACGGGGCGCTCCGCTGGGCGGCCGGGGATGATCGCCTCGTCCTCCCCCCGCCCTCCTCCCCCGGCGCAGCCGGGACGCCGGGAGAGGTCCCCACGAACGTTGAACGGAGTCGCGATGAGTGAGCTGATCAGCTTCGATCCCTCGACCGGCGATGAGGTCGGGCGAGTGCCCGTCACGCCGGCCGCCGATCTCCCCGTGGTCGTCGCCCGGGCCCACGCCGCCGCAAGGGGCTGGGCGGAGCTCGGCCTGGAGGGACGCCGCGATGCCCTCCGCCCCTTCGGACCGGCCCTCGCCGAGGCCGCCGAGCGGATCGGGACGATCCTCACCCGCGAGATGGGGAAGCCCCTCCCCCAGGGGATCGGCGAGGTGCGCTACTGCGGCGCCGGGCTCGGGGAGACTCTCGATGAGCTCGTCGCCGCGCTCTCGCCGGAGCGCCTCGAGGACGACGCGGTGATCAGCGACCTCGTCTTCGACCCCTTCGGGGTGTGCGCGGCGATCACTCCGTGGAACTTCCCGGTGTCGATGCCGCACTGGGCGGTCGTCCCGGCCCTCATGGCCGGGAACACCGTCGTCCTCAAGCCGTCGGAGAAGACGCCCCTCGTGGCGGATGAGTACATCCGCCTCCTCCGCGAGCACCTGCCGGAGGGCGTGGTGCAGGTCGTGCACGGCGACGAGGAGCAGGGGCGCGCGCTCGTCGCGGCCGATGTGCAGCTCATCGCCTTCACCGGCTCGCGCGCCGCGGGGCGGGCGATCCTCGCCGAGGCGGGGAAGGACCTGAAGCGGGTCGTGCTGGAGCTCGGCGGCAAGGACCCGCTCATCGTCCTCGACGACGCCGACCTCGAGGCGGCCGCGCAGTTCGCCGTGATGAACGCGTTCCGCAACGCGGGCCAGGTCTGCGTCAGCACCGAGCGGATCTACGTCCAGGACTCCGTCGCGCCGAGATTCGAGGAGCTCGTCGTGGAGAAGACCCGCGCGCTGAAGGTCGGATCCGGCATGGAGGAGGGGATCGAGATCGGGCCGATGATCGACGCCGGTCAGCGGGACCATGTCATCGCCCAGATCGAGGCCGCCCGCGGCGAGGGCGCGAAGGTCCTCATCGGCGGCGACCCTCCCCGGGGGAACTTCGTCTCCCCCACCGTCCTGACGGGGGTCGACCATCGCATGGCGATCATGCGAGACGAGACCTTCGGGCCGGTGGTGGGGATCCAGCGGGTCGACGGTGACGACGAAGCGGTCGCCGCCGCGAACGACTCCCCCTACGGCCTCGGCGCGGCGGTCTTCGGCGGTGATGTCGCGCGGGCGGAGCGGGTGGCCCGTCGACTGAGCGCGGGGATGGTGGGGATCAACAAGGGCTGCGGCGGCGCGAGCGGCTCCCCCTGGGTCGGCGCCCGGCAGAGCGGCTACGGCTATCACTCCGGCCGCGACGGGCACCGGCAGTTCGCGCAGGTCCGCGTCGTCTCCCGCCCGAAGGAGGCATGACGCCGGCGCCGGTCAGGCTCCGTACTTCGCGAGGCGATCGGCGTGGGCGAGGAGGAGCGCCATCAGCTCCGGCCCCCGGACCACCCCGAGGTCGCCGCGGAGGACCCCCCGCTCGTCGAAGGTGACCTCCGGCACGGGGATGGCGTATCGGGAGTGAATGAGGAGCGGCACCGGATGCCAGGAGTGCTCCTTGCGGATGCAGGGGGTCGAGTGATCCCCGGTGATCGCGATCACATCGAAGCCCAGACCCTCGAGGGTGGGGATGTGGCGATCCACCTCCTCCAGCGCGGCGATCTTGCTGTCGAAGTCCCCTCTGTGACCCGCCGCGTCCGCCGGCTTGGTATGGATGAAGAAGTAGTCGTAGTCCGGCATCGCCCGCTCGACGGCGGCGAGCTGCTCCCCGAGGTCGACCCCCGGCTCGATGATGTCCATCCCCACGAGGCGGGCGGCGCCGCGGTACATCGGATACACCGCGACCCCCGCCGCGCGCAGCTTGAAGCGCTCGATGAACGGATCGAGGGCCGGGCGGGTGGAGAAGCCGCGCAGGAGGATGCCGTTCGCCCGCTCCTCGCCCCGCAGCACCGCGCGCGCCTGCTCGAAGAAGGAGTTCGCGAGCTCCGCCGTGACCGAGGAGATGTCGTCCGCCCCTCGGAAGGGGAGGGGCTCCTTCCCCTCGATCTGGGGATCGTTGTCGTTCACCCGGGCGCCGAGCCCCGCGCCGCCGATCACGGCGGTGAAGCGATGCTCCTTTCCGGGGAGCAGCTCGAGCGACGCACCCTCCAGCGAGACCTCGCGCGCGAGGAGCTCGCAGAGGCGGACGCACTCCTCGCTCGGCGGTCGCCCCGCCCTCCGATCCGTGATCGATCCATCCGGGGCGAGCGTGCAGAAGTTCCCACGAGCGGCGACCTCTCCCCCCGAGAGGGGGTAGTCGCTCCCCAGCGCCTCGAGGAGCCCGCGGCCGAACTCGAGGGTCATCGGGTCGTAGCCGAAGAGGGAGAGATGCCCCGGTCCGGAGCCGGGGGTGAGGCCGGTCGGGAGGAGCTGGAGGCGACCGGCGGAGCTGCGCCGCGCGAGGGCATCGAGGTTCGGGATCTCCGCCTGCTCCAGCTCACTGCCACCGCCGGGGAGGGGCAGGCCGCCGAGACCATCGACGATCAGCACGGCGATGCGGCCACCTTCGGAGAGGACGAGCTCACGGGGGGGATGCGTCATGGGGAGGTCCTTCCCGGGACGCCGACGGAGGCTCCCGTCGGATCGGTCGGAGTATCGGACGGGGGAGCAGTCGCTTCAAGGGCTTCAGGCTCACCCGATCCCCCCACCGGGAGGGCGAATCGGGAGCACTTTCCCTCGGTTCGGATAGCATGCGACGCTTCGGGGAGGTGGATCCTTGAGCACTGAGCAGATTCCCGGCGCCGTGGCGGGGGAGCGCCCCCTGCGGGTCGCGCTGACCCACACCCGACTCTCGTACACCGGGGGGATCGAGAAGTACATCTGGTCCCTGCTCGAGCGACTCCTCGCGGCGGGACACGAGGTGCACTACATCGCCGACCGCTTCGAGCCCCTGGACCATCCGGGGCTCACCCTTCACCGGGCCCGCATGCAGCGGTTCCCGAAGCTCGCCCGGGTCCGGAGCTTCAATCGAATGGTGAACCGGGTCCTCGACGGGCTCGATGTGGACCTGGTCCACGGCTTCTCCAAGACCGATCGTCAGGACATCTACACCGATGGGTCCGGCACCCTGATCGAGTACCTCGAGGCGACCGAGCCGGAGCTGCCGGGGTGGCGCCGGCGCGCCATGCTGCGCTCCCCCCACCGCCGGGCGATCCTCGCGATGGAGAGCGCGCGCTTCCAGCGCGGGGCCTGCCGCAAGGTGATCCCCATGGCGGAGTTCGTCCGCCGACAGATCCTCGCTCGTTACCCGATCGAGCCGGAGCGGGTCGAGACGGTGCACAACGGCGTCGAGCTCGAGGTGTTCCACCCCCGCTGGCGGGAGACGGTCGGGGCGAAGTTCCGGGAGGAGCATCGCATCGGGCCGGAGACGCCGGTCCTCCTGAACGTCGGCAACGACTGGCGCCGCAAGGGAGTCGGGCCTCTCATCGAGGCGCTCCCGAGGATCGAGTCTCCGGTGGCGCCGCCCGTGCTCCTGATCGCGGGCCACGACAACCACCCGGAGCGATACCACGCCCGCGCCGCCGAGCTCGGAGTCTCGGAGCGCGTCCGGTTCCTCGGCCCGGTGCGCGAGATTCGCGATGTCTTCGCCGCCGCCGACCTCTTCGTCTTCCCCACCCGCTACGACGTCTTCGGAAATGTGGGGCTGGAGGCCCTCGCGAGCGGGGTCCCCTCCCTCCTCTCCTCCCTGGCGGGGGTGAGCGAGGTGCTCGACGGGACCGCCGGCGGCGCCGCGATCGAGGACCCGTCCGATGTGGGGGAGATCGCCGCCCGCAGCACCGAGTTCCTCCAGCCGGAGCGCCTCGCCGAGCGCCGGGCCGCGGCCCGCACCCTCGCGGAGCGATACTCCTGGGATGCCCACTTCGAGCGGATCCTCGCGATCTATCGGGAGGTGGTCGCGGAGAAGGAGGCCGAGCGCACCCCCGAGGAGGTCGGCTCTTGAGCCCCCCTGCGCGATCCGGGCCCGAACCTGCAGGACCCGAGCAGCCGGGAGCGGACCCGGACGGCGGGCGCCTCGTCACCCTTCACATCAACACGGAGCGCACCTGGCGCGGAGGAGAGCGGCAGACCCTCCTCCTCGCGCGCGGGCTCCGCGATCGCGGGCACATCGCCGAGGTGGTCTGCCCGCCCGGCTCCCCCCTCGGCGAGCGGGCGCGGGAGTGCGGCCTGACCACCCACGAGATGCCCCTCCGAGGGGAGCTCAACCCGCGGGCGATCTCCCGGATCCGAAGGCTCTACCGCGAGCGCGCCGTCGACATCGTTCAGATGCACACCTCCCACGCCCACACCCTCGGCGTGCTCGCGCGGTTCGGGCGCAAGCGCCCGCGCACGGTCGTCGCCCGCCGGGTGGACTACTCGATTCACCGCTCCGGGACCCCGGGGTTCACCCGGCTGAAGTACGGCCACGGGGTCGACCGCTACATCGCGATCTCCCGGGCGATCCATGATGTCCTCATCGATGATGGGATCCCGGCGGAGCGCATCTCGGTGGTGCACTCCGGGGTCGTCCCCCACCCCGCGCCGGGGATGAGCCGCGAGGCCGTTCGCGACGCCCTCGGGATCCCGGTCGACGCGCCGGTCGTCGGCAACGTCGCCCACCTCGCCGACCACAAGGGGCAGGGACATCTCATCCGCGCCTTCCCCGCGGTGCTCGCCGCCCATCCGACCGCCCACCTCGTCATCGTCGGGGAGGGAGAGGCGAGACCCGCCCTCGAGGAGGAGATCCGGCGGCTCGACCTCGAGGCGCGGGTCCACCTCGCCGGCTTTCAGACCGACATCGCCGCCTGCCTCGGCGCCCTCGACCTCTTCGTGATGCCGAGCGAGCAGGAGGGGCTCTGCACCAGCCTCCTCGACGCCCTCACCGCCGGTCTCCCCGTCATCGGCTCCGAGATCGGGGGGATCCCGGAGATCATCGAGCCGGAGCGGACCGGGCTCCTCGCGCCGGTCGGAGACTCGCCCGCCCTCGCCGCGGCGATCACACGACTCCTCGCCGACCGCGCTCTCGCGGCCGCCCTCGCCGAGGCGGGGCGGGAGAAGGTGGCGCGGCACTTCTCGGCGGACGCCATGGTCGAGGGGAGCCTCCGGGTGTATCGCGCGCTGCTCGCCGACGAGGAGCGGGTGCGGTGATCCCCCTGCGCGACGATGTCCCTCCCCGTCGCCCCGCGGTGGTCGTGAAGGTGCTGCTCCTCGCAAACGCGGTCGGCTTCATCCTGCAGCTCCTCTTCGCACCGGAGTTCACCGCGCGCTTCGCCCTCGTGCCCGCCGATGCCATCGCGGCGGCAGAGGGAGACGCCGACCTCCTCGCGGGGCTCTTCCCGCTGCTCTCGAGCCAGTTTCTCCACGGGGGCCTGCTTCACCTCGGCTCGAACCTGCTCTTCCTCTGGATCTTCGCCGACAACGTCGAGGGAGAGTGGGGGCCGCGCCGCTTCCTCGCCCTCTACCTCCTCTGCGGCGTGATCGCGGCCGGGACGCACATCCTCCTCGTGGGCGCGGACTCGACCCCTCTCATCGGGGCGAGCGGCGCGATCGCCGGGACCCTCGGCGCGTACTCCGTGTTCTTCCCCCACGCCCGAATCCTCACCCTCGTCCCGATCGGGGTGATCCCCCTCTTCTTCGAGATCCCGGCGCTCGTCTTCCTCCTGCTCTGGTTCGGCTCGCAGGTCCTGCTCGGCCTCCTCGAGGCGGGAGGGAACGTCGCCGTCTGGGCCCACGCCGGGGGCTTCGCCGCCGGGGCCGCCCTCGCCGGCCTCACCCGACGCCCCCCCGGTCGGCACGGTCCTCGCCCGCGCTACTCCTCCCCCGGCGCCCCCGCGCGATCGGTCCGCTTCGAGAGGCACTCCCGATGACCCCCACGACCTGGATCCTCCTCCCTCTGGTCGGCGCCGCGATCGGCTACGGCACCAACTGGCTCGCGGTGAAGATGCTCTTCCGACCGAGGAAGCCGCTGCGCCTCCCCGGGCTGACCCTGCAGGGCCTCGTCCCCCGCCGGCAGAAGGACCTCGCGGCGAGCGTGGCCCGGACGGTCGAGCAGGAGTTCATCTCCAAGGAGGACATCCAGACCCTCGTCACCGACCTCGCCGCGAGCGACCGGGTGAAGGAGATCCTGCGGGAGAGGGTCGATCATCTGATCCAGGAGCAGCTCGCGAGCTTCGGTCCCCTCGTGCGGACCTTCGTCTCGGATGACCTGATCGACTCGCTGAAGCGGAAGATCGAGAAGGAGGTCGTCGGCTTCATCGGCGCGATGGGGGACGAGCTGCACCGCGGCCTCGGGGAGCACCTCGACATCCACGCCATGGTCCGCGAGCGCATCGAGGGGTTCGACCTCGATCGCCTGGAGGAGATCGTGCACTCGATCGCGAAGCGGGAGCTTCGTCACATCGAGATCCTCGGGGGCTTCCTCGGCGCCCTCATCGGGCTGGTGCAGGCGGGGCTGCTGCACCTCCTCGCCGCCGCCTGAACGGCGGCGGGCTCACCACTCCTTGAAGACCTTCGCGATCCCCGCGCCCTCCACGTGCATGCGGAACTCGTTGAAGTACCCCCACGGGGTCTCGAGCACCTCGTAGTCGACGCCGCGCAGACGCCGAGCGACATCGTCGAGGACCCCCTGCGCCGCCTCCGGCTCCGCCCGGTCGGAAGAGAGATGCGCGAAGGAGTGCAGCACCACCCGCCGGACCTCGACCTTGCGGGCGAGCCACTTGAGGTTCTTCGCCACGCGGCGGGCGCACGCGGCGGGGTCGGCGAGGTCGGTGCTCTCCACCTGCAGCCAGGCGAGGACGGCGGGCCCGGCGGCCTCCCCTTCCTCCTCCCGCTCCTCCTCGCTGTCGAGGTTTCGGGTGTGGGTCCGGTACCAGAACTCCCGGACATGGAACATGAGCATCTTCATGGCCGCATGGGAGCATGCCGCGACCCGCGAATGCAAGTCCGCCCCACCGGAGGGAGCGCGGGAGGTCAACGCCGCGCGGCGGGCTCCCCCCGGACCGAACAGCGGTGGAACACCGCCGCCCCGTTCGCGTCGACGACGCGCAGCTCATGCTCCCCCGGAGGGAGCAGGATCGAGGCCCGCGGGGTCTCCTCCGTCGCGCTCCCCGAGGCGAGGCGACCGTCGACGAACCAGGTGTACGGGGCCCGGCCCCCCGCCGCCCGCAGCGTCACCGCGACGCCCTCCCGCTCGAGGGCGATCCACTTCGCGCCGTCCTCGGGGTGGTCGATGCGCAGCGGGAGCTCCGCGACCTCGAAGGCGAGGGGGCGGCGCGGAGACCGCGGTCCGAGGGGCGAAGGTGGAGCCCCTCCCCGGAAGGCGGCATCGATCAGGATCCGCTCGAGGATGGGCAGGGCGACCTCGCCGCCCACGAGGGAGGGATCCCCACCCCCCTCCCGACGCCCGACCCAGACCCCGACCGCGTGACGCCCGTCGTGCCCCACCGCCCACGCATCGCGATGGCGGGAGCTCGTCCCCGTCTTCGCCATCCACCACCGCGCGCCCCCGTCGCCACGCGAGAGGATCGCATCGAGCTCCCGACAGGTCCGCGCGCGCAGGACCCTCTCCCCGAGCTCCTCCCCCGCCGCCGCTCGCGCGCGGCGGCGGCGTGCCTCCGCCTCGTCGATGGTGGGCGGGAGCGCGACCCCTCCCCGCCCGAGCGTGGCGTAGCCCGCGACGAGGTCGAGGAGGGAGACCTCGAGGGCGCCGGTCACGAGGGCCAGCCCCGCGCGCTCCTGCGCTCCGGCGGGGAGGGCGATCCCGCACCGCTCCACGAGCCGGGAGACCCCGGAGAGGCCGACCGCCTCCGCCACGAGGATCGCCGGCACGTTCAGGGAGTCGACGAGGGCCTCCTCGACCGAGACCTCTCCCCGCCATCGGTCGTCGAAGTTGCGCGGGCGCCAGCCCGCCCGCTCGATGGGTCGGTCGGGGACTCGGCTGGCGGGGGCGAGCCGCTCCTGATCGAAGGCGAGGGCGTAGACGAACGGCTTCAGCGTCGAGCCGGGGGAGCGCCGCGCGACCGCGGCGTTCACCCATCCCGAGTCGGGATGCTCGAGCTCGCGCCCCCCCACCATTCCACGGACCGCTCCGGTCTCCAGCTCGATGACGACGGCGGCGACATCCGCGCCCCGGGGCACGCCGGTCGCCGCGGCGAGCGCGGCCTGCAGGGCGCGCTGGATCGTCAGGTCGAGCGTGGTCGCCATCCCGCGCGGGTCCCGGGCCAACGCCCACCAGGAGGCGTGGGGGGCGAGCGATGGCTCGGGGCTCGTGAGCCCGTGGGGCTCCTCTCCCCGGCCGAGGACCTCGACGGGGGTCGCTTCGGCGGTCCGTCGCTCCTCCGCGGTGATCCGCCCCTCCTCGTGCATCCGGCGCAGCACGGTATCGCGCCGCCGACGGGCCCGCTCCGGATGCCGATCGGGACGGAGGATCGAGGGGCCCTGGGGAAGCCCCGCGAGGAGCGCCGCCTCCGCGAGGGAGAGGTCTCCTGCGCCGCGACCCAGGTAGTGCCGCGCCGCCGCCTCCACCCCGACGAGGTTCCCGCCGTAGGGAGCCCGATTGAGGTACTCCTCGAGGATTCTCTCCTTCCCGAGGAGGCGCTCGAGCTGCAGCGCCCGGAATGCCTCGATCATCTTCGAGCGGAGGGTGCGCGGGCGGGGATGGAGGAGTCGACAGAGCTGCATGGTGATCGTGCTCGCCCCCGAGACCACCTCACCGGCGGAGAGGTTCTGGCCGACCGCGCGTGCGATGGAGAGCGGATCGACCCCGGGGTGCCGCCGGAAGCGCTCATCCTCCACGGCGACCGTCGCCTCGATGAGGCGCGGGTCGATCGCCGCGAGCGGCACCCGGATCCGCCACTGATCGTCCCGCGCGACGGTCGCGAGGAGGGGGACCTCCTCCCGGCTTCGCACGAGCGCGCTGCTCGATGCGGGCACGAGCTGCTCGATCGGGAACGGGAAGAGCCGATCGAGGAGGATGAGCGCGCCGACCCCGACGAGGGGCGGGAGCAGGAGGAGCGCGAGGACCCGGCGCAGGCGCCGCCGACCTCGACTCCGACCTCCCGAAGTCGAGAGGGTGGCGGGCGCGGCGAGGGCGCCCTCCTCCCGCGGCTCCGGTGCCGACGGCGCGGTCCCCGGGGCGATCGGCGTCCCGCAGCCGCTCAACGCCCCGACTCGACGGTGAGGGTGCCCCCGGCGGTGAGGGCGCCGATCGATGGGTCGTACATCGAGCTCGCCTCCAGGGGCGGGACCGCGAAGACCCCGGGAGTCGTCGCGCGCAGGGCGTAGCGCCAGGTGCGGACCTCCTCCCCGAGGCGATCGAAGATGACGATGCGGTCATCGAGGAACTCGATCGACTCCGGAACATCCCCGCCGCGGACCGTCGCGCCGGCGGAGGAGACGAGACGGGGGTTCTCCGGCTCCAGCCCGCCGGGGAGCGCATCCACGACCGCGATGTCGGGGATCTCCCCGCGGCCCTTCCCGGTGCGCGCCTCGATCGTGACGACGACCAGGTCCCCCACCGCGAGGGGAGACCCCACCTCGATCGGCTCGCCGCTCGGGCGGGCCCAGCGACGGGTCACCTGCAACCCCTGCTCGAAGGGCTCGGGGAGCGTGACGGAGAGCCCCTCCGTGCGGGTGACGAGGGAGAAGCTCCCCTTCCCCTCCGTGCGGACCCGCACCGGAGCCGCGCCGGACACGGTGAGCTCCGCCGCCTCCTCGGAGGAGAAGCGAATCGAGCGCTCTCCCACCTCGAGGAGGCCGGTGAAGGATGGCGACTCCTCGTCGGCCCCGAGGCGGGCGAGCGCCCGGATCGCGCGCGCGTTCTCGTAGGTGCTCCCCCAACGCCCCTCGCGCCGCGCGCCGACGAGGGTGTCGCGCAGCGCACTGATCGCCGGGTCACGCGGATCGAGGCGGGCCACGAGCTCGAGGAGCCGCGCCCGTGCGGCGACCTCGGTGACGACCGCGCCCGGTGGCGTCGCCATCGGCTCGGTCCGGGCGAGGGCCTCCGCCACGAGAGAGCGCGCGCTCTCCGCCTCGCCGATCCGCTCCCACGCCGCGGCGAGATCGACGAGCCCGGCGAGGGAGAGGCGCGCCGACTCTTCGGACCAGCGGAGGAGGCGGGCCCGGGGAGGCAGCGCATCGCCGGCCAGGTGACGGAGGATCCGCACCCGCGTATCGGGGGAGAGAGTCGCCCCGGAGGCCCCGAGGCTCGCCCGCACGAACTGCCTCAGACCCTCCTCCAGCTCGGAGGGAACCTCGACTCCCTCGCTTCGCATCGCGTCGATCGCATCGAGGGCATAGGTCGAGATCCACGGGGACGAGGAGGAGCCCCGCCAGGCGCCCAATCCCCCATCCCGATTCTGCATCCCCCGCAGGCGCCGCAGTCCCCCCGCCGCCCAGTCGCGCAGGAGTCCCTCCCGCGCGGCGCTGTCGTTGAACCCCACGCGGGGATCGAGGGCGGTGGCGATGGCGAAGAGACGACTGCTCGTCTGCTCGGCGCAGCCGAAGGGATAGTCGAGGAGCGCGCCGACCGCGGGGGCGAGCTCGACCCGCGCCGAGGGGTCGACGCGGACCGTCGTGATCGTCGTCCCCGGATCGAAGCCGACCGGGGCGGGTCGATCGAGGGAGGAGCCCGCCGCGGAGCGGGCGATGGACGCGCTCCGCATGAAGGCCTGGACGGGACGAACGAGGAGCTCTCCGACGACCCGGCAGGAGCCGATCCCTCCGTCATCCCCGAGGGGCACCGCCTCGGTCACGATCGAGACCGGGCCCGGAGCGGTGGCCCGCGCCTCGATGGAGACCGAGCGGGTCTCTCCCTTCGGGAGAAGCAGCCCCTCGGGCAGTCGAGGGGTTGTCACCTCGAGGGGTCCATCGACGGAGATGACCGGGCGGACCGCGAGATCCTCGTCGGTCGAGTTTGTGAGGCGCACCGTCGCCGTGAAGGTGTCGCCGGGCGCGACGAAGCGCGGCCAGGGGCTCTCCACGAGGATCGGGGTGCGCAGCAGCTGGACCTCGGAGGTGGCGCCGTACCGATCACCGCGGGAGGCGATCGCGAACCACTCCAGCTCGCCGAGGAGATCGGGGAGCTCGACCTCGAAGCGCGCCCGTCCATCCGCCTCGACCGGTCGCACCCCGGCCCAGACCACGGCGCCGGAACGGCGGACGAGATCGACCGGCTGCGTCCGCCGCGCCCTCCGGCGGTCTCCTCCGATGAAGACCATCTCTTCCGCCGGCGCATCGTCCGGGAGCAGATCCCCCAGGTTGTCGATGCCCCGCACCGCCGCGCGGCGCGGGGCAAGGAAGGTGTCGAAGGGATCCGGGGGCTCGAAGCCGCTCGCGAGGACGATCCCGCGATCCACCCCCCAGAGGCGGACCACCCCCGCCACCTCTCCCGGGGCGGGCGCCGGGGTCCGGATCACGACCTCCTGGGTCGCCCGCGGCTCGATCGGCGGGAGCGGCGTCACGGCCGCTCCCTCCCCTTCCGCTCCGATCGAGAGCGCGAGGCGCTGTCCGTCCGTCTCGAGGGGGATCCGGGCGAGGCCGTAGGCGCGATGGGGACGCCAGTCGCGATCGCTCGGCTCCACCGGTCGGATGATCGTGGCCGAGAGGAAGAGACTGCCCCGAGCATTCTCCGGGAGGCGCACGGGGAAGGCCCCCTCCGCCGCGATCGACTCGACCACTCCCTCCGACACGATCCGATCGGTCTCGAGGGTCCAGAGGAGCCGCCCTCCGAAGGGCGCGGCGATCCGCACCTCGATGGGGCTCCCGGGCGCGAAGGGCCCCGAGGGGAGGGCGAGGGCGAGCTGCTCCGCGCGCTCCCGCTCCGCGGGCGGGGTGACTCCCTCGAAGGCGGGAAACCGCAGGAGCGTCGTCCGGACTCTCCCCTCCTCCCACGCCCGGAGCCGATACCACCCGACCGTGGGGCAGGTGAAGCGGATCGAGCTCTCTCCTTCGGCGGTGAGCGTTTGCCCCCCCGCCTCCACTTCGATCTCCTCCGTCTCGGACAGCCAGCGCGGACCGGACGCGGTCTCCCGCAGCTCCCAGCTCCTCTCCTCGCGGAGCAGCTCCCAGCGGACCGCGCCTTCGAGAGGGTTCTCGTCGCCATCGAGGAGCAGGACGCGCGCCTCGCGCTCCTCCCCCGGCCGGGAAGGTCCGTCGGCCAGGCGGAGACCGAGGTGCCGACCCGAGGCATCGTGCAGTCCCGCCGCGGACGCGGAGACGGTGCGGCTCCCCGGCTCGGTGACGGAGACGGTCGCCCGGACATCCCAGAGCCCTCCGGCCGCTCCGACCCCCGGAGGGATGGCGAGGGAGGATGACCAGAGCCCTCCCTCATCGAGGGGGAAGGGCCCGGCGGTCGTGGTCGTCTCCCCTCCAGCATCCTCGGTCTCGAAGGAGTGGAGCGGGAACCGCTCCGATCGGAACTCTCGGGGGGAGAACCGGGTCGTCAGCCGGAGCGCGCTCCCCTCGATGGAGCCCCCATGGAGAGTGCGGGCGCGCGCCTCGATCCGCGATGCCGTCTCCGCCTCTCCCGGTGTCATCTCCGCCGCGACCTCGACCCGCACCGGCAGGAAGTGCTCGACGAGGAGCTCGGCGCGACCCAGGACCGCGCCGCCTCCCGGGAGGGTCACGGTGAGCTCATGGACTCCGGTCGGAGCATCCGCCCGCGTCTCCACCGCATGCTCGAAGCTGCCATCCCCATCCGGCGCCGGCGTCACCACCGCCCGGGAGATCTCCCGCCCGTCCGGACGGAGCCAGTGAAGCTCGATGGGCAGAGGCGGCGGCGTCCCCCCGCTGGCATCGCGCAGGAGACCGGAGAGACGGACCCGCTCCCCCGGGCGCGCGACGCCGCGCTCGAACGCGACCGCCACCTCATAGCTCTCCGGCCACTCCGCGCCGGTGAGGTCCACGCCTCGGATCGAGTCCTCGGAGCCGGTGAGGCGGAGGAAGCCGGTGTCCTCCGGGGTCGTGACGACGGCGACGAAGGGCTCGCCGTCGGGGCGGGAGACGGGGAGCTCGATGCGCGCGACCCCGCGGGAGTCGGTCCGCCCCCGCGCGATCGTCTGATCGCTCCGGGTGACGATGCGAACCTCCGCGTCGGGGATGCCGGCGCCGCCGGCGATCGAGTTCACCCAGACGAGCGCCTCTCGCGCCGCGAGCCGGGCTCGAATGCCGAGGTCGGAGATCGAGACGACCGCTCGATCGTTCACCCAGCGCGGAGCCTTCGCCCGCGCTCGGACGGTGTAGATCCCCCGTGCCCCCTCCCCCAGGAGCGCGGCGAGATCGAGGCGATGCTCCCCGACCTCGTTCGGAGCCGAGTCGAGTGAGATCGTGCGCGTGCCGAGCGCACGGGAGGTCTCCTCCAGCCGGCGCCCGAGCAGGTGGGCGGCGAGATTGCTCTCGTGAACACGCCAGACGGAGAGGTCGACCCCGTCAACATTCGTCGCGCGGAGGCGGAGCGCGAGGTTGCCGGTCGGGGCGAGGATCCCCCGCGAGATGGGAAAGGAGAGGCCGGGGCGTCGATCCGGCATCGTGACGGAGAGAGTCCGCGCCGCGTCGAGGCGCTCCCCCCGCGCGGAGTGGATCTCCCCCGAGACCTCGATCGAGTAGCCCGCCCCCGGCCGGAACCCCCCGCTTAGTTGGACCCGGGAGGAGGCGCCGCGCCCGCTCCTGACCACCCGCAGCCCCTCCACCGGGGGCTCCACGGTGAAGAACCCGGGACGAAGTCGCTCCTCCGGCGCGGCGGAGAAGCGGATCGACACCGTCGGCTCCTCCCAGGTCAGCCAGGAGTCGGTCTCGGCCGCGAGGACCGTGAAGCGCTCCGGCAGAGTCAGGCGTCGGACCACCTTCTCGGCGAGGGGCAGCTCCCCTTCGACGGCGGAGAGACCGCCCTCCACCTCGACGACGAGCGCGCCGCTCCCCCGGCCGAGGGAGACCGCGAGGTCGACCCTCTCCCCGCTCGCGCCATCGAGCAGCCGAAGCTCGAGGGGGGAGCCGCCGCGGGAGACCCGGACATGCTCGAGGAGGAGTCGCGGGCTCACCGCCTGGTCGAAGCGAAAGCGGATGACCGCCTCGCCCTCGTCGGCGCTCTCGAGAGCCACCGCGCGCAGCGTGAGCGCGCCGCTCTCGATCTCCCGGGGCCCGGGATCCGCGAGGCGATGCCCCCCCACCTCCAGGGAAGGGTCGATCGGCGTGATGAGAAAGCGGCGCCCCCGGGGGAGCGGATCGGTCGGGAGGAAGTCGAGGCGATCGTGACCGACCCACTCCCAACGCCCGGCGACCTCCGGCTGGAGCCGAAAAGCGGCAGATTCCGCCGCCCCATCCTCCGTCGTCCCCGCCGACTCCGACCGGACGACAGCGGGTGCGACCTCACGATCGAAGCGGAGCGTGATGCGATCGATGACGGTCCCCTCGACGAAGGGATCGACCGACCACTCAACGGTCGCAGAGGAGCTGCGGCTGTCGGAGAGGCGTGGGAGAAGGAGTCCGCAAGTCACGCCAAAGAAGAAGGTTAGAGACAGAACGAGAGCGCGTCGGGATGGATATTGCACGGTTCCCCCTCCGGAGCGCGGCCCAGAGGTCCGACCGCCGCGGCTGGAGGGGGAGGCGCGCTCGCGCCACGGTTTTAGAGAGATCCTCCGTCCTTGTCCAGCGTCGGACCCGGACCACCCCCCTTCGCGAGGGGCGCGGAGCACGCAGCTGTCACCTTCTGGAACACCCGCGCGGGGGGAAGGTCCTCGAGCACCGGCATGAGTGGTCGAAGTCTGTCCGCAGATCGGACAGAATCTGGCCGAATTGGACCCTCGCGCGCGAGCCTGCTAGGATCCGGTCAGGATCTGACCCCCGGTCGCGGATCGGCCGGGCGGGAGGCCTGCGACGGGGCCGAGGGAGCAGGGCGCGATGACCGAGTTCGAGGCGGACCAGCTGATCAACGAGCGATATCAGCTCGTGCGGGAGATCGGCGCCGGCGGGATGGGCACGGTCTGGCTCGCGATCGACCGGGCCGACGGCGAGCCGGTCGCCCTCAAGACCCTCTCTCTCCACGTCAACGAGACGGACCGCCGCCGCTTCGAGCGGGAGATCCGCACCCTCCAGACCCTCGAGCATCCTCACATCACTTCCTTCCGCGACCTGGGGTGGGTCGGAGAGCAGCTCTTCTTCACGATGGACTATGTCGAGGGGGTCACCCTCGAGACGGTCCTCGCCGCCTGCGCCCCCGTCACCTCCAGGGACGCGTGGCGCGGACTGGTCCGGCTCCTCCAGCCGATCGTCTCCGCCCTCGGGCACCTCCATGGGCGCCGCCTCGTCCACCGCGACGTCAAGCCCGGCAACATCCTCCTCACCGCCTCGACCCTCCCCGTCCCGACGGGAGAGGAGTGGCTCCTGCGCGATGACATCGCGGTCCGCCTCGCGGACTTCGGTCTCGTGAAGGGGAGCGACGCGGAGACCCACCTCACCCAGAGCGTGCTCGGAACCCCGCAGTACATGTCGCCGGAGCAGATCGAAGCCTCCAGCGCCGTCGACGGACGGAGCGACCTGTACTCGATCGGCGTCATCCTGTTCCGGGCCGCCACGGGCCGCCTCCCCTTCGAGCGCCTGAGCGATGTCCTCTCCCGGCGGGGCATGCCTTCGATCGGGGCCGGGAACCCCGTCCTCGACGCCGCCTCCCTCGACGCCATCGGCAAGCTCCTCGAGTTCGAGCCCCATCGCCGCCCGATCGACGCCGAGGAGACGATCGAGCTGCTCGCCGGCATCACGGAGGCGACGAAGGGGGAGACGAGCACGATCCAACCCGGCCGTCGCGCCCAGCCCACCTTCGCCGGGCGCACCGCCGAGCTGGAGACCCTCCTCGGCGCCACGCGCCGCGCCGCGCGAGGAGAGGGGACCTGGGTGTCGATCACGGGAGAGCGCGGACTGGGCAAGAGCTGGCTCGTGACCCGCAGCGAGTTCCGGACCCGCGCCCTCGTCTCCGAGCGCCTCGAGTTCTTCTCCGGCTCCTTCACGGAGGCGACGACCCACGGCGGCTTCGCCTCGATCCTCGAGGGGATCTTCCGGCACATGGAGCGACACCGCGGGCCGGCGCGGATCGTCGAGGCGGTCGGTCGCTGGGGCCGTCATCTCGGGGATCTCTTCCCTCGCCTCTCCCACGCCGGCTGGCTCGACGGCTGTCCGGAGATCACCGACACCGCCCCCCCCGAGGTGCTGAAGGAGCGGGTCCTCGACGCGGTCGTGGGGGCGCTCACCGCGGACGCCGAGCTCGAGCCCCGCATCCTCTTCCTCGAGGATCTGCACCACTGCGACGAGTTCGACCTCGAGCTCCTCCGCCGCCTCCTGCTGAACGCGCTCCATCTGCCGATCCTCGTGATCACGACCCATCGTCCATCCCTGGAGGGGGGTCGCCCCGCCCTGGGCCGGCTCCTCCGGGAGATCGGCACGGAGGATCGCCTCGACAGCGTCGAGCTCGCGCCCTTCACGCTCGAAGAGGTGCGCGCGATGGTCGGCTCCCTCCTGATCCCGGAGCTCCCCCTCGACGACCGCGTGGTGGAGCTCCTCGGCGACCGGGCGGACGGCGTCCCGCTCTACACGCTCCACCTCTTCAACTCCCTCTGGGCGAAGGGGCTGCTCAGCCCCGTGGAGGGTCGGTGGGTGGTCGCGGACGAGGCGCGGAAGCTCCCGATCCCGGAGAGCACCCGCTCCCACTTCCTGCTGGCCCTCGACGAGATCCCCGCCGCCGAGCGGAAGGTCCTCAACCTCGGCGCCGTGATCGGGCGACACTTCTCCTTCGAGCTCCTGCAGCGGGTGGCGGGCACGGACGAGTTCGAGCTGGACGAGCTCTGCCGGGCCCTCGTTCACGCGGGGATCCTCGAGGAGCATCAGGATGGCTTCCGGTTCCAGCACGGCTTCGAGCGGGAGATCATCCTCGACCAGCTCTCCGGCCCGATGCGCCGCCGCCTCCACGCGCGCGTGGCGCAGAACCTCGAGGCGCTCCACGCGGACGACGAGGAGCGCAACCTCGAGCAGCTCGCGGAGCAGATGTACCTCGGGGGAGACCGCGAGCGTGCGCTCGACTACCTCCGCCGCGCTGGAGACCGCGCGGTCTCCTCCTACGCTCTCCGCCGCGCCCTCGACTTCTTCGGGAAGGCGCTGGAGATCGCGCAGGAGGACCGGGATCGACGCACCCTCCTCGCCCGGGTCGGCGACCTTCACCTCCGCCTCGGGGAGCCGGATGACGCCATGCGGTCCTTCCGCGAGGCGATCCATCACTACACGCGCATCGAGAACACGCTCCTCGCGGAGCCTCCCGCCGAGGGCGCCGAGGAGCGGGAGGACCTCCGCTCCTACGCAGCGCTCCTCGTCAAGTTCGGCGAGGTCTACGTCCGCGCCCGGGACCACGGCCAGGCCCTCGAGCACTTCGAGAAGGCGGAGCGGATCGCCCGCTTCATCGACGATCCGCGGCAGATCGCGCTGACCCTCTGTCGGCAGGGCGCGGCCCACGCCTACCGCGAGAACCTCGCCGAGGCGGAGGCGGTCTACCGTCGCGCGGTCGAGATCCACGACGCGCTGCCGGCCGAGCGCGGGATCGTCATCGCGCTCACGGGACTCGAGTACGTGGAGCGAATGCGCGGACACCTGGAGCAGGCGCTCGAGATCAGCCAGCGCGCCCTCGCCGCGGCGGAGGAGCTCGGGGATCCCTCGCAGACCGCGACCCTGCTCTCCCAGTTCGGAAACCTCCAGCGCGCCCTCGGTCACATCCCCGAGGCGCAGCGCGCCTACGAGCGCTCTCTCGAGCTCGCCGGGCCCCTCGGAGACCGCCGGGCCGAGGCGGTCGCGCTGATGAACCTCGGCCGGACCTCCGCGTTCCTGGGAGACTTCCGGCGGAGCCTCGACTGCCTCACCCGGGCGCGGGAGATGTTCCAGATGACCGGAGACGCCCAGGGCGGGATCCTCTCCCTCGGGAACCTCGGGACGCTCCACTTCTACCTCGGAGACTTCCGGGCCGCGCGCGCGCTGCTCGAGGACTACCGGGAGTCCGCCGAGCGGAAGGGCTTCCGGCGCGCGATCGCCGATGCGGACCACTGCCTCGGGATCCTCGAGCACGAGCTCGACCATGACGACGACGCCCTCAAGCGCTTCGAGGCGAGCCGTGACGAGTTCGAGCGGGCCGGGGACGAGGAGGGGGTCCTGCAGTCCCGGGTGCAGATCTCCCGGGTCATCGGGCGCCGGGGAGACCCGGCCCGGGCGCTGGAGCTCGCGCGCCAGGCGAGCGAGCGGGCGGAGGAGGTCGGCGCGTCCGAACCCCTCGCGGAGTCGCTCCGGGTGCGGGCCGAGGCGCGTCGCGACCTCGGTCAGCTCGAGGAGGCCCAGCACGCGGCGGAGCGCGCCCTCGCCCTCTTCGAGCAGCAGTCCCAGCCCTACGCCGAGGGGGTCTGCTGCCGGACCCTCGCCAAGATCTACCGCGACCGCGGCTTCGAGTGGGCGGACCGGGCGGGGCGCTACTTCGAGCGCTCCATCGGGATCTTCGAGCGGCTCGGGGCGCGCCACGCCCTCGCCGTGACGCGGCGCGAGTACGCCACCTTCCTCCTCCTCGTCGAGGAGCGCGAGCGCGCCCGGGAGCTCCTCCGGGATGCGGTCGCGGTCTTCGAGGAGCTGGGGAGCGCGGGAGAGCTGGCGCGCGCGCGCGCCGAGCTCGACGGACTGGAGGCCTGACCGATGGCACGACTCGACTACCGACGCCGCGCGGTCCTCGCGCGGATCCATCAGACCCTCGATGAGTTCTACCTCCGGCAGGAGGTGGACTGGGACTACGACATCCGGAGGATCCTCGATCGCATCCTCGAGATCGCGATGTCCGAGCTGGAGTTCGGCGAGGGCCGCTCGATCGACCACGCCCTCGTGATCATCCAGCGGGAGGCCGACGAGCCGCTCGAGGTCGGAGCCGGCTGGAACATCGACGGGGATGAAAAGGCGTTCAGCCGGACCATCGTCGAGGAGACGCTCGCGAGCGGGCGTCCCATCCTCTGCGAGAACGCCCGCCAGGACCCCCGGTTCGAGAAGGCCGAGAGCATCCAGAGCCTCGAGATCCTCTCCCTCCTCTGCGTGCCGATCGAGATCGACGGGAGGGTCCTCGGCGCCCTCTACATCGAGCGGCGGGACGCGACCCATCTCTTCACCGCCGAGGACCGCGAGTTCCTCGGGGAGTTCGCGCGGACGATCGCTCCCTACGTGAAGACGGCGCTGATCCACCAGCAACACGTCGCGCAGATCCGCAGCCTCCAGCAGGGGGCGCGAGGTCGGTCGGGGATCCCCGACGTCATCGGCGACTGCGAGGCGATGCGGAGGATCGCGGAGCTGGTCCGCGTGGCGGCCGGGGTCGAGCGCACGGTCCTCATCACCGGGGAGTCCGGCTGCGGGAAGGAGCTCCTCGCCCGGGCGATCCACGCCCAGAGCCGCCGCGCGGAGGGTCCCTTCATCGTCGTCGACTGCAGCGCCCTCTCGGAGCATCTCCTCGAGAGCGAGCTCTTCGGCCACGTGAAGGGCTCGTTCACCGGGGCCGTGGCAGACAAGGCCGGCGCGTTCGAGCAGGCCCGGGGCGGCACCATCTTCCTCGATGAGATCTCCGACGCCTCGAAGTCGATGCAGCAGCAGCTTCGCCGGGTGCTGCAGGAGAGCGAGATCCGCCGCGTCGGAGAGAGCGCCCACCGCAAGGTGGATGTGCGCGTCCTCTGCGCGACCAACCGTGACCTCCAGGAGGAGGTGGAGGGGGGTCGCTTCATCCACGACCTCTTCCACCGGATCCACCAGTTCCCCCTCCGGCTCCCCCCGCTCCGCGAGCGAAAGGAGGACATCCCCCTCCTCGTCGATCACTTCGTCGCGACCGCCGGGGTGCGGAAGAACCCGCCGATCGGCTCGATCGAGCCCGAGGCCCTGCAGCTCCTGCTCGGTCGGGAGTGGCGGGACAACAACGTCCGCGAGCTGGAGAACTTCGTGAAGCTCGCCATCGACCTCTGCCCCGGCGGGACGCTCGACGCGGACACGGTGCGCAGGACCTGCGAGATCCAGGGGATCGCCGTCCCCCGCCCCGCGACCTCGGCCGACCTCGCGGCGGGGGAGCCAGGAATCGAGGTCCCCCCCGGGGACACCCTGGCCTTCGACGATCGGAGACTCCTCGCCCTGCTGGAGGCGACCGGGCCCGAGACCTCGAAGGAGCAACGACCGTACTACCTGGCCCAGCGGGAGTTCTCGGGGAAGCTCATCATCCGCGGGCTCCGCGCGACCGGCTGGAAGATGCGGCCCGCCGCCCGCCTCCTGGGGATCTCCCCGGTGAAGCTGAGACAGGACCTGAAGGCGTGGATCGAGCTCGGCATCGCCGAGTCGGAGGCCCCGGAGCTCGCGGATGTGGCGCGACGGCTGGAGATCCCCGCCGAGGTCCTCCTCCGGAAGCTCGTCGATCTCGGGATCGAGCTCCGCGACGGGACGCGGGGGTCACGATGAAGCTCGGGGTGATGAAGGTCGTCCTGCAGGTGCCGATGGCGCACTCCCTGAAGGAGAAGCGGGCGGTGGTGAAGAGCCTGAAGGAGCGGCTGATGTCGCGCTTCAACGTGTCGGTGGCGGAGGTCGCGGATCAGGACCTGCACCAGAGAGCGACGATCGGGATCGCCTTCGTCGCCCTCGAGGCCCGGAACGCCGACGCCAAGCTCCAGAAGCTCGAGGACTTCATCGAGACCCACGATGGAGCCGTGGTCATCGACCTCGAGAAGGAGATCCTCCACGAGGACTGATCCCCGGCCCCGTCCCGCGGCCGGGCCCGCTGCCCCTTTTCGCCGGCGGAGCGCGGCGGTACCCTGCCGCCCATGAAGATCCAGAGCCTCGGACACAGCAGCTTCGTCGTCGAGATCGCCGGGGACCGCCCGGAGCCGGTTCGCATCCTCGCGGACCCGTGGGTCGCCGACCATGTGATCGGGGACCTCTGCGGGAGACTCCCGCGGGTCCGGATCGACTGGCGCGCCCTCGGCCCGATCGATGCGGTCTACCTCTCGCATTCCCACACCGACCATCTCGACCCCTACTCGCTCCTGCAGCTCGCGCAGGAGCTCCCGGAGCCGCCCCTGCTCCTCCTGCCGGAGAGTCTGACCTACCTGCAGCCCCTGCTCGCCGAGGAGCTCCCGGCGTGGCCGTGCGCGATCCTCGCCGAGGGGGTCCCCCTCGACCTCCACGGGGTGGAGGTGAGCGCACTCTTCAACCTCGAGACGCGCGGCACGAACGAGGACGATGTGATGGTCCTCGTCGTGAGGAACGAGCGGGAGATCCTGATCTCGGAGGCGGACGCCTGCCTCCCCTTCCACGACGACGAGGCCTGCGCCGCGATCGAGGAGCTCCTCGTCGGCGTGGGAGACGAGGACGAGCCCCCCGTGCGGGTCTTCCTCACGACCAAGAACGAGCTCGGGGGCACGATGGCCTCCCTCCGCGCCGACGGTCCCGAGGCCCGCCGCGAGGCGAAGCGGGAGGCATGGGAGAGGACGGCGGAGGACGCCGAGTCGATCCTCCGACCGGAGGGACCGTGGCAGCTCCCGGGCGGGGTGGTGCGCCTCCTCATCGGCCAGGGAATCGCGGCGCCGATGGACCTTCTCCCCGAGTGGAACCGGGTGCTCTTCCCCGTCACTCTGGAGGAGCGGGCGTCGATCGAGCGGGAGATCGCGGCGGCGAACGGCCTCGACCTCTCCATCGCCGCGCTGGCGGGGGGACACGAACTCACGGTCGAGTCGGGCGCCGTCGGCGAGCCGGGGCCGATCCCCGGGGTCGAGGTCCTCGACGACGAGCAGGTCCGGAGCTTCGACCCGGAGGTCCCCTGCTGGGAGAGCTCCTTCCCGGTCGCCCCCCTCATCGACACGCCCCGCGACATCGGCGCGCAGCAGCGGCGATTCCGCGCGCTCCTCAACGAGCGGTTTCTGCCCTGGTGGATCGGCGCCCGGAATCCGCCGGTCGAGCATCTCCTCGCCCACCACGGCGGGGAGTATCGGATCCGCATCCGGTACGGGAGCGCGGAGGAGTTCACGGTGGAGGACTTCGTGGCGAGCTTCGCCCGCCTGCGCTTCACTCCCACGACCCCCGCGGAGGACCCGTCCGAGGTGCAGGAGGAGTACTGGGGGAACGACCTCGAGGACTACCTCGACGGGCGGGCCGATGACTTCTCGACCTTCTGCCGGCGCCCCCCGGGGGGCTCGGCCTCGACGCTCTGGGACTGCCTCGGCTTCCCCTACCTCAACGACGACCTCGTCGAGAGGAAGCTCCGGTTCCACTTCGAGCGGGCGCGCGCCGGTCACACCGGCGCAGACTGGGTCCTGCCGATCTGGCGCGGGGAGCTCCCGCCGGGACTCTGACTGGGAGCCCGCTCCGGGAGGTGCTCGGCCCGGCCGGGCGCTCCTCAGCGGGCGAGGAGCCCCCGGGCGACGATCATCCGCTGGATCTGGTTCGTCCCCTCGTAGATCTGCATCACCTTCGCATCGCGCATCAGCTTCTCGACGGGATACTCCCGGGAGTAGCCGTAGCCGCCGAAGATCTGGACGGCATCGGTGGTGATCCGCATCGCGGCGTCCCCGCTGAAGTACTTCGCCATCGAGCAGACCGTCGTGTTCCTCTCCCCCTGGTCCGCGAGCCACGCCGCCTTCCAGGTGAGGAGGCGGCCCGCCTCGATCTCGGTCGCCATGTCGGCGAGCATGAACTGCACCGCCTGGTGCCGGGCGATCGGCACGCCGAAGGTCTTCCGCTCCTGGGAGTAGCGCAGCGCGAGATCGTACGCGCGGCGCGCGATGCCGACCGCCGCCGCCCCGATCGGCGGGCGGGTCCGGTCGAAGGTCTTCATGGCGATCCGGAAGCCCTGACCCTCCGCCCCGATGAGGTTCTTCGCGGGGACCTCGACATCGTTGAAGGTGATGAAGACGGTGTGGGACGCTCTCTGTCCCATCATGTCCTCCTTCTTCCCCACCTCGATGCCGGGCGTGTCGGCGGGCACCACGAACGCGCTGACGCCGTCGTGCCCCTTCTCCCGGTCGGTGTAGGCGAAGAGCGTGTACCAGCTCGCGTACTTCCCGCCGGAGACCCACGCCTTGGTGCCGTTGATGACGTAGGAGTCCCCCTTGCGGACGGCGGTGGTCTGGAGGTTCGCCACATCCGACCCGGCATCCGGCTCGGAGAGGCAGTAGCTCGCGGTGCGGTACTCCGAGGTGAGCTGCCCGAGATACTCCCGCTTCAGCTCCTCGCTCCCGCCGATGACCACCGGAGTGGCGGCGAGGTTGTTCACCGTCATGGAGATCGCCATCCCCGCGCAGCCGTAGCAGAGCTCCTCGGTGATGATCGACTCGTCGAGGTGGCCGAGCCCGCCGCCGCCGTACTCCTCGGGGATGGTGATGTTGACCAGCCCGACCTCGAAGGCCTTGCGCGCGACCTCGACCGGGAACTCTCCGGTGCGGTCGTGATGCTCGGCCTGGGGGATCACCTCGTTGCGCACGAAGTCCGCGGTCAGCTCCCGCAGCGCATCCTGCTCCTCGGTCAGTCGGAAAGAGACCATCGTCGGACTCCTCTGTGGGGGATCTCGGGCTGGGGCCGCTGTCCCCTCGCCGGTGATGCCAGGCCGGATCATCTGAGCCGGACCAACGGAACCGGACCATCGGGGCCGGTGTACCTGAGCCGGTGTCTCCGGACCGATGTCGCGAGGACCCCGAGTCCGGAGCTCGGTCCCCGGATCGGCGCCCGGGCGGGGGCGGTCGAGGGGATCCGACAGCAGCGTTCTACCGCAACCATCGCCGGGGGGAAAGCGGAGCGGACCGAGTCCGCCTCCGGGAGGTGTCGACCCGGAGTCGCTGTCCCCCTCCCCCGCGCTCGGCTACGATCGCCACGGTGGTGATGGGAGGGTCCCCGAGACCCGCAGAAGCGCGTGCCGGCAGGCGGAGGGCGGACGAGATGTCGAAGCGGGTCCTGGTCGCCATGAGCGGCGGCGTCGACTCGAGCGCGGCGGCGTACCTCCTCCAGAAGCAGGGCTACGACGTGATCGGCGCGTTCCTCCGCCTCGGCGAGGGTGGCCACGCGGCGGAGAAGTCGAAGGCCTGCTGCACGGTCGAGGACGCGATCGACGCTCGACGCGTGGCGGACCGCCTCGGGATCCCCTTCTACTCCTTCAATTACGCGGGGAACTTCAAGCGGATCATCGACTACTTCGTCGACGAGTATCGCGACGGCCGGACCCCCAACCCCTGCGCCCGCTGCAACCAGTGGATCAAGTTCGACACCTTCCACGAGCTGGCGCGCGATCTCGGCGCCGGGCATGTGGCCACCGGGCACTACGCGCGGATCGTCTCCGGGGAGTCCGGGCCCCGCCTGGCGCGGGGACTCGATGCCTCCAAGGACCAGAGCTACTTCCTCGCCTCGGTCCCCTATCGGGTTCTCGAGGAGTGCCTCTTCCCGGTCGGGGGACTGGAGAAGAGCGAGGTCCGCGCCCTCGCAGCGGAGGCGGGGCTCCCGGTCGCCCAGAAGGGGGAGAGTCAGGAGATCTGCTTCGTCCCCAACGATGACTACCGCCTCGTACTCCGCAAGCATGCCCCCGAGGTCCTGGCGGAGGGAGCGATCGTCGATGAGGAGGGGCGCCGCGTGGGGACCCACGACGGTTACGCCGGCTTCACCGTCGGTCAGCGGCGAGGCCTCGGTGTCGCCGCCGGAGAGCCTCGCTACGTGATCCGCACCGACCGCCGGAGCAACGAGGTCGTCATCGGTCCGCGCTCCTCCCTCGAGCGCGACCGGTTCCGCGTCTCCGAGATGAACTGGCTCCTCCCGGAGCCCCCTCCCCTCCCCCTCGAGTGCACGGTCCAGATCCGGTACCGCGGAGAGCCGTCTCCCTGCGAGGTGACCGCTCGCCCGGACGGCACGCTCGATGTCCGCCTCCGGGACCCCCGGTTCGCCATCGCTGCGGGGCAGGTCGCCGCCTTCTACGACGGCGATGTCATCATCGGCGGAGGTTGGATCGAGCCACCGGCCCCCTGACCATCGCCCCCTCCGTATTTCTCCGGACTCCCCTGAACCTC
>Ga0181573_10000487_pt1 | contig 41137 bp, 30 predicted proteins | sample 101ome_25_FD_148643 | JGI IMG/M metagenome (GOLD analysis project Ga0181573, IMG submission 148643) | Coastal salt marsh microbial communities from the Groves Creek Marsh, Skidaway Island, Georgia - 101409BT metaG (spades assembly) | ecosystem: Environmental > Aquatic > Marine > Intertidal zone...
GCCTCGTCCAGAATGCGGCCGTCTCCGTCGGCAGAGTGAGCATGCGAACACCAGAGACGATCAGCGTGCACGCAGACGTCTTCTTAAGCGGCTGGTGCGCGGCCTTGCGAGGACTGACCGACGGCGACGAGAAGCGCGACGCGTTCCGGGGATTGATCTACGTGGTCCGCGCCAACCCGCACGTCGTCCATACCCACTTCAAGAGCATTTGCGAGTGCTTTGCGAGCTGGAGAAGCGTCGACGACCCGGAACTCGTCGAGTCCATGGGCCACGTCGTTCGGGTGGGCCTCGAGGCCGGGGTCGAGTTGGGCGCCATTGATCCGGGCGTTCGGCACAAGCTCGGACTCCCATTATAGGGTATAGGGAGAGTATTCGTTATTTTCTTGTCTGCGTGTCTCTCATGTGCGTCTAGGGACGGTGGACGCGGTTTATGCAAGAATTCGAGAGAAAATCGTTCATGAAATCATCATAGAAGCGGAAATTGCGACCCACCGATGAGCTTTCTGCTACCCCACCTGCATTCTGGGTATGCAGTTGACCAGGCCATCCTGCATGTGCGTTGTTCTCGTCGCGCGTCGTCGCGAGCGGGGCTGAAATTTGACATCGAGGAGGAGCCATATTGAATCGAAGACGACGACGGCCCCTCGCCCACCGGCCCGCCTACGACGACTACCCGACCTCTCACGCACCCCCAGACGAAACCCCCCACCCCCACCCGCTCACCCCACCCACCGCGTCTTTCTCTTCTCTTCAGGAAGAATCCCGGGTCGTCATCATCCGCTTTGGGTCAGACGCGGACGACACCTGCATGCAAATGGACGAGACGCTCGCGTCCGTGGCGGACAAGATGAAGAACTTCGCCGTGGTATACTTGGTGGACATCACCGAGGTACCCGACTTCAACGCCATGTACGAGCTGTACGATCCCTGCACCGTGATGTTCTTCTTCCGCAACCGGGTACGTGCGCGCTGCTGTTCTCTCTCTGGGGTGTAGGGTGTGCCCGATACCCTATAAGCCGTCCCTGCAAAGTTAAAATTACCCTCGCGCCGACGTTGCGCTGCGAGTTCCTCGCAGTCCAGCGTATCATCGCGCCGAGGGCAGTCACTTTGCGAGATCAACCGGTTCGACACCCTGCATGGGCTCGCTGTGCGCGTGTGAAACGTACGGACCGTTGCTCTGTCGTGTGATTCACACGACGGCGACCACCCCTCCCCAATCCGCGTTTCGCCAGTCACGCCCTTCAGCAACACCCCCCCTTTGTCGCACACCCACCAATTCATTCGTTCGTCCGTTCATTCGTTCGTCCGTTCATTCGTTCGTCCGTTCATCCCAATACCAGCACATCATGGTCGACCTGGGCACGGGGGACAATAACAAGATCAACTGGGCCATGACGGAAAAGCAAGACTTCATCGACATTGTCGAGACAGTCTACCGGGGTGCCCGGAAAGGACGGGGACTGGTGACCAGCCCAGTCGACTACTCGACGAAATACCGGTATTGACTTGTAACGGAATCATTACATTTTGTTGGTGTGAAATATCTGTCGTATCGTCAGGGTGTACGGTGTTTACGAGATTCACCAACTCCCGTCTTTCAGGGAGCTTCGCTCGCCGTTTCGGAGCGAGCGGACGAATCGATCAATCGATCAATCGATCAATCGATCAATCTAAGCAGACGTGAACTTGGTCACGGCCTTGGTTCCCTCCGAAACGGCGTGCTTGGACAGCTCTCCCGGCAGGATGAGCCTGACGGCCGTCTGGATCTCCCTCGAGGTGACGGTCGGCTTCTTGTTGTAGCGCGCCAGGTTGGTCGTCTCAACGGAGATCTTGTCGAAGATATCGTTGATGAACGAGTTCATGATGGACATGGCCTTGGAGGAGATTCCCGTGTCGGGGTGCACCTGCTTCAGGACCTTGTAGATGTAAATCTTGTAGGTCTCAGCCTTGGCGGAGGACCTCTTGCGCGAGGACCTCTTCTCGGCGACCTTCTTCGCGGTCTTCTTGGCTGAGGGGGAGCGGAGGATCGGAGGATCGGGTCGAGGTGTGAGCGGATCGAATTCAGTTGTGAGATTCAGACTCGAGCGAACGACAACGTACCAGGCGCCTTATCTCCCTTAATAGCCATTGTTGATGTTGCTAGAATGCAGAGCGGGCGGGAGCGAGTGAGAGAAAAAGAGCACAAGGGCCGTGAAATTTTTGAAATTGTCCGCCATCACAACGATTCGGACGAGCGCTCTTCACGCGCGCGAGCGCGTTCCGGCACCGGGAGCGTGGCTCGGGCCGTGTATGCGTCTCGGGCGTGGACCGGGGGGGCGAGCGTGGGGGCGTGGCCGGGCCAACGGGGCCACGAATTCAGCTCCAGATTTGGATTTGTTTTTTCGCCGTCCGCAAGCGCGCCCGGCCCAGACGCAGCGGTGAGGGTCCAGGGAATTGGCGTATCCCACGATACACCGCCGGTGGCGAGGTGTTTTGGGCGGGATACGGCGAATGGAATTCCTTCCAACGTCCCGAAATCCGGGCCGCACCGTCCGCGAACGGCCGTATAATAGAGCGCTCCAGGTGCTATATAATTAGGGACATACCGTACTGACACTTACGAATTATCTTCTGAGTGAACGGAGGCGCGTGGTGGTCGCAACAAGGATCTCGGGTTTCGTGGTGAAGCCCCGACCCGATCGGTCGGGGCCAGGCGGTCGGGGGGCGAGCCGGCTTCGGCCAATCTCAAAATAGCTCAATGGCTCCTCATCCGCTCGATTCCCCGATCACATCCGTGATCCTTGGCGGGTGTGACCCCCCGGAGGTTGGTTTCGCTTCGCTCTGTTCCATCGCGTGTCCACGCCCCGTCATTCGTCATGCACCTCACTCGAGCCCGAATGCCACGTCCGCGCAGACGACCCTCCCGCTCAACCTCCCATCCCTCCGGCATATCGCCGCGACCGAAACCACCCGCGCACTCTTCCCGTCCCTTCTCGACGTCAGCGCACTCGACGAACGCTTCAGCGCGCAGGGCCACCTGACGTTTGGCGTCGACGCGATCGGGGCCCGGTTTGTCGACAACGCCCGCGAGTCCCTCTACGCGCTTCCCGACGCGCCTCTGCCGGTAAAGGAAGCGATGGGTGCAGGCTGGACGATCCAGCTGCATCAGCCGCAGCGGTTCGAAGACGACCTGTGGCGAATGATGGCGGCAATGGAGGCCGAGATGGGGACGCTGGTCGGTGCCAACGCCTACCTCACCCCTGCGTGCGCGCAAGGCCTCGCGCCGCATTGGGACGATGTGCAAGTAGCTGTGTTGCAGCTGTATGGGGAGAAGACGTGGAGTGTGTGGGAGAATCGTCAGCGGATGAACTATAGCTCGGGGGATTTGGACCGGCAGCGGTTGGGGGAGCCGACGGCGACGGTGGTGATGCGGCCGGGGGACGTGCTGTTGCTTCCTCGGGGGTATGTGCATCAGGCTGTGTCGTTGGCGGGCGGCGAGAGTGGGCACCTGACGCTGAGCTGGGGTCAGGGTGACAGCGATACGTTGGGGTTGGTGGCCAAGACGGTCGAGGCGGCGATGGCCCTGCCCCCGTTTCATCTCGAGCTTCCCGATGTGCTCAAGGTGAACGTGCGGATGGACGGAAAGGATGAGGATGGAGCGGGTGGAGACGGTGGAGAGGGTGGAGGAGAGGAAGGTACAGGCCTGGCAGCGTTGCTTCGGGCGCTGGCGGATCACGTGGAGACGAGACCGGCGGTCGGCAGGAACGGGAGGAATGCGTTGGCGCACGACTTTATGTCGAGTCGACTGCCGCCGCATCCGAGCCAGTTGCCGACGGAGGACGAGCTGGTGCCGGAGGAGGAGTTGACGTTTCAGGACGACGACGTCCTTGAGCTGGTCGGGGATTTCTTCTGTGTGTTGAAGGACACGCCGCCGACGGATATCCGGCTCGAGGTGGACGCTGGGCGTGGGGTGACCGTAGGGTTCGAAGGCGGGGAGGAGCTGCGAATTATGTCGAGCGTCGATAACCATCGCGAGTCGCACATGATGAGCGGGGCCGGGGGTGCGGGTGGGGGGTGCGGGGACGAGCGGTGTGCGGACGAGGCGTGCCAGGGGGGTCACGCGCACGATCACGCGCACGATCACGCGCATTCGAGTATGGACGACGACGAAGAAGTGGAAGAAGAAGAGGATTCAGAGGAGGATTCAGAGGAGGATTCAGACTCTGAGAGTTCGTACGGGGGGTCGTTAGTTTCGGTTCCGATCGCGTTCAGATCGATGATCGAGAGCGTGCTGCGGAAGCGGAGAGTCACGGTCGGCGAGCTCGAGTTTGACGACACTGAGACCAGGCAAGGGGCGGCGAGGATGTTGGTCGACATAGGGATGTGCGTGCTTCGGCCTGCCGACGGGGGCAACAAGAACAAGAAGAAGAAGAAGGGCTGACCCACGCACGGCGGCCCCTTGGGTAGTTCAGTTCCCTAGAGAGTCCACCACCAGTCAGTCCCGCGTTGCCGTTATTATCCCACGTCTATCTGTCTATCTGCATTGAAGATAAAAGCAAGATATAACGATTCGTTCCGTCCAACAAACGAACGAACCCGTAACACGAACGTAACACAAACGTTCGGCGGGAGGACATTAACCACCATGCTCGCCTTCCTGGCGACCGCGTTGGTCGTCTCTCTCTCGCTCGTTCGCCCCGGGCTGGCGCAATGGGGAGGATTCAACCTCGACCTGGGAAGCGTTATCGGAGGCATTGGGAACGCGCTGAGCCAGCAGGCGGGCGGTTCGGGTTGGGGGGCGCAGCCTGAACAGTCGTGCCCGGCGTTCCAGCTGCCAGTCAAGTTCGGAGACAGTTATCAAGACTTTTGTAGGTACCTCGCCGATCTTCCGGACGAGGAAATCGAGCGAATGTTTGCCGCGGGGAGGGGGCCGCAGCCGGGTGAAGCGTTCCCGCTGAAGGGGTGTGTGCTGGGCTGCTTGATTGGGAAAGAGGGGGCGAGGACAGGATACATGTGGGGGAGCGGGTCGTGGTCGGGGAAATGCCTGCGTGGCGAAAACGTGATGAATCTCATCACACCGTTGCCGTCGATCGGCGGGGTGATGACCGTCATGGACATGTTCGACTGGTCCGAAGGTGGGTGTTGACCTCGACCGACGTGCGGCCGCGCCCAACGCTTGCCCGCTCACCCGCTCACCCGCTCGTTCGTTTGTTTGCTCGTTCGCCAGGCTTGTGGGTCAGGGAACAGTTCCCAGGGCGCATTCGCACCGACTGGTCGTGGGCGGACGCGTATTCCGGCGGCTTCTCGATGAACGGGGGCAACACGAAAAACGTTTGGGTGCTCGAGTATCCGGATGTTCAGGTGAACGATCAGAGCACGGACGCCAACGGGAACCCCATGGCCAATCTGCAAGACGCCTACGCTCGGCTGGTGCAGGGCAGTCGCGACGAGGTTCGACTGGTCGAGCCTGGTCTCGTCTTTGGGAAGCTGTTCAGGCGTCCGAATTCTTACCTCAATCCGTTGCCTGTCGGAGTCGACAGTGGCATCAAGTTTGCCCTGATACAGACGTGCAACGAGAACGGGGGCTACGCCTGGAGCGGCAACTCGCGCGACCTTGGCAGTTAGGTCTGGTGGTGTTCTTCTGTCGGCGGCCGACAGAGGACGAGTCGTGATTCATCATTCTTAATTCTTGAGTATTCATACGATCTATCGATCTATCGATCTATCGATCTATCGATCTATCGATCGACGCGGATCTCTGGGGCGGTCAGCGCCCGCGCCCACTCCCCGGCGAAACAGTCCAGACTCAGCTTCACGTACAGCCACCCGGCGACAGAATCCGATTCCCCGCGGCGCGTGTGTGCCTGGACGGCCAAATCGACAAGCCCCTGCCAGGTCCTCAGCACCGACTCTGACCGAACCCGTGCCGACCCATAGGCCCCCAGTCCGGGAAACCGCGACGATACCTCCTCCCCGCCCACCACCACCCCCTGCTTGCAATCGATCCACGTCGCATGACCTTCCTCCCTGTTGTCCTTCCCATCGTCTACCCGCAGCAGCCAGGTGGTCGGCTCGGGCGCCACCGCCTGCGTCTTTGAGCGCATCCGCAGCGCGGCGTCCTCCGACAGCCCCTCCAACAGCGACACGTCGAGCTTTTCCTCGGTGGCGTGCTGTGACATTCCAAACGTCGGCATCGGCAACAAATTCAGCCCCACCCGCTCCCCAATCGTCGAAAGCGCCAACGCCAGGGCCGCCGGTGTGCACTTCTTCCTATCTGGCCCCGAGCGCCCGTGCAGCACCGACCGCACCATGATTGGATCCAGGCCTTCGTACACCCACTCGAACGGCTCGTATTTGTACTTGAGCGACCGCATGGCCTCCAGAAAAGCTGCTGCTCCCGGGGTTCTCCCCCCTGAGGTGCAGCTCGCCGCTGCCTCATCGATCCGCCTCTCGTCGTCTTCGTCCGTGTACAAGCTCGGTTCCAGGCCGAGCGGGTCGCGCTCTTGACAAATCTCCTCCGTGATCAGCGACATGCCGAGCCTGCACCCGTACAAGGCCGTCTCGGTCGGGCACCCGTTGCGAGCTCTGAAATCCGCCACCGCCCGCATCGCGCCCGCCCATTTCGCCATACGTTCTCGCACATCGTCTTCCGTGTTGAGCAGGACGTCGAGCTGACGCTCTGCGACGGCCAAGTTCTTCGGGTCGTTCAGCTGCGGGTGCGCTCGCATCAGTGCCTCCGGGTCGGTCGTCAGGTCGTAGTTGGCCGCAACGCCGATCACGCCCGCGAAGGGTATGTCGTTCTGAATGTACCGATCGATCAGCCGTCGGGTCAGCCGGTGCATGGCCCGGTCGACCGCGGCCATCTGGGTGGTCGGGTGGGTGGGTGGGTGGGATGTCTCTCTCCTTTCTTGGCGAACACTCGACGACGGGGTCGCGATCGGCGCTCCTTCGCGCCCAAACAAAGACGGGGCGTCTCAAGGTATCGATCGATCCTTGCTTACAACGTCAGGTGGAAAATGCAACGATCATTCATCTACCTCCAGAGAGAGAGAGCACGTACAGTTCGACGAGCGCCAACTCGACGAGCAGCCCCGCGTCGCCCTCGACCTCGCTCGTGACCACCGGAGACAGCTTGGCTGCTTCCACGAGCCGCTTGATGAGCGTCCGATACCGATCGATCGGCTCGGAAGCCTTGGAAGAGGCCTCGGCGGCGGTGCCGGCCTCGACGTCGGCCGCCACACCGACACCGATCCCTTCTTGCACGACCTCGTCCACCCCGACCTCTTCGATCGGTCGCGCGCCCGCGGCCGCGGCCGGGGCCGCGACTTCAACGTTGGCCCTCGCCCGCGCGCGTGCCCCCTCAAAAGCCCGCACAATCGCCACGTGCGGCTCGGCCACATCACCCGCCGACGCCCCTCCCAGCACGCGCTCCAGAACACGCGCCATCACACTGCGCAACGACACGTCGGCATTTTCAGGAATCCCTACCCGCGCCTCCGTGTCCTGGACCTTGGCCTGGACCTTGGCCTGGACCTTGGCCTGGACCGGCGTCTCCCCGCTCCCCTTTTGCTTCAGCAACGCCACGGCCCTCGCCCGCTTCTCCTCCACCCTCTCCCGCTGCACACGCCCCTCCTGCTCCGCAAACGCCTCCATCCGTAATATCTGCGCCCGCCACCCGGTCGCCCACGCCGCCTCCTCCCGCCTCGCCACCTCCCGAAGCCGCTCCACGCACGCGCGCCGCTCCTTCGCCCGCCCCATCCGCTCCGTGCACTCCCGAACAACCCGCACCACGTCCCCGCCAATCCGACCCAGCTCCTTCCTATACTTCTTCGTCATCTCCTCGAACAACACCCGCTCCCGACGAATCACGTTGATCTTGTCCTTCAAGGACGAGCTCGAGTGCTCGGCCTGCCCCCGCGAGACGAGACTCGCGTGCTTCTTGTCTTCGAGGGCCGCCAGCCGAGAAATCGACGTGAACGTCTGCTCGTGACCGTCGTGCGCACGGCCGTGGGTCGACAGGTGACGCTCGAAGGCCAGCTTGGCGTCCGCCAGCGCCGCCCGCTGGCCAAGGACGTGGGTCTGGACCTCGGAGAGCTGGGACTCGAGGTTCCGGTCCTGCTTCTCGAGCATCGACAGGAGGTCCTGGAGGATTTTTTTAGATTTCTGGTCCGAAGCGACCGTGTCGAACAGGAACGAGGTGAGGGCGGTGTTCTCTCTTTGTACGGCCTCCAGGGCCCGAAGGCGCGACGACGAGGCCATCGAGGCTACGGCTGGCGCTGGGGCCGACGCCGACGCTGGGGCCGACGCCGACGCTGAGACCATCCTGAGGTGGGGTGAGGACGATTGATGGACGAATGGACGATTGGGTGTGGACCTGTGGGCGGCGCGACGAGCCCCAAAGCTCCTTGGGACCTTCGGAGAGAGCGAGTCAAAATCGAAACAAGAATGGGTAGAGACGCGGAAGTGTCCGAGAAAGCACAGGGGTACGTCGTCATCGTCGTCGTCGGAGATTCCAGACCGCCACGCGCGTGTCGCGTCGCTGTCTCTCCATCCCTTTTCCTCCGAGCAAATCCTCAGCGATCGATCTCCCTTGCTCGCGCACTCGCTCACTTCACCCCGTCAACCAACGATAGATACGTGCGGAAAGTATCCGGGCCCGTGGTGGTCGCGGCGAATATGGGCGGGGCGGCGATGTACGAGCTCGTCCGAGTCGGCAGCGACAAGCTCATCGGCGAAATCATCCGGCTCGAAAACGACACGGCGACGATCCAGGTCTACGAGGACACGTCTGGCCTGACGGTGGGCGACCCCGTCGTTCGCTCGGGGAAGCCGCTGAGTTTGGAGCTGGGTCCGGGGATTCTGGGGACGATCTTTGACGGGATCCAGCGGCCGTTGCGGGACATTGCCATCGGGAGCAACTCGTGCTTTATTCCGCGTGGCGTGGACGTGCCGGCGTTGAGTCGGAGTGCGATGTGGGAGTTTGAGCCGACGACGTTCAAGGTCGGGGATCGGATCACGGGGGGAGATATCTACGGGATCGTGCACGAGAACTCGCTGATGGACCATAAAGTCATGCTGCCGCCCAACGCGCGCGGGAACGTGTCGTATATCGCGCCCGCGGGACAGTATTCGCTGGAGGATAAGGTGATCGAGATTGACTTTGGCGGGGAGAAGAAGGAGTACTCGATGCTGCAGCTGTGGCCGGTGCGCGCGCCGAGGCCGGTGGCGCAGAAGATGCTGGCCAACACGCCGCTGTTGACGGGGCAGCGGGTGCTCGATGGGTTGTTTCCGGCCGTGTTGGGGGGAACTTGTTCGATCCCGGGGGCGTTTGGGTGTGGCAAGACGGTCATCTCGCAGGCACTCAGCAAGTACAGTAACTCGGACGGGATCATCTATGTGGGGTGCGGAGAGCGTGGGAACGAGATGGCAGAGGTGCTGATGGATTTCCCGCAGTTGACGATGACCTTGCCGGACGGGCGGGAGGAGAGTATCATGAAGCGGACGACGCTGGTGGCAAACACGAGCAACATGCCGGTGGCGGCGAGGGAGGCGAGCATTTACACGGGCATCACGCTGGCCGAGTACTTCAGGGATATGGGGTATAATTTCTCGATGATGGCGGATTCGAGCTCGCGATGGGCCGAGGCGCTGAGGGAGATCTCCGGGCGGCTGGCAGAGATGCCGGCGGACAGCGGCTACCCGGCGTACCTGGGTGCGCGTCTGGCGAGCTTCTACGAGCGCGCGGGACGGGTGCAGTGTTTGGGTAGCCCGAACAGGGAGGGCAGTGTGACGATTGTGGGCGCGGTGAGTCCGCCGGGAGGCGACTTTTCAGACCCTGTGACGACGGCGACGTTGAGCATCGTGCAGGTGTTCTGGGGGTTGGACAAAAAGCTGGCGCAGCGGAAGCATTTCCCGAGCGTCAACTGGCTGATTTCTTACAGCAAGTACGACAAGGCGCTGGAGCCGTTTTACGACTCGTTTGACCCGGAGTTTATTGCGGTGCGAAAGGCGGCCAGGGAGATTTTGCAGAAGGAGGACGAGCTCAACGAGATTGTGCAGCTGGTCGGAAAGGACTCGCTCTCCGACGGGGACAAGAACACGCTCGAGGTGGCCCGTCTGATCAAGGACGACTTCCTCCAGCAGAACTCGTTCACCCCCTACGACAAGTTCTGCCCCTTTTCCAAGACGAGCGCCATGCTCAAGAACATGATCACCTTCCACGAGGTCGCCAACGAGGCCATGGAGCGCAGCGCGGCGTCTACCAACGCAGACAACGCCAAGCTGACGTTTGGCGTCTTGAAGAACCGGTTGGGCGACCTGCTGTACAAGCTCGCAAGTCAGAAGTTTGAGGACCCGGCAGACGGGGAGGAGGTCTTGAAGGTCAAATTCGGTGCGCTCAACGCCGAGATCAGGGATCGAATCGCGGCTTTGGAGGAAGAGTATCGCTGATGTCGAGGTGAATGGGTGAATGGGTGAATCTATGGCCAATGCAACGATCATCATCAGATGCAACGATGACGACGAGGGGCTCGGAACGACCCAACACGTCGGGGTCCTTGTCTCAGTCAGTCTCAGTCAGTCTCGTCGTCATTTGTATATCCAGAAAGAACCCAACTTTCGATTACGCCGTGTTGGAACGTGCGAGCACGACAGAGGTATCATTCTTCTCTGAATCGAGAGCGGATCTGGATTTCTGAAATTCTGGGTGCGAGATCATTTTTCCGCGTCGACGACCCCACACACGACCCGCCGTCCCACCGAGCACATATCAGTAATATCACGTTAAAACGACCTACGTACGATGTCTCGGAGGCTCATGCGCGCTCTGTCGACGTTGGCCGTGTTGGCCGTGACGTGGGCGAACCAACTCTCAACGGCTCGTGCCGTGTGTGACACGTATACCGTCCAGGCTGGCGATTCGGCCGTCTCGATTGCCGATAAGCTTCAGATTGACTACGATGAGCTCCTGAGCGCGCTCCAGTCGTGCATTGGGTTTGTCGAGGGCAGCATGCTGCAGATTGGCCAGACGGTGTGTCTGCCGCCATACACGCCCGCGTGTCGCTTCGTGTCTTCGAGTGGGGAGTGCACGAGGTACACCGTCCAGTACGGCGATACGCTCTCCATGGTGGCTTCCAGCTTCGGGCTGGATATGGAAGCGCTCGCCGAGGTGAACAACCTGGGCCTGACCACCCCCGTGAAGCCCAACGCCAGGCTGGTGCTCCCGCCGGCCGGCAAGGGGTGCGGCGTGTCGACGGTATCGAAGCCCTCTAATTCCAGTCCGGTGCCGAGCCCGCCGTCGAAACCACCGAAAGACGTTGCCAACAGCAAGTGCAAGATGTGGCTGTCGAGCGGGGGGGAGTCCATCGCGTCGATCGCTCAGGCCAACGGGGTCGACATTGGGGACCTCAAGCGCGCCAACGGGGACAAATATCCTAAGAGTACCGACGTCACCGAGCCCGGAGCGTTCGTGTATATTCCGCCGTTTGACAAGAAGTGCAAGCAGGAGGATGTCGTCTTGGTGAACAGGCCACAGGGTGCAGAGGGAAGCGTCTCTGTCGGCGGCCAGCAGGTCCCCGTCAGCACTCAGGATGCGTCTGCGTCTGCGCCCGCCCAGGCGCCCGCCGCCCAGGCCCCCGCCGCCCAGGCCCCCGCCGCCCAGGCCCCCGCCGGCCAAAGAGAGGAAGAGGAAGAAGCTTTCCTCCCCGCGGCCGCCCCCACCGAGGAGAGCATTCCGATCGACCGTCTGGCCGTTGACGTGTACCTGTCCGATATGTCTCGCGAGGAGTTTGCCTCCCGCGAGTACAACTTCCGCGAGAACATGGCCTACGCCGCCAACATCTCTGTCGTCGATGTCGACGTCCGCTTCTCCCTCGAGGTGAGCTCGCTCTCGTCCAGAAAGCGTTTCTCGGCCCGGAAGCTTCTGCAGGGAGACGAAAAGGAGGACGAGGAGGTCGTTGATATGGGTGATGACGAGAGCGACTATGCCGCCGTCGACGACGCCACGTCTTCCACCCCGTCGTCGTCCACCAAGTCTGGGTCATACTACAAGGTGAATACCGCGCTCTTCGGTCCGGTTGGTGCTGTATACGAGGCTCTCAGTGCCTCCATCGACTCGGGAGCCTTCCCGGAGATGATGGACGCAGACGGCTTCAACGTTGCCTACGTGACGGCCATGCACCCCGATACCGTGACCCTCTACAACGCGGCCACCGATCCAAACAACGTCGCCGATGCCATTACCGCCAGCGAGCCCTTCTATGCCCCGCTCTCGATGTGGGCCTTCATCGGCATCTGCGCCGGCGGTGGCGTGGCCGTCGTCCTCCTTGTCGGCGCCCTCTGCTGGTGCAGGTCGCGCCGCAAGCGCAGCGCGGCCGAGAAGAAGAGTGCCGAGTTCAAAGCGGCCAGGAACAAAGAGGCCATCAAGCACAGGAAGATTGTCGAGTCGCAGGGCCTGGGCGGCAGTGGAAAGATGGGAGGCAAGGGTGAGGTCCGTGAGATTCGCGTCGACGCCTATGCTTCCATGCAGACCGTTCAGACCGCCCCCCAAGGAGCCGCGAGGCTTGCCGCGACGAAAAGCGGTGCCCGTGAGGCGAGCATCGCGCCCGTCGGCGACCGCGAGCGGTCCTTCACGGACTACCTCTTGGACGGATCGACCTCAGTTGATCCGCGCGACACGCCCCGCTATTCCACTGCCACGCCCCGCCGCGACGATAACTCGATGGGACAAGAGCTGACGAGGAGGGCGAGCAGTGCGACCGAGGCCACTCGCGGGCTCGGCTCCAACAGAGACGCGGTGATCACGCCCAGGACCCAGGCGACTGCAAGGACGACGAAGGCGAAGAGGGAGGAGAGCACGCCTCGCGGGAACAGCTTCTCGGGCACGGCCCGCAGAGAGTCGTCGCCCAGCCGCCCCGGTGTGACTCCGAGGGGACGGAGCTTCACTGCGAATGGTGGCGCGTCGTCTGGACTGCCTCGTCTAGACTCTCCCCGGAGGACACCAAAGGCCAGCAACCTCGAGTTTTGATTTTGTCGCCAGCTGGCCCTAACCTTTACTCCACTACCCTTATAAGATATCGACCTACCATCACGTCAATCATGTCTACGATGCAGCGTGTGCCGACGAACGGTCGTGTCGGGGCGCGAAACAGTGCCCCGATGAACGTGCTCGGTTTCTCTCGAGGCGTCGATCCCGCCCGATTTGCGACGATCCGGGCGTCGAATCGCGTGTCAAGGGTCGTGAACGGGAAGTTTGCGACCGTCTGTCGTGCGCAGGGGTCGGGTAGCGGCGGGAACGTGCAGGTGCGTGAGAGAATTCTCGGCAGCCAGCTGATCTATCTAGACTCTATCTACGACTGCCGGAACGCGACGACGACTCGACGACGACTCGACGGAGATGAAGATGGAGACTGTCTTGGCTCTCACTGTTTCGTCTCCGCCACGCGCACCGCACGACAGGTCGTGAGCGCTGCGGCAGCGGCTTCGCCCGAGCAGCAGTACAGCAAGGCGTTCATCATGACGCGGCTGATCACGTTTGTCGGTATCGTGTTGGGATACAGTTGTTTCTACTTGACCCGGAATTCGCTGACGTACACGGCGCCGGCGATGGTCGCAGACGCTGCGCTTGGGATTTCGATGACGGACATCGGAGCCCTGACGAGGTACGAGCGAGTTTGACGACTGACGACTGGAGATGCTCCAATCTCATCACGACACGTTCGCTCGCTCGCCTGCAGTATCTTCCCAATCATGTACGGGTTTTCCAAGTTTGCGTCTGGTGTGCTCGGGTCGCGCACCTCTCCGCGTCTGCTGTTGGCCGGTGGGCTGATGGCGACGGCGTTGATGAACGTTGCGTTTGGTTTTTCGACGTCGATGATCTGGTTCACCGTCTTCTGGTCGATCAACGGGATGCTGCAAGGTGTGGGTGCGCCTGGCTGTGCACGGATCCTGACGGCGTGGTTCTCGTCGAAGGAACGTGGCACGTACTGGGGTATGTGGAACGTGGCGCATAACATGGGTGGGTTCTTGGCACCGATTATTGCCGGAACGGCGGCGAAGATGTACGGTTGGCAATGGGGTCTGTGGGCGCCTGGGACGATCGGGCTGGTGATGGGCCTACTGATCTTGCTGGGTGTCAAGGACAGCCCGGAGAGCGTTGGGTTTGCTCCTGTTGACGGGGGAAGCAAGGCTGAAGACAAGCCGGACGACGCGGCGCAGGAAACCTCCTCGAAGGACGACGAGAAGGACCAGAAGAAGGAGTCGCTGGTCGACCTGCTCGTCAACGACTGCTTGAAGAACCCCTTCGTCGTGGGCCTGGCCATCACCTACTTCTTTGTCTACGTGGTGAGGCAGGGTATCACGTCTTGGTTCGTATTCTACCTGCTTCAGGTGAAGGATGTGGTGGATCCGGGGGCGGCAGCGTTCAGAGTGTCGGGACTGGAGCTGGGTGGCCTGCTCGGGTCGCTGCTCGCCGGACGGCTGTCCGACTTTCTCATTTCGAGGGCCAAGCCCGGTGAGGGAACCGTTGGGAAGCGCATCCAGGTGGTGATCGCTTACACGATCGGCGTCGCGGCGATGCTGGCAGCGTTTGCCGCGACGCCGGCGTCGATGGGGGCGATGCAGTGGTTCACGGTCTTTATGATCGGCTTCTTCCTCTACGGCCCGCAGATGATGATTGGACTGTGCGGCGCGGAGCTTGTCAGACCCGACTCGGTCGGTGCGAGTCAGGGATTCCTCGGCTGGGTGGCGTATTTGGGTGCGGCAAACGCCGGCATCCCGCTGGCGATGATCGTCCAGAACATGGGCTGGGGGGCGTACTTCACCACGCTGATGGCGGCTTGTGGCGTCGCCTGCCTCCTCATGGCACCAATGGTGAACGCGATGAGCTACAACCAGAAAAAGGCCCTGAATGCATGATCATGCATTCATGAATGAATCGAAGGTATATCCCATAGCACCGTTGCTCGCGTGACGGGCGCCGCGGGAACGACGATAGCGAGAACGACGATAGCGAGAACGATGATAGCGATGGCGATTGATGTCTTGTAAGTCTCGTACATATATTACATCGCCGTAGCGTTAACTAACGCGTATAAGCAGCAGATCTGCTTGATCTGCAAACTGGATTGATGGAAAATTGATGGGCACACGCTACTTGCTGGCCACCGCGATCCCGGTGGGCAGCATGCGGACCCCCTCCATCCGCTCCTCGCCCTCCCCCTTGGCCACGCTGCGCACGGCAGGGATATGTCGATGGTCCCTCTTCACACCGTCTTTGCTGCTCTGAATAAGGGTGCGCAGCAGCGGTCGGTAAGGCGCCGTCCTTTGCACGTCCGACGCCTTTGTCTTGATCGGACTCAGCTTCTTGTGAACGAACAGACAGGATTTCTGTTCGTTCATAAGGTCTCTGTCGTCCGCCACGCCGGCCACGTCGTACTTGAACAGGTAGATCGTGTCGTCTTGGCGCTGTCCGCTCGGGTGCGAGACTCCCATTGCCTGCAAGTACGCTTCCTCCAGACCAGCGTCGTATGCCGAGACCACCTTCACCTTGGCGTTCAACCCCTTTTGGTCGAGGGGTCGCAGCTGCACTTCACGCACCACGCCCGTCGGACTCGGCATCCCGCTCAGCTCCCCAGAGCTCAGACTGCTCCACGACTCGTGCGGAGAGATGGACGTTTCCGACTCGGCACGACTGTGATTGGTCATCGCGTGGGCTGCAACATGGATGTGATGGCGATTACTGCCATAGTCTCCGCTCTCGTGCTTGGACAACGTCTCGTTTGTCAGCGCGAGCTTCTCCCTCTCTTCGAGCTCCAGTTTCACGTCCTGTCCGTGTTCAATGCTCCCGACGTCTCTTTTGCTCCTCGAGACCAGGCCACCCAAGCCGCCCAAGCCTCGCACGACACCCCCGGCAACCCACCCAGCTACCCGCTCCAACTGCCCCCAGACCGCCGCCACCCCGAACATCGCAACGAGAGGCACCGAACTCGCAACCAAAGAGGAGGACTGAGCGATACTCGGCAAGAGTCGGACCGTCAACTGGCTCAACGGCGTGGGAAACGTCAACTCACAGGTGACAAACGCCAGCTGCAACGCCACCGCCGTGAGCTTCTTCCGTGTCAAAATCGAAGATTGAGACTGCACAGGCGTCCTGGAGAATGCCGTCCGGTGAAGATGCTCGGTATCCACGGAAGACGAAAACCACGTGGCCGTCACAAAACCCGTGGCACCGACGAGAAGGATGAAGAGAAAGTCGAGATTGGACTCTGCGACAGCTGTCGAGTGTGTCGGTGGGAAGCGATGTGCGTGAGACGGTGTGCATTGCGCGTTGAGCGTCGAACGAGCGGCGGGGGTCAGAAACCGTTATTGGCCACCCCAGATCGAAATCCGAGCGAAGCTGCACATTCGTTCCAGAAACCGGGCAAAATCGCCACGTACCTCCAGCCAACGTCAGTAACGTGAACACCGGCAATCCCACACAGAAAATCACCTGTTCCAAGAGCCCCAGACGAGCCAGAAAGACCTGTGCGGGGTGTTCAACGCCAATCGCTGCCACGTCAACAAATGAGCTCACTGAAGCGTACTGGCCGCGACCGCTCCGATTCGATGCGTGCTGCGTAGGAAGGAAGGAAGAAGACTCTCTCCTCGCGTGTAGTAGGGACATTGAAGGAGATCAGAGGGGAAGACTCGAGCACATGTTGAAACGGGTTCAAGATGGAGCCTTTGAGTGAGATCCTCTCGTCACGGGCGCTCTATGGTGGGCCTGGACTACTGCAATGTGGTTGAATTGGTGTAATTAAGTTGTAATTAGGTTGTGGGGTGGAGGGCGGCGATGAGGGATGGAGGGCGATTTGTCCAGCAATGCGTGAGCCAGAAATGCGTGAGCCAGCAAGTACTGGTAGTCCGGGAACCTGGCGATTTTCTCCTCGGCGGCCGATTCCTTCCGGCCAGGAGCCCCATGGGGCGGCGGCCGCGATTTCATCTGCCATCCGTGCGGCCTGGATCGCGTCCGGCGCGCCGGGTGCGCCGGGTGCGCCGGGTGCGCCGGCCACCCTGTACTGAACAGGATCCCGCCGCAGCACAGGACCTGGCTGACTTGGTCGGCGCTCCACGGCCGTGGCGACCGTCGTCGTCGCCAGCCTTGGCGAACTTCCGATGGCCCTCCTCTACGCGTCGCCATGTCCGCCGGTGATCGCGCGTTCCGATTTTCTGATGTTGGCTTGCAGTGGCCTGGGCCAGGCCTGGCCCTGGCGTTTGAGCGCTGGAGGCTCGTTCGTCTCGTCCTGTTCGCTCCGTGTTGGCCGGTCACTTCTTAGTCATATTTCTACCACAGAACACCATGGCTGATCAGGTACGTGCGGGCAAAGGAGACGCAGATACCGGGAATGGACGGAGTGCGGCGTCTCGCTGCCGAATGCCCGAATTCTTGCGGCGAGCTTCAGCATCCTGCGACAGGCGGGGTAAACGTCACGGGTGTCATGTTGTGTCGATAGGAGGCGCTGGAGGGTATCCGACGGCTATTTTCGTGGGCGAAATTGGCTCTCCAATTTCGGACGAATTTGGCGGAGCGAATTCCCTCGCGTTCGGCCGTCCAACAGACATGCTGCCCGTCCTAACGCGTGATTTCTATACTCTATGTTCCTCGCGTGCGCCGCGTGCGTCTCTCTCGGCGGTCCGCCGAGAGTCGCCGAGCGCATCCCAGAGAACGACGGCCTCCCCTCTGCACGCCACTCACAATTCTCCCGAACTTCGTGCTATCATCAACCAATAACAGAACGAGAGGGCCTTCCAGCGTCAGGTTGGAATCTCCCGCGGCTACAAGAAGGCGTCCCGCAAGTCTGCCAAGATCCCCGGCAAGGCTGGCAACCGCTGGTACAAGAACGTCGGCCTCGGCTTCAAGACCCCGAAGGAGGCGATTGAGGGCAAGTTCATCGACAAGAAGTGCCCGTTCACTGGAGATGTGTCCATCCGTGGCCGTATTCTGTCGGGCAAGGTTGTGTCGACCAAGATGCACAGGACCATCGTGCTGAGGAGGGACTACCTGCACTACATCAAGAAGTACCAGCGATATGAGAAGAGGCACACCAACATCTCCGCGCACATCTCGCCGGCGTTCAGGTGCAACGAGGGGGACACTGTGACCGTCGGACAGTGCAGGCCGCTGAGTAAGACGGTGAGGTTCAACGTGCTGCGTGTGATTCCGGCTGGGTCTGCGGCCAAGAAGGCATTCACTGGATTCTAAAATGGGATCGCTGATATGGTAACTATTTATGTGCAAAAGAGGAAATCTCACGTTCAAGACAAGACACGAGTTCAAGACATCGGTCGGTTTGGTTGGTTGAATCAGACTCGCCGGACGTCCATTCGAGTCCGGTGATGGACCGGTTGATCGGTGGGTTTGAGGACAGTCCGGCCGAGTCGAGCCTATTCTAGTCGATGTAGCGAGGGCTGATGCCCCCGCGCCTCCGAACGCCCCGGAAGCTTCCCCCGTCGCTCGAATGCGTGGGCGTGTAGCTTGCGTCGCTCGTGACAGTGTCGATATCACTCGGCACGCCATACATGCGCAGGTGACTCGGCTGGATGGCTACCTCAAAGTCAGATCCCATATCGTCCTCAGAGTCGGTGTCGAGAATCTTGCCCTCGGCGTCGTAGCCAAAGGCGCCCTCGGGGATGCGGCCAATTCCGGTGCCAAAGGCGGCTCCAGTGAAACGCCTCCACCACGTTCCGAAGATGAAGATGATGGACCCGCACACCTGAAAGACGACGATGATCATCAGCAGCAGGAACTGGGCCTGCAGATAGTAGGTGTATCCGGACTCTGTCGTGCAAGTGACGCTCGCGTCAAAGCCGCTGGTGTTGGACGGCATCGGCATGTAGATGCTTCCAAACTCCTCCATCGTGGCGGTGGCGTTGATACCCATCGACTCGGCCAGCCAGTCCTCGAACTTGGGCATGCTCTGGTCGAGCGAGCCAAACAGGTCCGTCGCGTTGGCGAGGACGGTGACCCTTGAGCCGCGAGCCGCGTTGGCTTGAGCGTCTCCGCTCACCAACAGCGGGTAGGCCTGGGGGAAGCCCTGAAGGCCGTCAAAGGGGTAGAGCTGCTGGCCGCGCATGATCATGGTGGCAGCCGTCTGGACGAGGTCGGCGATGGCGAGCGCCTTGTCGTAGTCCTCGGCCTGGGAGCGGATGGCGCTGACGGCCATTTCGGACTCAGTCACGCTGCAAACCTCCCACTCGGTCTTGGAGATGATGAGGATGATAGACACCAGGATGATGTTGGAGCCGACCCAGGCGATCAGCAGGTAGGACGCAAAAGCCTTGAGCTTGGCCTGCTTCCTGGCGTTGTACTTCTGAATTTGCTCCTGGTCGAAGAGATGCGATTGCAGATCGCCCATTGCTTTCCAGAAGGCGCGCGACGCGTGCGTCGGCCGCACGCGGTAGGCGAGCTTCTTGGACTGCGTCTTGACGGCCTCGTTGTGGGAATTCTTGTCGAGGTTCTTGGTTCCCCATGAGATATCGTCGGCGTTGCAGAACGCGTTGACCTGGAGGATGTTGAAGAACGACGGCACCATGAGCCAGTACTGGATGCCGCTGCAGATGATGGCGGCGAGGTCGCCGTGGAGCAGCGCAGTCAGCAGGATGCCACCGATGGCACTCATCAGCAGCACGACCAGGAGTCCGAGCTTATCCTCGGTGACTCCCGCGAAGGTGAAGGTCGAGTTGGTGATGAAGAACGAGATCGACACGCCCGTGAAGATGAGCATGTAGAGGGCAAAGTAGATGGCGCAGAACGAGTGGATTTTCTCCACCGGTTCCGGCTTGTTTTTGAGGTTGATAATCAGCTGCGTGACCAGGAGGGACAGGTAGAGCAGTTCCACCCCGTACCCGATGGCCTGCAGCCAGCCCGGGCCGCCAAAGGCGACCTCGAGCAGCGTCGTCAGCATGACGAAGAAGATCCCGATACCGAACCAGGTGCCGATGAGGGTAACCAATGTCAGATAGAAGAACTCGCTGGTGAGAACGAGCTTCCTTCCGAACGAGTGCCCCGACTCGGACCATATCCGGGACATGTTTCCGAGCGCGTAGAGCATGGCGAAGAAGGTACCGTTGAGCCAACGGCGACGCTGCTTCATAAGACTGATGAGCTTGGTCACCGGATCAGCCTCTGCGACCGCCTCCTTGACGTATTCCAGCCTGTACTGGCAGCCCTTCTTGGCGACGACCTCGAGACACAGGATCCTGTCCTCGGCGAGGTACATGTTGGCCTCGAAGGCATTCAGCTCGGCCTGCGAGTACAGGCCGTAGAAGTAACGCCGAAGCGGTTCTCCGTCGATGGCCAGCCACCTGAAAGCCGAGAACGCTCCCGGCAGCACCGTCAGGAACCCACAGATCGACTCGACCGGCTTTTGGAGCAGGTGCGACACCTTCCACTCGCAGTACTGCACCGACGCCAGGTACGTCCTGTACGGACGCTCCACACGGAGCTCTCCTGTGAGTGCACCCACGTTCGGGTACCTCTGGAAGTGCGTGCACACCGCCTTGAGCGCCGTCGGCATCGGCCGCGTCCCGGCATCGAACAGCACGCAGTACTCGGGCTGGATCAGATACGAGAACGCATCGAAGAACCAGCAATGCGAGTCCAGCTTTCCCTTGTTCTTCGTTTTGGTCCCGAAAATCACCTGCAGCGGCGGATAGTTGTCGATACCCGCATGCTTCTTGTACCTGGCCGTGTACTCGAAGAGGTGCAGCGACGTCGGCGTCCCCAGCACGTCCCCTTGGAGCACCACAGGCGAGAAGAATCCCTGAACGGTCGCTGCGGCAATCACCGACTGATCCGCCATCATCATCCCGTCCTGGATGATGACCACCGCCACCTCCTGCCAATCGAGGCCCTTGCGGCCGTCAGCCAGGGTGAACTTCTCGTACAGCACCTCCAGGTTATCGCAGATGCCGAGCAGCGTCTTCCTCAGCGTGTCCTGGTCTTCATTATAGAGGGTCACGCAGATGAGCAGACGGATGCGACGGTCCTCCCGCTGCAGTCGCAGAGTGTACCCGTCAATACCGAAATCGCGAGGATCCTCCGTCACCACCGGCGTGTACCGGCAGTGCGTGTATTCCATCGTGTCGTCCATGATGACATCATCCCATTCATCCCTGTAGACCTCAGAAGGCACCGGATAGAAGATCTGCGTGTCGGCTCGCAGCACTTTGAGCGCATCGTAGTACCGCTGCGAGTTCTGCTGCACGCCCTCAGCAAACTCCTTGTCCCCCTGGATGTAATCCTCGAACGTCTGTTCGTGGCCTGTCTTGGCCTCGATATTCGTGAACTCCGTCTTGAGCTCCTCCAGGCGGACAGTCAGCGCCTGATAGTACTCGTCAATCGGAGACTGGATGGTGACGTCCGTGTTGGCCACGAGCAGGTCGGGCAGCTCGGCATCTGTCGAAGTGGCGGTCGTCGTGGCGATCTGAGTGAGCGTCTTCATCATTCAAGTGGTGCGCGGTGGCGTGCAAAACCGCCCCCTGAAACCGGTGGACCGTCCCACCGGCCGTTTCAGATTCGGTGAGTTGTGGCAAAAGCCAGGCGTCCGTACCCTCTATGTTCACGTCCTCGGGCTTTCCGAGGTCATCCATCTTGATCAATCTTCCCCTCCTCGTCGACCAATGCTACTATGCCTGTCTCCTCGCTCTCTCAGAGGCGGGAATGTCTGCAAGTGTAATTAGTTCAGGCTCGTGCTTCGCTCTACACGAACGTGCGCAGTAGAGACGAATGCGAACTACCAAAGAGGACTACTTACGTCTAATTAATGAGTGAACGCCGGTCGGAAGGCGAGGAGAGGGAGATCCCGCATGCAGAGGGAGATCGGACGGTCGGACCCCGACGCGTCGAGATCTGCGAGAACGTCCGGGGTCGAACTTCTCCCAAAGGCTCACTCTTTAAAACTTAACTTAGCATAGTATCACGGTACCACGCGTACGTGCTCGCTAACTCCACCGTAAGTGCATTCGGTAGGTCTTGGTCTCTCGTTGCGAACACTGGCCCTGGATCTGTCTCGTGGCGGCCCCGCTTCAGCGCTCCTCGCGCCGCAGACTGCCCCCAAGAGACGCCTTCAATTCTTTTGCTGCGTGTGTTGCCCGCGGCTCGTGCTCACTCGTCTCCCTCGTGTCGTCAACACGTAGATTCTGACTCATGGTGAACAGCAAGAAAATCGGAACGGCCTTCGCTCTGGCGGTCGCCAGCGGCGCTGTCGTCAACGCTGAGAGTACGTTTCATTTTAAATTGGTGCCTGGTGGCCATTTGTGTGGCTGGTGTGGCCTCGAGCTCACAACGCGGTAAGGTCACCTCGGACGGGATCCGATCTCCCGCTCACTCGCCCGTCGCTCCCCCTTTCTACCCACAGCGGTGTGCCCCACGCACGTCGTGAAGCAGGGGGATAGTCTGTACAGCATTCAGCAGCAGTACAACATTATCTCCTCGGACGAGCTGCTCGCGGCCATCCAGTACTGCAAGCCGGAAGCCGCCGGAACCGATCTGGCACAGTTCCTGCAGATTGGCAGCCAGATTTGCCTTCCGGGCTCTGAGAAGCCGGGGTGCGCCAACGTCAGGGCCTTCAACAACCAGGCCGACTGCAAGGTGTACATCACCCAGCAGGGAGACACTGTCGAGTCCGTGGCCAATAGCCTCGATCTCTTCAGGGACCTTTTGGCCAGCATCAACACCGATGTGACTGGTGCCACGGGTATCCTGAAGCCGGGTCAGTTCTTGAAGCTGCCGCAGTGGTCGCAGAAGTGCGGAGACCCGAACAAGGCGACCGAGAGGTGCAGGGTGTACAAGGTCGTCACTGGAGACTTCATCGCCGGAATCGCGAGCGCCTACGGTGTCTCGGTCGATGAGTTGCTCTCAGTGAACAAGAACCTGAACGCCAACAGCGTGCTGCAGAACGGGCAGCCGGTCAACATCCCGCCGTTCGACGCCAGCTGTGGTGCCGGAAAGATCTCCAAGCCGCCCACAAACACTGTGATCAACTGCAGGGCGTACAGGGTCCAGCAGGGAGACGATATCAACAGCATTGCGCAGGCTTTCCTGCTTTCCACGCAGGATATCCTGTCGATCAACCCGGAGGTTGCCGGAGGGGCGCTCGTCCAGCCCGGAACGGTCCTGAAGATCCCGCCCCATGACAACACGTGCGAGAAGACGATTCTGGTGGATTTGCCGAAGACGGGGGGCAATGGTGGTCAGACCACAGGAGGACAGAAACCCGTCCCTGTCCAGGTTCCGGTCGTCTCGTCCCCGGTCGTCCCGGTCCCCGTCGTCCCGTCCCCGGTCGTCCCGTCCCCGGTCGTCACTGCGCCGCCGCCGATCGTCGTCGCCGCCGTGCCTGTCCCGGCCCCGGTCGTCGTTGAGGCCCCGGCTCCCGCTCCGGAGATGGTCTCCGTCACCGTGGCCCCGGCCCCGGCACCGCCGCTCGTCAGTGGCGCCAAGACGGCGTCAGCGCTCGCCGCCGCCGCCGCTGCCCTCGTCGGTTTCTTTGCATAAGTGGAGTCCTTCTACTATTCTGGTCATCAGTTCGTATTGATGGATACGTTGCAACAAGTAAAGCTTTGAGCTCAAAAGATCAGTGAGCTACGTGATCAAGTACTCCTAGTTTTTCTTCGCGAGCTTCTTCAACAACTTGGGCATTCGGCTCGTCGTCCCCCTTCCCTTCTCGTTCATCATCGACGCGTCTACCTTGCTCGCCGGCCGCACTATGTAATCGAGCTCGGCGGCCTGCGGGATCACCGCCGATCGCTTCTCAGGGTTGCCCGTCGGCTCCTCGCCCCTCGGCGCCTCCCTTCTCCTCGCCTTCGCCATCAGCTCCGTCTCGCGCATCTGTTGTGACTCGTTCAACGCGCTGCCCTCGCCAAGAATCGGCCGACTCCACGACTCGACCAGGCCCCTTGCGACCCGTTTGTTCTCGTTTGTCTCCTCCGGGAGCTTGGTCAGCAGCATCACCAGCTTGCCCACCCCGCTCTTCTTCAGCCAATCCCGCTGCTCCTCGTCATACGTATTGATCTTCAAGTCGACCAGCATCTGCAACACCCCGCCCCGCACTTTCGAGTTGGGCATCGACCCGTCGGGCATGGGCTCGAGCCACCCCTTGAGCACGCCCAAGACCCCCCCGCGCAGCAAATGATCGTGCAATCTCTGTATCGAAAACGCATCCTGCGCCTTCTTCAGCATACGCAGCTTGTGCAAAGCCGGCTGCTTCTGGTCAAACGCCTCCCTGTCGGCGTCGAGGGCCGCCTCCATCTGCGCCATGAGATTTTCCGCCTGGCGGGACAGCTCTGCTTGATTTTCCCCAATAGAGTCGCGACGTCCCTTATCGAACAGCCTCGAGAGGTCGTCTGCATCCTCTGCCTCCTCTGCCTCGTCCGCCATCGCCTGCAGCTGGAGATTGCCGTCGTCTGCAAAGTCCACCCGCTGATCTTCGGCGACGCCCTCGTCGTTGATGAAGTCCTTGTCTTCCTCGCGGATCTCCAAATCCCCCTCGCCGTCGGAATCCTGCTCCGCTTTCTCCCTCTGCTGGCTCGGCGGGGCGCCTTCCGCCGGGGGAGACGGCCAGGACGGTGACTGGGCCGCGTCTGGGTCGGGCAGCCGCCTCTCATCGTTGTCGTTGTGTTTGTCGTCGTTTGCAGCGGCCTCGACCTCGATATCGTCTTCCAGCGGGTCGCGAGCCCGCTTTCGCGTCTCCCCGGCCTGCTCGGCCCCTGCCGCTTCTTCTGCCCTCTTCTTCTCTATGAGCGCCTGCAGCACGCCCGTTTTCGTCGCCGTATCAGACATCGTCTCTGACCTCTGTCGTGTCTGTCTGTGGTTCTCTCTCTCTTTCTCAGAGTCTGACGCGAAGTTCCCCTTCAAGGTTTTGAAGGGGAAAAAGAATTGACGTTCGGGGGGGACTGTCGTCGCCATTTCCGCCCTTGCCCGGCCACTCACAGACAGACGACGATGGGGAAGGCAGCCGGTGTCGACAACACGTCCAGGAAGACGTGGGTGCGTTGATTTCGGGGTGGGAATCGAACGACCGGGGCCCTGCATTGGTCGTCTCTCGTCTCCGACGCTCACTCCACGCGCACTCGACGACACGCCCATACACCAGGATCGCGCTGAGTTCCATGCGAAAGCCGAACAGCGAAAAGCAAAGGAGAACGAGGACTCGAAGCTCGATGCGCGGGCCCGCAAGCGCCGGGAGCGAGACCCGCTCCACCAGGGCATCATCGTTGCCCGGGGCCAGATCAAGGCGCGCAACCGGGAAATTGATCTCGCGGCAAACCTCGGTCGGACCAGGATGGAGGCCGGCAGAGAGGCCGGATTCTACTGCGAGGTCTGCGATTGCACGCTGAAGGACTCGCTGGCGTGGCTGGACCATCTGAACGGGGTCTATCACAATCGGGCACTGGGTTTGGATGTTGCGGACATCGAGCGTAGTACGGTGGACCAGGTGAAGAAGCGGTTGGAGCGGGCGAAGAAGCGGAAAAAGGGCGAGATACTGGCGGAGGAAGACGGCGGGGACGCTCCGTTGCTGCTGATGGACGGCAAGGCTGGCGATTCGAGTGACGACGGGAATGGGAGTGACGATGATGATGACAGTGACGGTGACGGTAATGGGAGCGGGAGCGAGGGGGAGAGCGAGGACGAGGACGAGGGTGCGGGCGGAAGTGGAGAGGACGACGAGGCGGCGGCGATGCAAAAGATGATGGGTTTCGGCTCGTTCGGGGCCTGAGTCGCGAAGATGTTCATTTCTTTATGTCACTTCAGACCAGGTTCTGGTCGTGAAATGCTTGATGGTACCACCGTGGTGTCCCTTGGGACAGAGAGGACTCTCTTTTTATGCCGGGTGTACACCCACATGTGGGCGCACATGTACGTGTGGGCGCCCGATTTGTCCAAGAACTTGACCCGCGTTTTGTGCCTTCGCACGCAAGAACGAATATTTGGCTCTTGGAATCCCCGATGACGCCACAGACCATCCATTCGCGGCACCTCCTGCGGGCTGTGTTGTCCGCGATCTGGGTCGGAATTGCATTTGCTGGCGTGTTTGTGGATCCGAACGTGACGCCGCTCACCGACGCCACCCTGGAGGCCACGTTGAAGAACCACACACACAGTTTGGTCGTCTTCTACGCCCCGTGGTGCGGATACTGCCAGCAGCTGAGCCCGAAGTGGAGCGAGGTGGCTTCCGAGCTGAAGGACTCTCCGGTCCTCGTGGCTGCCTTGGACGCGGAGGAGAACCAGGATGCCGCCGAGGAGTACGAGATCGAAGGGCTGCCGACCATCAAGTTGATCACGTCCAGCGGGGGCGACGCGCCCTCGCTCAAGGCGCGTGACTTCAACGGGGAGCCCGAGGCCAAGTCCATTCTGCGTTGGGTGGAAAAGGTGACCTCGGCGACGCCCGCCCCGGAGGTCAAGACGACCGAGGATCTGGAACGTGTCCGCGAGCAGGAGACGTCCATCATCGGGGTCTTTGATAAGCTCGAGGGCGAGGCCTATGACGCCTTTGTCGAGCAGACCCTCGCCTCGCAGGACGATTTGGCTTGGTACACGACGACTGATCTCGATCTGGCGGGGGTGGACAGCGCTCCGACCCTGGTCTTCTCCCGTAACTTCCCGGGTACCCCGCTGGAAGTCGTCAGGAGGCCGTTTGCCCGCGCCACCGGGCGTGGCGAGCCGGACGAAGAGATTTTCGACTTTGTCGAGGCGCACAAGCACCCCGATTACTACGTCTACGGTCCGTCTGAGACCTCTCGGATGATGGAGAAACTCGAGTACGTCGAGAGGGAACATCACATCCACGTGATCGTCCCGCCCCGCCTGCTGGAGGACAAGGACTTCTTGAAGCGGGCGCGGGAGGCGGGTAGGGCGGTCCGGGACCGCGCGCAACTGATTCTGTCGGTGTTTTCGGACGATTCAGAGATCAAGGGCTCGTTCAAGATGCAGAAGCTGGACGACGAGGTGCAGGTGTTTGTCGCGCACACAGAGTCGATTAAGAAGTACGGGCCCAAGAGCCCCATCAAGCCCGAGGCGTTCGACGTCGACATGCTGACGGATCTGATGAAGTCCATCGAGGCGGGAGATGATACGTTCCGCACGTGGGCGTCTGCGCCCGCGCCGAAGGAGGATACCGACAAGCACGGGGTCAAGACGGCCGTGCGGAGCACGCTCGAGGAGATTGTCGGGGACAAGAAGAAGGACGTTTTCGTCATGGCGTATGTCCCTGAAGGTGACGATGATGATGCCGGTGAGGACGATGAGGGAGATTACTTCCTTCAGATCATGCGGGGGCTGGCTGACGCACTCAAGGGCGTCCCGTCGGTCCAGATCGTCCGGTTCGACGCCTACGCCAATGAGCACGCGCTTTTGCAGTTTCCGTTCGAGGAAATGCCGGTGTTCACGCTGTTTCCGGCGACCGATGGGAAGGAGAAGATGCCTGTGCCTTTGGAGGATGCAGAGGCGGGCTTCTCGATCAAGGCGCTGGCCGAGTTCGTCCACAGGCACGCCGGAGTCAAGTTCGAGCTGCCGGCCGACTTGCCGGATGACATGGGTGACGAGGAACTTGGGGAGGACATCAGCCTGGCCGACCTGGGGCTGGACGTTGATGAGGTCTTTGGGGGAGAAGACAACAAGGATGCGGTGGATGCGCACGAAGAGCTCTAAGGGCGACCGTTGCATGTTTGCGCACGGGACAGGTAGTCGTTGAAGCATAAGAATAAGAACTAGAATGAAAAATAAGTGATCGAATTCGTTCCTTTTGGGGGTGACCGGGTCGAGACGCTCGTCGAGACGCTAGTCGTCTATAGACTCCCACTCGACGTCGATCGTGCTCCCCTGGTTTCTCACATTGGAGCCCGAACTTGCGTTGGACTTTTCGTTGGGTCTAGGTGGCGTGTATGCGTTGTTGGACATGTCTCCAAAGCCCCCGTTCGATCCCATCCCACCCATCCCGTTCGGTCCCATGCCACCGTTCGGGTTCACCAGCGTCGTGAACAGGTTCGCCGCCGCGCCGATCGCAAGTAAGAAAAACGCAAACCGCAGGACTGCTGGAACGGCGAAGACGGCGAACACCACGCCAATTATGGCCAGCGCAGACTGTACCGTGCTGATGCCGAGCTTGCGATCGACTTTGCCGAGGTAGCCACTCGTCAGCGCGACGCCGAGCGTGGCTCCCACGCCGACCAAAAGTGCTATGGGCAGCGGTATGGCGGCAAGCGGATAGAGGAACCCGAATGCCAGCAGCCCGACCAGGACGGGGACCGACTCCTCGACCAGTCGCACCAACTCTGGGTCGATATCAAGCGAGTCAAAGTCGAACGAGCCGTTGTCGTTGAAGTTCGGTGGTCGGCCCGCCCGTGCAACGAGCCGACTCCTGCGGTCGACTCTTGCCCGGTGGCCTGTCTCGTCTAGAACCTTCGAACGCATCGGCCTCACGCTCCTCCTCAAACGCGCCCCGAGGCCGCACGCCCGGGCGCCCACGGCCCTGTAGGCGAGCAACTGCATGTGTGTTCCCTAACAATAACACGAAACAATTGAGACACAACGAAAGGAACAACGAAACTGGATGATCACCGCGATCGCGACGACTCGGACCTCCTTCGAAGTCTCGCGTCAAAACGCTCTAGCTCCTCCCGGTCGAACCGATCGTCGTCGTCCAGGGAGTCGATGACCTCGCCGATCATCTTGTCGTCGAGGCGGGCGAAGGCCACCGACGACAGCGTGCTGACCAGGGCAAACACCGCCCCGAGGGCGAGGGCCGGGAACAAAAGGAACGAGCCGACGCCGGCGGCCAGGGCGCCGATGACCATGAACGAAACGAGAGGGACGAACAGCCACCCGAGGGAAAGGAAAATGAATGATGACGCCAGAATGACGCCCAGCGCTGACGCGGCCACGACGAACAGTCCGCTCAGACCGAACGTCACGAGCGCCAAGAGCGAGCCGCCCGCGACAATCAGTGGAATATAGGCGTCGATGTCGACGCCGAACGCATACTTTGTCACGACCTTGACGTATTTGAACGACTTCTTGGCCGTCGCCTGGTCGAACTGAAACCGTTCTGTCGACGACTCCCGGTCCCGCCGTGACCGAGGCGGCACGAGCACCTTGTTGCTGTCGTCTTTTCGGGTTCGGACCGGGACCGGGACCGCAACGGGGAGGAGTATCGCTCTGTTGTTGGGGCGCTGTCGTGACAGCGCCGTCCTCGGTGCGTTCGTGATCATCGGGATTCTGGCTGGGGCTCGGTTCTCCTCTCTCGCTCTTGTCGTCCACCGTGGGCGCTAGCTTCCGTCTGTGCCCGGACTGACAGTGAGAGGATTCCTCTCTGCCTGATTCACGGGTTCAAAAAGAAAACAGGCCACGTTGCACCTTGCAAGCCTTACATACCGCACCTATTCGACGTGTTCGTGCCTTGAAGAGGGCGAAGTCGGGCCACCGCCACCACCCTCTGCGTATCCACCGAGCGGGTACTCCTCGTGCATCTCTTGATTCCACGCCTCCTCGCTCTCCTGCGCCTTCCGCCGGTGGTAGAGCTCCTCGCCCAGCGCGAGATCCTCGTCGAGCTCGCTGACGTCCGAATAGTCGTTGGCATCGACATCAACGCCATCGGAAGACTTTTCCCAGTCGCCTTGGAGACGGGCGTACAGCTCCTCCGGGTCGCGGACCCGGGGCAAGAGCCGCCGGTGGTGGACGGCCGCGTAGACGAGGAAGGCCATGACGAAGAGGAGCGCGATCGACAGGTACAAACTTCCCCAGATCACCGGTGGGTCCTTGACGAGGTAATCCATGGGCGGAGATGGGGGCCTGGGTGGCGGAAAGGGAGGCGGGTTGGGCGGCGCCGGGGGCGGCATCTTGACGCGCTTGGGTGGCAGAGGGCCGGGAGGGGGATACGAGGCGCGCTTGAACCCTGGGGGAGGCGACGGGGGATACGGCGCCGCGGGAGGGGGCGCATAGAACCACTCGATGTTGGTCTGCGGTGGGAAGAACTTGGCGACCGCCTCAGGAGGCCACTGATTCAGGTAGACCTTGGAGCCAACGGGGGTCGTCAGGAACACATCGGGTCCCCACTTTTTGGCCTTGTTCGACGTGAAGTTGGACGTCAGGATGAACGCCGTCGACCCTGGACCCATTGCGATGGCACCGCCGCTGCTGGCTTGGTTCAGGTAGAAACTGGTGTCGTCGAATTCGACGGTCGACCCCACCATGTAGACGGCGCCGCCCTTGCTGTCGGCCCAGTTGAGCGAAAACGAGCACTTCTTGAACACGACGTTCATCGAGCCCTTGATAAATACCGCACCACCGTTTTCAGCAAAGTTGCTGTTCATATCGACGGTGTCAAAGATGGCGCGCTGCGGTGCGCTGATCTGCACGGCGCCGCCGTCGCCCATCGTGGCCGCGTTGATGATGCGGAGGTTGTACGCCTCGAAGATGCTGCCGGTGCGGATGTCAAACAGCGGAAACCGCGCTCCGGCCATGTCTATAATGCACGTCCGCCCATAGCCCTCGCACTGGCTGTACACGCGCACCTCGGAGATGATGGGCGGCGGCGGGCTCGTGGCCCACCGTCCCGTGTCCTTCTGGAACTGGAGGTGACTCCCAATGGTGATCGTGGTGTCCCCTCTGTCTAGAGCAAACCACAGTTGATCTTCCGTGTAGATCCAGTTGGACGCGTTCGGAGGGGAAGGCGGCGCGGGCGGGGGCGGCGATGGGGGATTCGGGGCCGCCGGGGGCGGCGAGACTGCCGCGTCCGGGTAAAAGAGCGGAGGCATCATCGAGAGCGGCTGGATGTTGGCCGGCGACGTGTAGATGTCCACTTTGTCGGGAGGATACGGGTTCCAGTACGACACGGTGGCGGCCCACGACTCGAAGTAGACGTCGTTGCCGAAGATCTCGGCCGAGTTTCCCGAGAAGATGCACTGGTCGAAGAACATGGACTCCGCCGAGCCTCCGACCCCGATCGCGCCCCCGTTCATCGCCCCGTTGTCCGTCCACGCGACCCTCGTGAACGCTCCCGCGCCCGTCATCAGCACGGCGCCGCCCGTGCCAGAGCCAGACCCGTCTGTCGCAGCAAAGTTCTTCTTGAACGTGCAATCCGTCAGCACCGGGAAGGCGCCTTCGACAAACGAGCATGCCCCGCCGCTTCCGCCGCTATTTGACACGAAGTCGACGTTGGTCAAGGTGAAGGACATGGCTCCCGTGTTGGCTATGGCACCGCCGCCTGACTTGGGCGCGGCGCCGTTGATCAGGATCATGTTGTCCATCTTCACCTCCATCCCGGCCTGGAATCCCGAGTTATCGAAGAAGAATATCTGTCCCTGTCCCTGTGCGTTGATCATGCACTTGCCATCGTACGGTTCGGGACACGAGGCAAAGATCGTGACAGAGGCCTTGACGCTCGGGAGCAGAGACTCGCCCGGCCCCGCGTACTGCCCGCTGAGAATGATGTGCGACCTTAGGTTGATGAAACGCTCCTTGTTTTTGAACGCGAGCGCGAGCTCCTCCTCGCTGTTCACGTCGACCACGCGCGCGCCGGCGGGGAACGGCCCGGTCTGCTGGAGCGACCTCAGGCTGGCCATCCTGTGCAGCAGGTCGTCCTGCAGGGCCTCGATCTCCTCGACGCTGAAACTACCGTCTTCCCTCTCGTTCGCCTGCGTGCGTGGGGAGGGCGTGTCGAAGCGTGCTTGCGTGAGCGTGGGCGAGCGACGGGGCGAGACGGCCCGGCACAAACGCGTACCAGTCCCGTGTTCAAATGCGGTGCTATCCGGCCCGACACGCACGCGAGCGCGCATATCAGCGACACAAGAGCCCAACTTCGGGCCATAAGCACGGTGTGTAGACGCATCCGATGCGTAATTTCTGCGAGAAAGACCGGCCTCGGAGATTTGATTCGCGAGCAGTTGACAGCTCGCCGGGGTCCTTTGCGCGTTTACTGGCCCGTGCTCGCGGCCATGAGGGTTCTGTTGACCGTCACTGGTCGGATAGTGGCTGATGCGCTCACAACTCGATGGTTTGAAGAATTGAAGACAAATTCGCAGATCTTGATTCCAGACAGTCAGCTGTCGAGTCGGGAGCAGATCTCGACGACCAGGTATGCCAAGTATTTGCCGTCGAACAGGAAGTCTCCGTGGCTGTGCTTGTCGTTGTAGAGGACGTCCACGTGGTCTACGCCCTTGAACTGCTTGGCGACGAGCGCGGCCGGGACGAGCGGGTCCTGTCCGGAGAGCACGAGGAGGTGCTTCCGGGTTGTGGTCGTCGAGGTGGGAAAATCGTGGGCAAAGACGTTGACGTCCATCCCGTTGAGGTGACGACAGAAGGTGTCGGCGATGGTCAGGTCCCTGGAGAACAGCAGCTGGACAAAGTCCATGAAGCGCTTCCTGCTCGCTAGCGGATTGCCCTGATAGCTACCTGGCGAACGAACGAGCGAACGAGCGAGCGAACGTAGCGCGAGTGAGAGAGTCGGGGCGTGCGAGCGCCCGTGGGACGAGGTACACGTACGGTAGACAAAATTGTGCGTCAACTTTGGGTAGCACGTCATGCAGCACACGGGATCAATGAGGCAAACTCTGTCCACGGCCTCGGGTCGCAGCTGGAGCAGCTTGGACACGACAAACGTTCCATAGCTATGCGACAGGAAGAATCCCCGCTGGTAGCCGGTTGCCTGCATCTGGTCCGCGATATCATTGGCCAGGGTCTCGAGGCTCACGGAGCGGTGGTCCAGACTGAACCGCATGCTCACGTGCCGCATCTCCACCACGATGCACGGCCGGTCGGTTTTTGCCAGCACCTTCCTGAGAAAATGCACGTAGGGAAGCGCGCCAAACCCCACGCCGTGGATGAATACGAGAGGTTCTTTGGTCTCGTCCTTTCCTTTGCGGATGAACATGGACATGTTTTGTCGACTGCCGCGGGAACCGGCGGGCAGGCGTCGGAACCCGAAACACCGCAGCACGACCAGGTTGGCCAGCCCGATCAGCTCCATGAACAAATAGATGATTATCGGTTTGTGGAACGTTCGGATCGGCTCGAGGGTGTGGCCCATGAACTTGGCATCTGCGTTGTACCCAGGGGCGAACTCGTTCACCTGGAACGTTCGGGCGACGCGGTCCATGAACTCGGAGATCTCACGTCGCTCCTCGTCCGTCAAAGCGTCTAGCCTCTTGCTGTAGAACCCGTAGGCGATGAATTCGACCATGTTGTCGCGCTTGATGTCGGCGGCCTTGACCGTGTGCATGAACCATCCCTCGAGGAACTCCTCGAGGTCGAGGGTGTCTGCGAGTCCCAGGAACTCGTCCATCGCCCGCCGCATCCGGCTCGCGTCGGCCGGAACATTGGGGGACGAACATATTTTTAGGTACCGGTAGCACTCCAACAGATAGAAGAGGACCTCGACGAAGAAGTAGGCCAGGAGCTCGACGCCGGCGACATAGACGTCGTCGAGCACGGCAAAGGCCACGGCGGTCAGCAGGACGAGCATCCCGACACCGCTCATGACGGCCTGCGGGTCCCTCCGCATGTCCAGGAAGCTCACCATCGTGTCGTGTCGGTCGTCTCGGACGTTTCGGGGTGTTCCGTTAGCGTCCCAGATTCATCAACGCAACCTGTCGCTCACACCACAGGGGCGCTGTGCGGTCGATAAAGCAAGGGTATTAATGCGCGTTTGATTTATATATATAAGCAAACGAGTATGAGTACGAGTACGAGCGGAATTTTCGTGTTGCCTCGCGACTTCCGAGGGAGGGCCCCCCCACCCCTCATCACGAAGCCAGGTGCGAGGCCGCATTCGCAAATGACAGCCGCCACATGTACGCCCGGCTCAGCACGGTCTCGACGTCCCGCTCCGTCCAAGCCTGCGTGGGCGCCCGCTGCAGGAACATGATGAGCCCTTCGAGGTCCATCTTGACCAGTTCCGGGGCCCAGCTCAGGAGGAACGAGCTCAGCACGTACACCAAGAAGTCCTTCAACTTGCTGCCCTCCGACACGTACGTGTCCCAGAGCCGGATCCCGAGGTCAAAGCTCAGCTCCCGTAGCAGCAGGCAGTTGCACCAGCGGAACGCAAACTGCATGTATTCGCAGTGTTCTTTGGCGAGGTGGTCCGCCACGTGCTTCCCCACGCGACCCACCAGCTCGCCCACCCGGAACAGCGTCTTTTGGATCCCCGGCTGCGCGTACGTGTAGTGATCCTGGATCCCGTCCAGCACCTTGCACAGGCACCAATACGCGTCCGCCTCTACTCGTAGCAGCATGGCGTCGTGGAGTTCGACGTCGTCGAGTTTGTCCAGTTCGTTCAGTTGCCGCACGACGTCGGCAGCGTCGACATTCGCCTCGGCGTCGTCACCATCGCTCGCGTTTGTGCTTTCCGCCCCCGTCCCCGTCACTCGTTTCCTCCCGTCCACCAGTTCCCCGTAAAAGAAGACCGCCAGGAACGGCGTCGCCACGTCGTTAATGCCCTGCACGTAGCCGCTGGCCGGATGCCGCATTCCCCAGATGAACAGGATGCGCTCCAGCGACCTCTGGATCTGCTCCTGGTGAAAGAAAGGCACGTCCGGCGCCGTCCTCGGCACGTCCACAGCCACCTGACGCAGCTCGGATACCATCTGATTGCTGCTCGCGTTGGCGTTTGCCAACCGCGTCTCTTCGAGGATCGGGTTGTAGTACTCGTCGACCAGGTTCTTGTATTCGCTCCGTTTCCGACCCAACACGCCTTCCCGTAGGTCCCGATTGGGCGGGACGTAGCCCAGCAGCAGCTTCCAGCACAGCGGCCGTAGCCGGGCCGGGATCCCCGACCAGCCCAGCTCGCGGAGGGCCTCGAGGTTGGCGATGGGCTCGTCGAGGAGCTTCAGAAACTTTTCCGTGCGCGGAGCAGACCCGGACCGGAACTTGGAGAGCGGCTTTGACGACGACTGCGAAGGGGCGGCGGGCGCCGCGGCTCCCGAGGGGGCCTCTGCCTTGCCTCGAGCGTCGTCGTCGTACGATACCGACGCCATGAGCGAGGCGTCCTCGTCCCCGTGCGCGTGCGTGTGTGGGGAGCGGTCCCGGTCGGAATTCAAACGCCTGGTCGGCTTCTCCGTGCGCTTGGACACGGCACGACCGGGGAGACCCATCTGTCCTCTGTCCAGCCGGTACACAGAGCTGATAGCTGTTCCTCCTCGTCACGAATCAGATCAGCGACAATGTCTCAACACGAAAATTTCTCTAGCAGACAGGATCAGACATCGCCGAAACCGGCCATACCCGATCGTCGCTTCGACACGCACATTGTCATTCTATTCTGTCAGTATGCAGCTCGCGACGACGTCCGTGAAGGCAACGCCGGCTGTAGGCGCGTGTCGCCCGTCGATGATTGCTTCGTCAAAATCCGCGGGCATTCTCGCGCCCTCCCTCAGGCTTTCGCCCTTCCGCTCGCACCATTCGAAGGGTACGTCCGTGATGGCGACAAAGTCGGCTGCAGGCGCGTGTCGCCCGTCGATGATCGATGAGCCTCGTCGGAACGCCCTGGGGCATCCGCCCGGAACGGCGCGCACCGTCTCGCTCGCTCACGCGCTCACGCGCTCGTTCGCTCGTTCGCTCGTTCGCCAGGTACGACGGTCTCCGCGCAGCCGAAGGCGGCGAGCGGCGCCCCCGCCCCGAAGCCGGCTGCGAAGATCACCTCGGAGGATGCGAGGGCGCTCTACCGGGACATGTTCTTGGGCAGGGAGTTCGAGGAGATGTGCGCCCAGATGTACTACCGCGGGAAGATGTTCGGATTCGTCCATCTGTACTCTGGTCAGGAGGCTGTGTCGACTGGGGTGATCAAGGCGTGCCTGAAGAAGCACGACTTTGTGTCGTCCACGTACCGTGACCACGTGCACGCCATCTCCAAGGGCGTGTCGTCGCGCAAGGTCATGGCGGAGCTGTTCGGGAAGAAGACTGGTGTCTGCAGGGGGCAGGGAGGCTCGATGCACATGTTCGACAAGGAGTTTGGGCTCCTGGGAGGGTACGCGTTCATCGGAGAGGGCATCCCGGTCGGCGTGGGCGCGGCCTTCACCTCTGCCTACAGGAGGCGGGTGCTCGGCGAGGAGGACCACGATGCGGTCGCGGTGAACTTCTTCGGCGACGGAACGTGCAATGTGGGACAGTTCTACGAGTCGCTCAACATGGCGAGCCTCTACAAGCTGCCGGTGATCTTTGTCGTCGAGAACAACAAGTGGGCCATCGGAATGAGCCACGCCAGGGCGACGGCCACGTCGTCCGTCGCGGACAATGAGCCGTGGATCTACAAGAAGGGAGACGCGTTTGGAATGCCGGGCGTGCACGTCGACGGCATGGACGTGCTGGCGGTGAGGGAGGTCGCGATGGAGGCGGTGGCGCGCGCGCGCCGCGGCGACGGACCGACGCTGATCGAGTGTGAGACGTATAGGTTCCGTGGACACTCGCTGGCCGATCCCGATGAGCTTAGGGACCCGAAGGAGAAGGAGGCCTACGCGAAGAGGGACCCGATCCCGAGGATGAAGGACTACATGATCAAGAACGGGCTTGCGACGGAGGCGGAGATCAAGGAGATTGAGAAGGACGTCATTGCGGAGGTCGAGGATGCGGTCGAGTTTGCCGAAGATAGCCCCAAGCCGGACATGAGCCAGCTGCTCGAGAACGTCTTTGCCGACCCCAAGGGATTCGGCATCGGGCCGGACGGGCAGTACAGGTACATGCAGCCGGGATTCACGAGCGGAACCGCCGCTGTCTCCTAAAGTCTAGGTGTTTCAGTTCAGTCTGTGATTTGATTCAACACTCGCCAGGATCTGCCTGCAGCAGGCTCGTCGCGAGTGAGGAGACCTGCTCATTTCGGGCTCCACCACACGAAATCATTGGATTGGACCCGGTCAATCGAGTCCTACTCTCTCTCTACGACAGAGATAGGCGACGACGCACGGAGTGAGCGAGCTGCAGCACGACCACGACGTTCACTTGCATGACTTTACCTTGCATGCCGAAGAAAAGCTAGACAAGCGCACGATGGGGGGATCTTCGGACAAGTCGAGTAAGAAGGAGAAGAAGGAGAGGAAGGACAAGAAGGACAAGAAGGACAAGAAGCCCAAGAAGGACAAGAAGGACAGGAAGAAGGAGAGAAAGCCCAAGGAAGAATCTCTCTCTCAGCAGCAGACCAAGCGTCCTGCGGACACCATCGCGACCACCACGAAGAAGGCCAAGGTTCACAAGCACGGGTCGAACGATGGCATGGCGGAGGTGGGCAGCCGCGACCTGGCGAAGAAGCTCAGGCCGATCGTCAAGGACCTGTACGAGCCGTCGTCGGACGTCCAGTCCATGTCGGACAAGAGCATCGATGCGTTCCGCGAGGAGAGACGAATGGCGGTGGAGAATTGCGACGCAAATCCCTTGTCTAATTTCAAGCAGTCGGGCCTGTCGAAGGACGAGCTGTACGCCACCCGGAACTTCACGATGCCGTCACCGATCCAGTCGCAGTGCCTGCCGATCGCCTTGTCGGGCAGGGACCTCGTGGGTATCGCAGCGACGGGCAGTGGGAAGACACTCGCGTTCGGTTTGCCGGCCATCAAGCACATCCGGGCACAGATCGACGCCGGCGTGGCGTCGGGCACCAAGCCAGTCGCGCTCGTCATCGCGCCGACCAGGGAGCTGGCGCAGCAGATCAGCGTGGTGCTCGAGGAGGCCGGGAGCAAGGTCGGTGTTGGATGCGTGTGCGTGTACGGCGGCGTTCCCAAGAGGGAACAGGCCCAGGCCCTGCGCTCCGGCGTCAGCATCGTCGTGGCGACACCCGGTCGGCTCGAGGACTTGATCGGGGACGGCATCTGCTCGCTGGACGAGGTGACGTACTTGGTGCTGGACGAGGCTGACAGGATGCTGGACTTGGGCTTCGAGCCGCACATCCGGACCATCGCCGGCAGCATCCGCGCCGACCGCCAGACGCTCATGTTCTCCGCGACCTGGCCGTCGTCCATCCGGAAGCTGGCGTCCGAGTTCCTGTGCAATCCTGCCAAGGTGACGATCGGATCGGAGGATCTGGCGGCGAGCCACACGGTGAAGCAGATTGTCGAGGTGGTCGACGGGCCCTCGCGAGACCGGCTGCTCGACACGTTGCTCAACAAGTACCACAGCTCGCGAAAGAACCGGATCATCATTTTCGTGCTTTACAAAAAAGAAGCGGCGAGGGTCGAGTCCATGCTCCAGAGGCGGGGGTGGAACGCGGTCGCCGTGCACGGCGACATCTCGCAGGCCCAGCGGACGGCCGCCGTCGAGTCGTTCAAGTCGGGAGAGGTGCCCCTGCTCGTGGCCACGGACGTGGCCGCCAGGGGGCTCGACATTCCCGACGTGGAGGCCGTTATCAACTATTCGTTTCCTCTCACGACGGAGGACTACGTGCACAGGATCGGGCGGACGGGCCGCGCCGGCAAGTCGGGCATCGCCCACACCATGTTTGTGGGAGCCAACGACAAGCCGCGGGCCGGAGAGCTCATCAACGTACTGAAGGAGGCCAAGCAGAAGGTCCCGGAGGAGCTGCTTGCGTTTGGAACGACGGTGAAGAAGAAGGAGAGCAAGCTCTACGGCGCCCACTTCAAAGACGTCGACTTAAGCGTCAAGTCGACCAAGGTCACCTTCGACTCTGATTCCGACTAGCTGTGTAACCCGGTCCCGCATCGTCATCGCTTGGCGCCCTGCGCCACGCCTCCGCCGAACATCACGATGGCGTCCAGCTCTTGTTTCGACACGCCTTTCTTCTTCGAGAGATATTCGTAGAATGTCGCGATGAGCTCGCGCTGCTCCTGTAGGTGATCCTCCATTTGCCCGACCGTCTCCTTGAGCCCCTGTGCCTTGAAGACCTCCTCCTCGCACAGCGCCGACACCGCGTTGAAGTATTTTGTGAGCTCGATGATGCGGGCCCGGTGCGACTCGATCTCGCCGTCGAGCGACTGCACCCTGTCTGTCGCCTCCGTCAGCAGCTTTGACAGCAGGGCGAGCTCCCCCTCCAGCTGGATCTTGCGCCTTTTTTCGATCCTCTTGCGCTCCTCCACGTCCTCTTGCTGCTCGAGGAGGGACAGGATGGCCTTCTCCACGAGTTGATCAGAGCTCATTCGATCAGAACTAGACTGAGAGGAGCGCTGCCCGGGTGGTATAGGCACATCGGCGCCAATGACGCGTATATCACACACTGGAAGATCGATTGACGCGCGAATATACGCAAACCACGGATAAATTATGCCGTATTCGACTGGCTTCGTTTTCGACTGGCGTAAGCGAAAGGACCGAATTCGGCAGAACTAAACCACAGTTTGCGTGGGTTCGTCGATCGAGGCGTCGCTCATAGTGTTATCTACGTAATAGGGTGCGAAGGAGCGTGCGATACCGTGATGGCGAAGCGCAAGAACAAGCTTCTCTTGTCGGACCTCTTTCCTGAACTGGCAGCGGAGCGGGAGGTGGCAGAGGAGGAAGAGAGGGAGAGGGAGGAGCCGGCGAGGAAGGTAAGACGGCGGTTTCTGGCTCTGGAGAGGAACGAAAACAGTTACTGAACCGTATTGATCAATATCGATCATCATGATGATCGACGAAAACACACATTTACTCGTTCTTGATGTGCCTCCACATGGCCTCACCGGCATACACGGCCTTGTCGCCAAGCTCGGCCTCGATCCTGAGCAGCTGGTTATACTTGCTCAGCCTCTCCGATCGGCACGGGGCACCCGTCTTGATCTGGCCGGTGCTCAGGCCGACGGCGAGGTCGGCGATGAACGTGTCCTCGGTCTCTCCCGACCTATGGGAAGTCATCACTCCCCATCCGGCCTGCTTGGACATGTTGACGGCCTTGATCGACTCGGTCACGGATCCAATCTGGTTGACCTTGAGCAGGAGGGCGTCGCAAGCCTTCATGCCGATGGACTTCTCGACGCGCACCGGGTTGGTGCACAGCAGATCGTCTCCAACAATCTGGGCGACACCCTCGGCAGTAAGCTGCGCGTACGAGTCCCAGTCGTCCTGGTCGAACGGATCCTCGATACTGATGATCGGGTACTTGGAGGCGAGGTCCTCGTAGAAGGCCTTCATCTCCGCGCCAGTCTTCTTCTGGGAGCCGTCGTTGTCCTTGGCCTTGAAGGCAAGGTCGTAAGTCTTGCTCTCGCCATCGTAGAACTCAGACGCGGCGCAGTCCATGGCGATCTTGACCTTGCCGGTGTACCCGGCCTTCTCGATGGCCTCGACGACCAGCTGGACGCCCTCCTCGTTGGACTGGATGCCCGGCGCGAAACCTCCCTCGTCACCGACATTGCAGGCGTCAAGACCGTACTTGCCCTTGATGATGGACTTGAGGTTGTGGTAGACCTCGCTTCCCATCTTCATGGCCTCGGAGAAGGAGCTGGCTCCGGTCGGCATGATCATGAACTCCTGGAACGCGAGCGCGTTACCGGCGTGCATTCCTCCGTTGATGATGTTGAAGGCCGGCACCGGCAGGATCATCTTGGAGTTTCCGGACAGCTCCGAGATGTGCTTGTAGAGCGGCACGTTCTTGTGCGCGGCTCCGGCACGGCACGCGGCCAGAGAGACGGCCAGGATGGCGTTGGCTCCCATGTTGGCCTTGTTCGGCGTTCCGTCGATCTCGATCATCTTAGCGTCAATAGCCTCCTGATCGGTCGGGTCCATGCCCATGAGCGCCGGTCCGAGCGTGTCGTTGACGTTGGCAACCGCCTTGAGCACGCCCTTGCCCATGTACGCGCTGCCCCCGTCGCGCAGCTCGCACGCCTCGTGGATTCCGGTGGAAGCTCCGGACGGCACAGCAGCCGTGAAGGTTCCAAGGGCGGTGACCACGTCAGCCTCGACGGTCGGGTTGCCGCGAGAGTCGAAGATCTGGCGGGCGGTGACCTTGGTGATCGAGGCGCCGCCGGCAGCCTTGAGCGCGTCAGCCATCGCCGCGAGCGGGTTAGCAGGCTTGTCCTGCACAACCGCGTTGATGGCGTTCTCGACGTGCTCCTTGATCTGATACTGGTCGAGGAAGTCCTGGGCCTGCGAGGGTCGGTCGAGAGAGAGAGCATCGAGCGTCGTGAGTCGACGATCGCGAGGAGATAAGAGCAGATACGATCGACGACGCCCCGGCGCCCTTCCCGACGCCAGAGGACGACGAGACGCCGTGCGAAGAGAAGATTC